>ERZ791746.1775-NODE-1775-length-13622-cov-3.595121_pt1 | contig 13622 bp, 10 predicted proteins | sample MGYA00510038_ERZ791746 | MGnify/ENA primary metagenome ERZ791746 (study PRJEB30046, sample SAMN00792018) | human gut metagenome | study: EMG produced TPA metagenomics assembly of the A metagenome-wide association study of gut microbiota in type 2...
AGCTTCAAGGAGGGAGAAAAACCGGAGTGGCTTACGATGGATAAAATTTTGGTTGTGTAGTAGCCTGCCCGTCGGATGTACTGGAGTTGCACCCACGAGAAGTAAACAACAAGGGGTATCACTATGTGTACATGAAGAACCCGGACGCATGTATCGGTTGCGCTAGTTGCGGGTTAGTTTGTCCGGACGGTTGTCTAACGATCTACAAAGTAAAAATATAAAGTTATATCAAGATATGGCAGAAGATATAAAATTAATGAAGGGTAACGAGGCCATCGCCCATGCGGCTATCCGCTATGGCGTGGACGGTTACTTCGGCTATCCGATCACTCCGCAGTCGGAGATATTGGAAACCCTTATGGCAGAGATGCCGTGGGAAAAGACCGGCATGGTAGTCTTACAAGCGGAGAGCGAGGTAGCCGCTATTAATATGGTATACGGCGGAGCTGGCACTGGAAAGAAAGTGATGACCTCTTCTTCCAGTCCGGGCGTGAGCTTGAAACAAGAAGGTATTTCTTATATCGCGGGAGCGGAGCTTCCTTGTCTGATCGTGAACGTTATGCGTGGCGGTCCCGGATTAGGAACGATCCAGCCGAGTCAGGCTGATTATTTCCAGACCGTGAAAGGCGGTGGTCATGGCGATTATCGCTTGATAACCTTGGCTCCATCTTCCGTACAGGAGATGGCTGATTTCGTCGGTCTTGGTTTTGATCTGGCTTTCAAATACAATAACCCCGCTATTATCTTGGCGGACGGTATCATCGGACAGATGATGGAGAAGGTGGTATTGCCTCCCTATCAACCCCGCCGTACCGAGGAAGAGATTATCGCTCAATGTCCTTGGGCCGTACAAGGAAAGAAGGGCGGACGCAAAGGTAACGTCATCACTTCCTTGGAGCTAGACCCGGCGAAGATGGAAGAGAACAATATTCGTTTCCAAGCGAAATATCGCAAGATCGAGGAAAACGAGGTTCGTTACGAGGAGTTCCAATGTGAGGACGCTGATTATCTATTGATCGCGTTCGGTTCTTCCGCCCGTATTTGCCAGAAGGTAGTCGAGATCGCCCGTGCGGAAGGTATCAAGCTTGGCTTGTTACGCCCGATCACGTTATGGCCGTTCCCGACAAAAGTGATCGCCGCTTATGCGGATAAGGTAAAAGGTATGTTATCGGTTGAGTTGAACGCCGGACAGATGGTAGAGGACGTTCGCCTAGCCGTAAATGGTAAGGTGAAGGTAGAGCACTTTGGCCGATTGGGTGGAATCGTATTCACCCCGGATGAGGTATTGAACGCGCTGAAGGAAAAATTATTCTGATCCGTATGACACGAGGAAGTAAAGCTGACGAGATATTGACGCTGGTTTTTATGCTACTGGCCATAGCTGCCGTGGTATGTTACTTCGCTGTTAGCGATAAGGCCGTATTCTCGTATTGCGGCTGGTGCAATATGTCTTAAGATATATACATTAATAATTAAAGATTATGGAACTCAACGATATAATTAAACCGGAAAATCTGGTGTATGAAAAGCCCAGATTGATGAATGAAAATCCCATGCACTACTGCCCCGGTTGCAGCCACGGTGTGATACATAAGTTAATCGCCGAGGTTATAGCCGATATGGGTCTGGAAGATAAGACAATCGGTATCTCCCCCGTGGGATGTGCCGTATTCGCATATAACTACTTGGATATCGATTGGATCGAGGCAGCCCACGGACGTGCGCCAGCCATAGCTTCTGCTGTTAAACGCTTGAATCCGGAGAAGATGGTATTCACGTATCAAGGAGATGGTGACTTGGCGGCTATCGGTACGGCCGAGACGATTCATGCAGCCAACCGTGGCGAGAATATCGTGATCGTATTCGTAAATAACGCGATCTATGGTATGACCGGCGGACAGATGGCTCCGACTACACTGGAAGGTATGCCCACGGCTACCTGTCCTTACGGACGCAACATCGCCTTGAACGGTTACCCGCTGAAGATCGGTGATTTATTAGCCCAATTGGAAGGAACTTGCTTGGTAACACGCCAAAGCGTACAGACGGCCGCAGCCGTACGGAAAGCGAAGAAGATGCTTCGTAAGGCTTTCGAGAACGCTATGGCCGGTAAGGGTACTTCTGTGGTAGAGTTCGTCTCCACTTGCTCATCCGGCTGGAAGATGACTCCGGAAAAAGCCAATAAATGGATGGAAGCGAACATGTTCCCTTTCTACCCGCTGGGCGACTTAAAGAATGTTGAATAAGTAATACGGTAAACGACAATGAAACAAGAAATAATTATAGCAGGCTTCGGTGGACAAGGTGTATTGTCTATGGGTAAGATCTTGGCCTATTCCGGTTTGATGGAAGGCAAGGAGGTTAGCTGGATGCCTTCATACGGACCTGAGCAACGTGGCGGTACGGCCAACGTAACCGTTATCTTGAGCGACGAGCGTATCAGCTCACCCGTATTGAATGAATATGATATCGCTATTATCTTGAACCAACCTTCCATGGATAAGTTCGAGAGCAAGGTGAAACCGGGCGGTATCTTGATTTACGATGGTTATGGCATCCATACGCCAGCGAAACGTACGGATATTAACGTATATCGGGTAGATGCCATGGACGCCGCTACCGAGATGAAGAACGAGAAGGCATTCAATATGTTGATCTTAGGCGGGTTGCTTAATATCGTCCCGATGGTTCAATTGGAGAACGTCATGCTAGGATTGAAGAAATCCTTGCCCGAGCGTCACCATCATTTGTTGCCGATGAACGAGGCTGCCATTAAGAAAGGAATGGAGATTATACAGAAAATATAAGAAGCTCATTCATTGATGTGCCGATATGCCAATTAAGTTTTCTGATTGGCATATTGGCATATTTTATAATTGGCACATTATTTTTTGTTATATATTTGCAACCCATGAAGTATTATCTATACATATTACTTTTTCTGATAGGAACGGCGGCTTCCGCGCATGCGCAAGGACGTTCCGGGAGCCGGGGAGGACGAGGTGGATTCTCGTTATCTAATTTATCATCCTCAAACAAGGAAATACCGGATAGCTTGCTGCAAACAGATAGCGCGGCGCTGAAATCAAAACGAATCATCGGTTATCGGCTCACGCCTCTTTTGGGAGAACGTTATATCGCTCCTATGGATACCAATCGATTAAATTTCGGGAATAGTACGTTGGTGGAAGCGAACTCATTGGCCGTAGGTTATCTGGCGAATGTGGGATCGCCGGCGCAAACCCGTATTTTTAACGAACGTAAGGAGGAACGTGATTTCATCTTCGCCGATGCCTATGATTATTATATCACAACCCCAACAAACGCTTATTTCTACGATACCAAAGTACCCTATACCCAAGTGACTTATACGACAGGAGGAGCCAGCCAGAATAAGATGGACCGACTGAAAGGGGTATTGACCATGAACTTTGGCAAAAAGATCAATGTCGGTGGCGAGATGGATTATATCTATAGCCGCGGATATTATAACTCCAACGGTAATAAATTATTAAGTTATCGTTTTTTCGGAAGTTATATCACCGACCGTTACGAGTTAAACGCTTATTTAAGTAATTTCAATTTCGTAAACTACGAGAACGGTGGACTTACAAATGACCAGTATATCACGAATCCCGATGACTTGGCCGAGAATCAAAGAAATATCGATAGTAAATCATACCCTGTCCGTTACACGGACACATGGAACCGTGTCCGTGGAAAACAATATTTCCTGACACAGAGATACAATCTCGGTTTTACTAAGGAATTGGAAGAAACCGATGAGGAAGGGAACGTAAAAGAGGTATTCATTCCGGTTTCCAGTATCATCCATACCATCGATTACGAAGATAACCGCAGACGCTTTATCTCTAATGATGCCGGGATCGATACCTGCTACACTCATCTTTATGGTATGGACGCATCTTTGAATGACCAGACTTCCTCTTGGAATTTAAAGAATACCTTTGCGTTGGCCTTGCGGGAAGGTTTCCAAGATTGGGCTAAGTTCGGGCTGACCGCCTTCGTTACTTTCGAGAAACGCCGGTTTAGATTGGCATCCCAAGTTCCCGGACTGGACTACGGTCCGGATGGTCATGGAAGCTCTGAGCCAAGCACATTAAATTTCCCTACTTCCGAAGTATATGATGAGTTTACTACCTACATCGGCGGCGAATTATCCAAACGCCGTGGTAGCCTTCTTACCTACAATGTCCGTGGAGAATTAGGACTTGCGGGAAGTGACGCCGGAGAGGTCCGAGTGAGCGGAGACCTGCAAACAAAATTCAAACTTTTTAAGAAAGACGCTACGATCAAGGCGGAAGGATACATCAAGAACATCACCCCGGCGTTCTACCAACGTCACCATCATGGGCGTTACTATTGGTGGGATCTATCATTGAAAAATGTGCAAAGGATTTACGCCGGAGCGAAAATCAACTTGGAATCCACCCGTACCCAGTTATCCGGAGGAGTGGAAAGTATCCAGAATTATGTATTCTTCAACGGCAAAGGTTTGCCGGAGCAAAGCAGTAAGAACATCCAAGTTGTCTCAGCCCGTATCAAGCAAGATATCATGTATCGTGCGTTCGGATGGGAGAATGAGGTGGCCTATCAGCTTTCTAGCGAGAAGTCTCAACTTCCGTTGCCGGATATCAGCGCATACTCGAATATATATCTAGCGTTTAAGTTGGCGAAAGTATTAACCGTACAGATTGGCGCGAACGTATACTACAACACCGCTTATTACGCTCCTTATTACGAGCCGGCTACCCAGCAGTTCCAAGTACAGGAAGAAGACAAGAAAGTGAAGGTCGGTAATTATCCGTTGATCAACGCTTATGCGAATTTCCATTTGAAGCAAGCTCGCTTCTTCATCATGGCATACAATCTAGGCTCTAAGTTCGTTGACCCGAATTACTTCTCTCTTGCGCATTATCCGTTGGACCCGATGGTCTTGAAAATGGGTATCTCCGTGACTTTCAATAATTAATCGATTGCCATGAGATCTAAGAAGTTGCTTATCCTATACGCTTTTCTACTGATTGTCGCTGTAGTGACAATGGTACAGCTTTGGAGACTTAACCAACGTCCCCAAGAGATCGGACCTCGTGATTATCCGGAAATCAAGGAAGAAGGAATTCTTCGGATGATAACCGAGTACAATCAATCCGGATATTTCGTATCCGGCGATACGGTGCAAGGTTTTCAATACGAGCTTAGCCAAGCGATCGCTAAATTATCCGGATTGGAGGTTCAGACGCATTTGGAAATGAGTTTAGCGAAAAGCTTCGAGGAATTATCGGACAACAAATGCGACGTAATCGCAAGAAACATACCCATCACCTCCGAGATGCGGGAAAACTACCTGTTCACCGAACCGATCGTTCTCAACAAGCAAGTCTTGGTACAACGTACGGCAGAGGCGAACAACGGACAAGCCCCTATCCGTAACCAATTGGATTTAGCCCAAAAGACTTTATACATACCGAAAGATTCCCCGGCCTTATTGCGTCTGCAAAATCTGGGACACGAGATAGGCGATACGATCTACGTGGTGGAAGATGAGTTATATTCTACCGAGCAGCTTATGATCATGGTAGCCAAAGGCGATATCGATTATGCCGTATGCGACCAACAAATCGCCCGCATGACCCAGAAAAAACTGCCGGAAGTCGATATCCTAACGGATGTCAGTTTTACCCAATTGCAATCGTGGGCGGTCCGTAAAGACTCTCCTGTCCTACTGGATAGCCTAAATAGTTGGCTCCAGCAAATCAAAGACAGTGGATTATACGACCAGATTTATAAGCGCTATTACAAATAGGGCTATTCATGAGACGGCAAAATAAAGGAGAACTCCGAACCCACCCCTAATTCAGACGTAACATGTATCGAACCTCCCATCTTCACAACCAATCCTTTGCAGATAGCCAGTCCTAATCCGATTCCTTCCATATAGTCGTTTATTTTCACGAAACGGTCGAAGACATCTTTCAATTTTTCCTTATCGATGCCGATTCCCGTATCCCTTACGTAAAAACGTAATTGATCATCCGGTTGAATGGCATATCCCATCGTGATGCTACCTTCTTTCGTGTTCTTGATAGCGTTGTTCACCAAATTATTAATCAACTGCAACAGACGCATGCTATCCGTACCGAACATATGGTGGTCAGCCTCTTTCTCCAAAACCAACTTGACTCCTCCCGGAACCCGTAACTTGGCGGAAGCATAAATCGTATCCATCAATTCACTGACATCTAATTGCTCATATGTGATCTTTATCGCATCCGCCTCGATCTTCGAGATATCCAAGATGTCATTGATCAATTGCATCAACAATTGGTTATTCATCTTGATCACATCGTAGTACGACATACGTTCCTCATCCGTATCAGCAAAAGCCATCAATTCAGAGAAACCGGTAATCGCATTCAAAGGAGTCCGGATCTCATGGCTCATATCCGCCAGATATTTCGATTTCATCTTATCAGCGGCCTCAGCCTTCACCTTCGCCTCCTCAAGGCTTAATTCTTGATTCTTCCGTTCCTGAATATTCGTTGAACATCCAAGGATAACCGAAGGTCTTCCTTTATCGTCCCGTTCATACACGGTAGCGAATACCTCTCTCCAAACATATTCCTTCTTGCCGGGAAATAGCATACGTGCCTCGATCCTTGCCTCAGAGATTTCCCCTCGGCAAAGACGGGTAAACATATTATGATAATGTTCTTGATCATCCGGATGCGCCCGGCTGATAAACTGCCCCCATGACACCTCTATCATATCTTCCGACATGGTATTCCAATCGTTCAAGGTCACAACGGAATCCTTGAAATTATGGGTACTGTCCGGATCGATGAAGATCGAGCATGTACGTATATCACTTATCCGCAATGCCATTTTCGTCAAGATCCGGGTTCTTCTCAAAGTATTCTCCGTAGCCAACTCGGAAGTTATATCTCTCCATAAAGCCAAGACAAGCGGCTTGCCATTATTTAGGGAAATAGGATATTTAGCGACCTCTATATCCCGGTAATCGCCGGAGGCCGATTTTACCTTGCCCTTAAATCTAGCGGTCAGTCCTGTCTTGATCACATTCATATCGGTTTCCAGACGCTCCTCGGCGGTCATCAAGGCATTATAATTCACCTCGAAATCATCATGTCCCTCGATCTCCCGGGTTTCAATACCCGTTATTTCCTCCATAAAATGATTCCAATACAGGTAATTAAAATGGTTATCCCCATCTTTCACGAAAACACCCAACGGTAACCGATCTAATATCGTATTGATCAGTTCTTGTAGATTTTTTTCTGTTTTCAGAGAAGATACATTGCGTGTATAAACGATCACAAGCTCCTCATTAAAAAGGCTTGCTTGCGATAGATAATAATAGTTCTTTCCCTCAAAAGAGACCTCAAAAGAGAAATCCACTTTCACTTGCTCCTCGAAAACACGTTTAACCGCAGCTCTATAGATCTCATATTGATCGTAGTTCTTCCCGTCCGGGAACAACGCTTGAGGTTGCTTTCCGATACAGTTATTCGCTAAATAATGATAATAATCGTCTTTTGCAGAAATAACCTTGACAAGAGTAAGATTTCGATCTACTAATACGATCGTATCGGGACTCTTCTCCATGATCATCTCTAATCCAGACTGAACGTTACTTCCGCTTTCTAGACTATTCATATTAATTCTTTCGTTTTTGGGGTATAACTCGGGGATAAAGGTATTTATTTTTCTATTTATCACCAAAGAGAAACCTACCTATTGCATAATATTTCTAAATAATCTTTATCTTTACCGGGAATTTGAATGTAAAAAGATGAGATTTGATGAATTAGATTTGGAAGATGCCGTATTAGACGGGCTTTATGACATGAATTTTGACGAAACGACTCCAGTCCAAGAGTTAACGATTCCTGTCATTTTAGAAGGTAAAGACATCATCGCTTGCGCACAGACCGGAACCGGTAAAACGGCGGCGTATGTTTTGCCAGTTATTAATGAACTAAGCAAAGGTTGTCATCCGACAGATGCGGTGAATGCGGTCATTATGGCACCGACCCGGGAATTGGCTCAACAAATAGACCAACAAATTCAAGGATTCACTTATTTTATACCTTCCGTATCTGCAGTAGCCGTGTATGGAGGTACCGACGGAATCGCTTGGGAACAACAAAAGAGAGGTTTAGAGATGGGTGCGGATATCGTGATCGCTACCCCGGGACGTTTATTGTCCCATATTAAGTTAGGTACTGTCGATTTGTCTAAAGTGTCGTTCTTCGTCTTAGACGAGGCGGATCGCATGCTGGATATGGGTTTTTATGACGACATCATGCAGGTTCATAAACAGCTGCCCCCCTACTGCCAGACGATCATGTTCTCGGCTACCATGCCGCCTAAGATACGAACGTTGGCTAAAACCATCCTAAAAGATCCGGAAGAAGTCAAGATCGCTATCTCACGCCCGCCCGAATCTATCATGCAAACCGCATATATCTGCTACGATCCACAAAAGCTCAAGATTCTACAAGATCTCTTCACTCAAAGCCGCCCTCAACGAGTAATTATCTTCTCCTCTTCTAAAATGAAGGTGAAAGAATTAGCGTCTACCTTAAAAAGATTAAAGTTCAATGTAGCCGCCATGCACTCGGATCTAGAGCAATCCCAAAGGGAGGAGGTCATGAAAGAATTCAAGAGCGGACATATCGATATCCTTGTGGCTACGGATGTCGTAGCACGTGGAATTGATATCAATGACATCAAGTTGGTCGTGAACTTCGATATCCCGCATGATCCGGAGGATTACGTACACCGAATCGGACGTACGGCACGGGGTACGAACGGCGAAGGATTGGCGATTACTTTCGTATCGATCGACGAACAAGCACAATTCAAGCGCATAGAGGATTTCTTGGAAAAAGAGGTTTATAAGATACCGGTCAGCCCGGAATTCGGTGAAGTGCCCTTGTATGAGCCGGAAAAATACGGTATGAATAAAAGAGGCAGAGGACGGCCTCGTAAAAGTGAGGATAAAGGATCATCCTCGAGCCCACAAAAACGAAATATGGGACATCGTGGAAGGCCTAAAAAGGCGCAATAAAAGCACTATACTTTTTATTTGAAAAACACTATACTTTTGGAGCTAAAACAATATTGCTTTGAACTCAAAAGTATAGTGTTTTTTTATGGGATATTATCAACCGTTCATGGATGCCAAGAATTCCATATTATCAACGGTTTGTTCCATCCGTTGCTTAACAAATTCCATAGCCTCCATAGAGTTCATGTCTGATAGATATTTGCGTAAGACCCACATACGGTTCAACGTGCTCTCATCCTGCAATAAATCATCACGGCGAGTGCTGGAAGCCGTGATATCCACAGCCGGATAGATACGTTTATTGGATAATTTACGATCCAATTGTAACTCCATATTACCCGTACCCTTGAATTCCTCGAAGATCACGTCGTCCATCTTAGAGCCAGTCTCCGTAAGGGCGGTGGCTAGAATCGTAAGGCTACCGCCATTCTCAATATTACGGGCGGCACCGAAGAAACGCTTCGGCTTCTGCAACGCATTTGCGTCCACACCACCGGAAAGCACCTTACCGGAAGCCGGTTGTACCGTATTATAAGCACGAGCCAAACGAGTGATCGAGTCCAGAAGAATCACGACATCATGACCACATTCTACCATTCGTTTCGCCTTGTTCAATACGATCTCAGCGATTTTCACGTGACGTTCAGCCGGTTCGTCGAATGTAGAAGCGATCACTTCCGCATCTACGCTACGAGCCATATCCGTAACCTCCTCCGGACGTTCGTCGATCAATAATATAATCATATAAACCTCGGGATGGTTGTAAGCGATAGCGTTCGCAATATCTTTCAACAACATCGTCTTACCGGTTTTCGGTTGAGCGACGATCAAACCACGTTGCCCTTTTCCGATCGGGGAGAATAAATCAACCACACGTACGGCGATATTATCGTATACTTTCGGTGATTTACGTGCCGTAAGCATGAATTTCTCATCCGGGAATAACGGGGTCAAATGATCGAAAGGAACCCGGTCGCGAACCTCTTCCGGCGTACGGCCATTGATCTTGTCCACTTTCACCAACGGGAAATACTTCTCACCTTCCTTCGGCGGACGAATCGAGCCTTCTACCACGTCACCCGTTTTCAAGCCAAATAACTTGATCTGGGATTGAGAGACATAAATATCGTCCGGTGAAGTCAAATAGTTATAATCTGAAGAACGAAGGAAACCGTAACCATCTTGCATCATCTCCAACACGCCGGTTCCAGTAAGGATGCCGTCAAACTCATACATTTTCTCTTGAGCCTGCTGGTTGTTATTAGCGTTATTGTTATTACGGTTGTTATTATGATTATTCTGTCGATTGTTCTGTCGAGGATTATTCTGCTGGGGAGCGGCCTCGGGTTGAGGTTTGTTAGCCTCGGGTTTCGGAGCGGAGAACGGGAAAATCTGATCCAATACGGATTTAGCGTCCGGATGGCGAAATACGATGCGCTTAGGCTCTTCTTCCGTCGCTTGTGGTGAAGTGGTTTCTTCCGCTACCTCTACCGGAGTCGTATTTTCCGGCAAAGCGGCTTCTTCTTCCGTTTCAAGTTCTGCCACAACAGGAGGCAACAACGGTTTCTCCACCGGGCTCTCTACTACCGCCGGAGTTTCCACGGCCGAGATTTCCGTTACCATAGAGATCGTTTGCGGCTCTTTCGAAACCACCACTTCCTTGTTATCCTCGGAAGGAGCGATAGCGCCCGCTACCTTTTCCTTTTTCTCGATACGGACTCTTTTCTTACGTTCAGGCTGCTCTTTTTGCTCTTTCTTGTCAGCCGGAGCAGCCACTGGCTTTTCCGAAGCCTGTTGGGCACTCTCTGCAGCTTCGGCAGTCTCAGCCTTCGCCACTTTAGGAGAAGCGGCTTTAGCCGGACGGCCTCTCTTACGGCCCTCTACAGGCTTCTTAGCCTCTTTCTCTTTCATCTTTTCAGCCTGAATGCCGGCATAGGAGATCGCTTGCTCATCAAGAATCCGATAAACCAACTCTTCTTTCTTTAAGCTGCTAACTTTTTTTATTCCCAACTCTTCCGCGATACTTTGAAGTTCGGGAAGAAGTTTTTCATTTAGTTCTAGAATGTTATATTTTTGCATATTGCGAAGTAATAATATAAATGGCACATACACACGGATCACATATGCAAACACGACGTACGCCCAATGGTATCATTGTATCTTTATTAAATTATAATTTTCATGTAATAACCGGATTGTTCAGCTAATTTGAACCATTAGTAACATATCTGCGGAGTAAATCTTCGCAAATGTAAGAATATTTTTACAATAAACGAGGATTTAGCCCAAAAAATTCACAATTAGCACACGCTTTGTTGATTCGTCTATACGAAAACGATTATCAGTCCTTTCTCCTACCACCCAAACGATAGCGTCGCCACTACAAAGAAGCCATGTGCGCTCCTTCTCAATCCGGCTAAATTTATGATCGGAGAAATAGTCACTCAACTTCTTACGTCCTTTCATTCCGAAGGGAATAAACCAATCGCCTTCTTTCCAAGTCCGCAATGTTAAAGGGAAATCGAGTTTATCATAATCCAAATAAGCGATCCGCTTATTCTTCTCGATAGGGAAATCTATAGTTATAACAAGTTTTTGGAAAGATAGTTCAATAGGTTCATGATTAATGCCCTTTTCTGGATCTAAAACGAAGGTTCGCTTTTCCTTCTTCTCTAAAGAAGTGATCCATAAATAATCCCGATCCTTCAGCAAACGATGGGTGGAAGAGTAAAACAGCTTACCAGGCTCCTTGGTCAAGGCAGCGAAAATATCGTCCGAGACCAGACGGGTAAAACCATATTCTTTTAATAACTCATACAAAATCGTCTCCGGAGCCGGAAACCGCATCAACGCCCCGATAGAAAGACGATCATCCGATACGACAACCTCTTTCCGGGCTTGTTCCAATACATATATATATATAGTCTCTGCGGCAGAAAGATGCTCGGCGGAACGTGCGATGGTATTCCGGGCCGATGGATTTATCTCCTCCAAAAGCGGCAACACATTCAAACGGATGAAATTACGGGTATAAGCATCCGATAAATTCGTGCTATCCACCATATAGGCGTAGCCTTGATCCGCCAGCCAAGCCAAGATATCCTCACGGCTTACGCACAGCAAAGGACGGACGATGAAACCATTCCTCGGACGGATCCCGCTCATCCCCCGGATTCCCGTGCCCCGTATCAAATTCATCAAGACCGTCTCCACATTATCGTCCCGGTGATGGGCGACGGCGGTCGCCTGCCCTCCCAGCCGCTCCCGCATCTCCTCAAACCAAGCATAGCGCAATTCACGGGCAGCCATCTCTATCGAGAGATGCCTCTCTCCGGCATAAGAGATCGTATCGAAATCTATCTTATGAAAGGGTACTTCCAAAGATTCTGCGAACTCACAGGCAAATGCCTCATCCCGATCCGACTCCTCCCCACGCAAATGAAAGTTACAATGAAGCGCTATACACGGATATCCCAAACGCACCAATACGCCCAACAAAGCCACAGAATCGGCACCACCGCTCAATCCGACCAAAACCGGACGATCCTCGGATAACAGCCGGTACTTCTCTATATATAAACGTATCGTATGTATCATAACATCTTTGTATTAAAAACAATAATGGCCCTAGCCGGTTTTAGCTAGAGCCATTACTTATAGATCTTTTGAATTAATCTTCTACACCTGCTAATTCCGGGTCGATCATAATACGACCACAGTATTCGCAAACAATAATTTTCTTACGCAACTTGATATCCAATTGCTTCTGAGGCGGGATCTTGTTAAAGCAACCACCGCAAGCGCCACGTTGCACATAAACAACAGCCAAACCGTTACGAGCACCTTTACGGATACGCTTGAAAGCGGTCAACAAACGAGGTTCGATAGTGGCTTCCAGCTTCTTCGCTTTCTCACGAAGTTTCTCCTCATCCTGCTTTGTCTCGGAAATGATCTGCTCCAACTCGCTCTTTTTCTGAACCAAGTCAGCCTTACGGCCTTCCAGCTTCTCAGTCAGTTCAGCGATATCTTTTTTCTTAGCGTCTACCGCCTCTCCGAACTCACGGATTTTCTTCTCTGAGAACTCAATTTCCAAACCTTGGAACTCGATCTCCTTGGACAGGTTATCAAACTCCCGGTTATTACGCACATTATCTAATTGTGCCTTATAGCGATCTATCAATGTGGTAGATTCCGTGATCTTATGCTTTTGCTCAACAACAGAAGCCTCAAACTCCTTGATCTCCGCCTGATAGTTCTGGAGACGTGTTTCCAGTCCTGCGATCTCGTCCTCCAAGTCTTGAACCTCCAGAGGAAGCTCACCACGAAGGGTCTTGATCTTATCAATTTCAGTCATCATCGTCTGAAGTTGATACAGCGTAGAAAGCTTTTCTTCAACCGTATATTCCTTTTCAGCTGATTGTTTATCTGTAGCCATTCTATAAATATTTTACTGGGTTTGAATTAACATTCGAAAAATGTACCGCAAAGGTAGGGAATTTTTTCGATA
>ERZ791746.1791-NODE-1791-length-13516-cov-2.267662_pt1 | contig 13516 bp, 10 predicted proteins | sample MGYA00510038_ERZ791746 | MGnify/ENA primary metagenome ERZ791746 (study PRJEB30046, sample SAMN00792018) | human gut metagenome | study: EMG produced TPA metagenomics assembly of the A metagenome-wide association study of gut microbiota in type 2...
GTGCGTGTGAACCACGCCGCCGATCTTCGGAAAACGGTTATAAAGAATCAGGTGGGTTTTTGTATCAGAGGACGGATTCAGCGTTCCCTCAACGCGGTTTCCTTCCAGATCCATGACAACCATATCATCTGGCGTCAGTTTGTCATAGTCCACGCCAGACGGTTTGATGACAAACAGCCCCTTCTCACGGTCAATCCCGGAAACATTGCCCCAGGTAAAAGTAACCAGACCGTATTTCGGAAGCAGCATATTGGCTTCGTATACTTCTTTTTTTAATTCTTCCAGCATCGATTAAAACCTTCCTTCTACGGCGCCTCTCTCGGCAGCCAGACCATTGATATAGCTTGTCATAAACGCATTGAAGCCCTCGACATCCTTTGCATCCGGCTCCATCGTCTCCGCCTTTGCATCTGCAAATACCTGCTCATTTAAGTAATCGGACAAGCTCTGTCCCGGCTTCTTATCCTTGCGGTACGCCGCCAGAACCGCGATACCCCAGGCACCGCCCTCACCGGCTGTCTCCATAACGGATACCGGCACGTCAGCCGCTGCCGCCATGATACGCTGTCCAACACCCTTGGTCTTGAAGAATCCGCCATGACCCATCAGTTTATCCAGTGTCACGTGCTCTTCCTTGAACAGAATGTCCAGACCATATTTCAGGGTTGCCAGGGAACTGTATAAGTGGGTACGCATGAAGTTTGCCAGTCCCAGCTTGCTGTCGGGATGGCGCATAAACAGCGGGCGTCCCTCCTCGAAGTCGGTGATCGGCTCGCCGGAGAGGTAGCAGTAGGACATCAGTCCTCCGCAATCTTCATCGCCCTCAAGCGCCTTGCGGTACAGGGTTCCAAACAGGGTGTTGCGGTCTGTTTTCTGACCCATCAGCTCATAGAACTCTTCAAACAGACCTACCCAGGCATTCAGATCGGAAGTACAGTTGTTGCAGTGGACCATCCCGACCAGATGACCGTCCGGCGTAGTTACCATGTCAATCTCCTGGTGAACCGTCTCCAGAGTCTTTTCCAGAACAACCATTGCAAATACGGAAGTTCCGGCAGATACGTTACCGGTGCGGACTGCCACACTATTGGTTGCAGTCATACCGGTTCCTGCATCGCCCTCCGGCGGGCACAGCGGAATGCCAGCTTCCAGATTGCCGCTCTCATCCAGCAGCTTCGCGCCTTCCTCAGTCAGCGTTCCCGCCTCATCGCCAGCGCTCAGAACCTCCGGCAGAAGGTCGCGCAGCTTCCACGGATATCCCTTCGGAACCATCATTTCTTCGAATTTATCCAGCATTTCAGCATCATACTGTCCGGTTGCCGGGTCGATCGGGAACATACCCGAAGCATCGCCGACGCCAAGTACCTGCTTACCGGTCAGTTTCCAATGTACATATCCGGCTAAGGTGGTCAGAAAATGCACGCGGGATACATGCTCCTCGCCGTTGATCACCGCCTGATACAGGTGTGCAATACTCCATCTCTGCGGGATATTGTAGTTAAACAGGTCCGTCAGGCGTCTTGCTGCCTCGGCGGTCATCGTATTTCTCCAGGTACGGAACGGAACGAGCAGTTTTCCGTCCGCATCAAATGCCATATAGCCGTGCATCATGGCGCTGACGCCCATCGCACCAACCCTTTTAAGCGTTAAACCGTATTGGTTCTTCACATCGGCAGCCAGATCCGCATAGCAGTCCTTTAAGCCTTTCCAGATATCTTCCAGGGAATAGGTCCAGATACCATTTTCCAGACGGTTTTCCCACTCATAGCTCCCCTGCGCGATCGGCGCGGTCGTGCCGTCCGTCAAGACTGCCTTGATTCGGGTCGAACCAAATTCAATTCCGAGCGCTGTATTTCCGCTCTCTATGTCTTTCTTGATCTCTTCCGCACTGCGGCCCATATCCATCCTCCTCATTGTAGCAAAAAGCGCACCGCCGCCGGAATTTTCATCCCCTTGGCTGCGGCACGCCCCGTCATTCATAACTATTCTATTTTCACAGTTGTGGCAAAAACTTATGCAGTTACGTCTTTTTCAAAAATTTTTATCTTTCAAACGCCCTATTATTTCATAAAGAATTTCTGTAAATCAGCCTCTGTCGTATCTTCGCCGATTGTAATTAACTCGGTACCGGTCAGACGCGCGAACATAGCGATGTCATCTCTCGTCAGAGCGGTAGATACAACGGAGTGATGAGCGCCGCCTGCGTAGCACCATGCAGCCGTACCGATCTGGAAGTTCGGTTTATGACGGTACATAATTCTCGCTACCGGAAGTTTTGGCATCGGTTTCGGCTGTTTTACAAGCTCGATATCTGCACAGATGATGCGGAAATGATCGCCCATATCTACCATCGTTACCTGGATACCATCGCCGGTCACGCCGTCGAAGATCAGTCTTGCCGGATCCTCCTTGCCGCCGATACCCAGCGGAATTACATCAATCTCCGGTTTGGTTGCTGCAAATGCCGGCGGAACCTCCAGCATATGGGAAGCTAACTCTAACTCCTGTCCCGGAGTCAGATCGTAGGTATAATCCTCGATAAAGCCGGTTGCTCCCTCTTTGCCCTCGGACATCTTCATCAGGACTGCAGACAGAGCGGAAATCTTGTAATCGCCCTCCGGACCAAAGCCGATGCCTTTGCCCATCAGGTTCTGTGCTGCGATACCCGGAAGCTGCTTTAAGCCGTGCAGATCCTGGAATGTATCAGCGAATGCGCCGATTCCGTTCGCGGAGAGAAATTTTTCCAGACCTACTTCATATTTAGCAGAATCAATTCGGTCGGTCTTCATTGTATACTTATCGGTATACTCTTTCATCTTCGCGTCGATCTCTTCCTCGGTTACCTGGTTGATGATGCCAACCAGATCGCCCAGTGCGTAATAGTTGCACTCCCAGCCGTATTTGATCTGGCTCTCTACGCGGTCGCCGTCGGTAACCGCCACCTCGCGCATATTGTTGCCGAAGGAAGCCACCTTTAAGGACTTGGAGTAGATAGCCTTTGCAACGGATGCAAACTGGCGGATCTTTGCTACCACATCATCATGTTTGTAATATCCAGCTACAACCTCATGCGGAATACCCATTCTGGCAACGATGAAGCCGTACTCACGGTCGCCATGTGCGGACTGATTCAGGTTCATGAAATCCATGTCAATCTCATCATACGGAAGCTTTTCATTTGCCTGTGTATGTAAATGAAGCAGCGGTTTTCTTAATTCCTGCAGACCCTTGATCCACATTTTTGCAGGGGAGAAGGTGTGCATCCATGTGATAACGCCGACACAGTCATCATCATTGGAAGCTTTCCGCATATCCTGAATACAGATTTCAGAAGTCTCTACGGTTGGAAGAAGTTCGATCTCTGCCAGATCGCCCACTTTTTCGTTTAAGAATGCAACCATCTGACGGCTGTCTTCTGCAACCTGTTTCAGGCATTCCTCTCCGTATAAGTCTTGGGAACCCACAATAAAGTATAACTTTTTCATTTTAATCTGCCTCCTTGTCATTTTCAATGTATATCCCGAACCGAATTTCCGTTGTTAAACATCACCGGAAACCGGTACGAATACTTCTTTTCCTGCCAGTCCGAATCCTCTATCATCCGCAGAAGATTGCGCGCTGTCAGCCGCCCAAGATTGTACTTGGGATGAATCACGGACAAGATCGTGAGATCCCCCTCCTGCACCGGTCCGGCATCATCAAACGATACCAGGGAAATATCTTCCGGCACGCGCAGTCCGCGGTCCTTTAAAAAATCCATATAGCTGCCCGCTACCTCGTCGTTGTAGAGGATCATCGCGGTACAGTCCTTCGTCCGGCGGTACATCCGCTGGAGTCCTTTTTTGCTTAATTTTTCTTCCATATCCCGGGTCGAATACCAGCGGATCCAGTCCTCCTGGAAATCGATCCCGAAATCCGACAGGCACTCGATAAAGCCGCGGTAACGCTCGATCCCCTGCCAGTCATCGTATTTGAAAATACCGCCGATCCGGGTATGTCCGTTCTGTATCAAAATCCGCGTCAACTCATAGCCCGCGCGCGCATCCGACATCTCCACGCTGTCAAACGTCTCATTCTGGTAATGATTGTGAATAAACAGCGTCGGAATATTTCTCCGCCGTATCTCCTTGTAAAGCCGCAGATTCGGATTCGGGAAACTGGAACGCGTCCCCTCGATGATGAGTCCGGACACATTGCGCCCCAGCATCCCCTTGAGATACAGGGCCTCATCATTTAAGCGGTTACGCGTGACCGAAACGCTGATCTCATAACCTTCCTCCCGCAGGACGGACTCGATTCCCTCGTACACCTGCGGAAACAGGTAATCTGAAAAATAACTGAGAATCAGTCCGATGCGGGGACGTTCTTCCTTATCCTTCTCCGGCGCATAGGAAACGTATGTGCCGCTTCCCTTGACCCGGGCAATCAGCCCGTCCTGCTCCAGGCGGTCGAGCGCGTTGCGGACCGTCTGGCGGGAGTATCCAAATTTATTCTGGAGCATATGCTCGGATGGAAACTTGTCCATATTCCGGAGCACCCCGCTCATAATCAGCGTCCGACCCCAGTTGTAGAGCTTCTGATATTTAAGTCCACCCTGATTCCGGCTGCTGTTCTCCCTCATACTGTAACCTCCAGATGTCGCTTTTGTCTGTCCTATTTGATAACCTGCAGAGACTGACGGTCTGCGAATACAGCTACGAATATCAGGAATACAACACCCTGGATGAGCTGCATCATCTGTGTGGTAAAGCCCATCATCGTCAGACCACTGTTCAGGACGATGTACAGAAGAGAACCAACGATGATATTCTCAAAACGTACCTTCGCACCACCGGAAATCGGCATACCGCCCAGTACCAGTGCAATCAGGATCTGGGTCTCAAGCTGGTTACCACCGGAAGAAGTAACCGAACCAACCTTGATAACATTGATAAATGCGGCAAATCCTGTGATCGCACCTGCCAGTGTGTAGATAAGGAACTTCATGCGGTCGGTACGGATGCCGGAGAACATCGCTGCTTTCTCACCTGCTCCGATCGCCTTTAAATAAGTACCAAACTTGGTAAAGCGGAATAAAATAAATCCGATAATCAGGACCACCAACGTACAAGCCAGCTTTAATTCAGTGCTGTCGAAGTTGATTAACATCGCAGAGCCGGCTACCGGCGCGTTGGTCGTCAGATATTTGATAAATCCACGGAATAAGAACATCGTACAAATCGTAACGATGAAGGATTTAATCTTGCGGTATACATAGAAGTAACCGTTGATGGCACCGATCGCTGCACCAACCGCGATACCTGCCACAATCGCCAGTGGAATGCTGGTCTTGGAAACCATGCAGACAACAATCGATGCAATACCAAGGATGGAACCCTGGGAGAAATCCAGACCGCCCATCGTCATGATAAAGAATACGCCGGTTGCCGAAATCATAGTGACATACACCTGGGAAAGTACCAGAGGAAGGTTATTCATCATCCGGAAATTCGTCAGGGCATTGAACATAAGAAAGATAATAATCAGTCCCGCAATCGGCAGAAGCGAACGGATCATCGTCATTTTTGATAACTTTTTGAGCTGCTGCTCTTTATTTTCCGTACTTGTCTTAACTTGATTCTCCATTGCATCCTCCTTATACCATCATCGTGATCAGGCTGTTCTCATCCATCGCCTCATCACGTTCCAGCTCACCGCTGATCTTGCCGTCCTTCATGATAATGATGCGGTCGCACATACCAATCAGCTCCATCAGCTCCTCGGAAATCATGATAATCGATTTTCCGTTCTTTCTCATCTGGTTCATTAACTGGTAAATGTCCTGTTTAACCTTGATATCAATACCACGGGTCGGACTGTCGAGAACGACAATATCGGAATCTTTTCCAATCCATCTTGCCAGAACGACCTTCTGCTTATTACCACCAGAAAGCTCCGAAACGAACTGGTTTACGTTTACCATCTTAACGGACATCTGTTTTGCAAACTGGTTGGAAAATTCTCTTAATTTCTTATCGCTCAACAGGTGAATCTTGTTTGCCAGCGAATCCAGGGACGGCAGGCAGATGTTGTCGCCAATGCTCTGGTTTAAAACGACCGACTCATTATCACGATCCTTCGATGTATACGCGATGCTGTGCTTGATCGCGCTCGGGATATCGTTGATCTGCGTTCCGTCTGCCAGCTCTACCGTACCGGTTCTGTCATAGGATGCGCCGAAGATTGCTTTGCCGATCTCATGCATACCGGACTCAGACAGACCGCCAAAGCCAAGGATCTCGCCCTTGTGAAGGTCAAAAGACACATCCTCAATCAGTCCCGGAACCGTCACATTTTTCACTGAAAGAACCACTTCATCCGATACCTTCTCGCCGTAGTCTGCACGGTAATAATCACCGGTCACTTCACGGCCTACCATCAGACGTTTCAGATCGTCCTCGGTCACATCCTTGCTCTTTACAGTGTCGATATAAACACCATCCCGCAGGATTGTGATGGTATCGGATTTATCCAGAATCTCCGGAAGGTCATGGGAGATAAAGATGACTGTGTTGCCGCTCTCACGGATGCGGTTCATGTGTTTGTAAAGTTCTTCACGACCTTCCTGGGAAAGTGCCGTGGTCGTCTCATCAATGACAACAATCTTCGGATTGAAGTAGGTCGCCTTTACGATCTCGACCAGTTTCCGGTCCTCGAAATTGTAGTTGTCGATAATGTCTGCCGCCTTGATACGCTCGAAGCCGTACTGTTTCAGAAGCTCCGTCGCCTTTTTATTCATGGCATTTGTATTTTTAATTCCCATATGTACGAACTGATCTTCGTGTCCCAGGAATATATTTTCCGCTACTGTAAGTCCTGACAAGGTTCCTAACTCCTGTACGATGATAGAAACACCCTCGTTGTTGGCTTCCACCTGATTCTTCGGATGAATCTCTTTCCCATCCAGAATGAAGGTACCGCTTCCGATACTGTAGATGCCGGTCAGCATGTTGGTCAGCGTCGATTTACCGGAACCATTCTCTCCGATCAGCGCGTGAACCTCGCCTTTATTGACATTGAAAGACACATTCTGAACTGCCTTCGTGATACCGAAGGACTTGCAAAGATTTTTTACCTGTAATCTTACCTCGCTCATTGCATTTCCTCCCTCGATTTACTTGACAATCTCGCCTTTTTCCGCTTTTGTGGTCAGCGTGATTATGATTAACAGTGCCAGACCTGTGATAACGTCCTGAATTGCTGTCGGTGCGCCCATCGCGATGAAACCAAAGAAAATAATGTTGATAACGAACTCTCCGATGACAATCGCCTGCAGCGGCATACCATATTTCTTAAATGCCAGACCGAAGAAGCATCCCATCGTCGGAACGAAGTTACGGCTCATCGACGCCATACCGGTTACCGCTACCATAGAGGAACCATAGCTGATCGTCAAGATAGCCATAACACCTAAAAATGCGCCGCTCAAAATAAATGCAAGCACTTTGTACTTATTGACATTGATACCCATGTTTTTCGCTACGAACTCGTTGCTGCCGATCGCATATGTATAAGTACCAATCTTTGTATAATTTAAGAAAATGTAAGCTGCCACACATGCCAGAAGTGCCAGAATAATGTTCCACGGCATCTGTCCGAATGCACGGAGGTTGGACGGAAGCGTCTGCTCCACGCCGCCTGCGATGTAGTTGGCAACCGACTCATAGATAAGAGCCAGACCCGTCGTTACAATCATGGACGGGATACGGAGTTTTACATAAAAAACACCGTTTAAAAGTCCGACAATCGTACCAGTCAGCACGCTGCCGATGATAAGACCGGCATATCCCATGCCGAAACGAGAGGCAAATACACAGCCTACAATCGCTGAAAGCATGATGTTCGCGCCGATGGAGAAATCGAACATACCCATAACCATAACAAAGTAAAAACCAACAGCGCCAACCGTCGCGATCAGGCTGGCCTGAAAATAACTCAGCATATTGGCCGGAGAACCAAAATTGCCCGGCGTCAGAGCTTTAAAAATCGCCCAGGAAAGCACTACCAAACCCACCAGGATGATATAACCCTTGGCAGTTCCCGAAAGTTTTTTCTTTCCGGTTGTTTCAACAACAGAAGAACCCATATTTTATACCTCATTCATAACTGCTCAGTTTCTTTTTTCTTTTAAAGAAAAGACCGGCATCGCGCCGTGCGATACCGGCCTTTTCTATTACATTCAGCCTCTTAAAATTCTATAATTTGAATCAGTTTCTGAACTAATTAGTTGCCTGCTCTCTGTGCAGCATCCTCGATGGAGATACCAGCTGCAGTTGCTTTCAGGTCATCCAGGCTAAGCTCGGACATAGCTACCAGTTCCTCATCGGTGTATGGAAGCTGATCTACGAAGTACTGCTCATATGCTTTGTAGTCGTCCGGAGAAGATACATACAGATACGGGAACGGAACATCCTCGAAGTTACCCTCGATACCTGTGTAGTTGCCCTTGATTGCGTTGTAAACCATCATGAAAGCGATAAGCGGATCGCAGTAATGTCCACCGGACTCACCGGCCATAGAACCATTTTCAAGTCTCTCGCCCAGATCCGGAAGGAAGTCCGTGGAAACGATGTCGATATCCTGAGTCTTGCCTGCACGCTCAACTGCTGCGATAGCGCCCTGAAGCGGGTCACCGCCGCCGCCTGCCGGAATCAGTGCATCCAGAGTCGGATCTGCGGACATCAGAGCCTCTGCTGCCTTGGAACCACCCTCAGAAGAAGTACCTGCGTACTGCGGCTCAGACAGTTTTGCCTGATCATCCGGATGCTCTGCGTTCCATTTCTCAACACCAGCTTTGTAGCCTTCCCATCTGCCAAGCCAGGTAGCGTCGCCCTGCTCCCAGCCGATCAGACCGATGTTTCTGTCACCCTTGTCCAGAAGAATCTGAACTAATTTTTCACCGTTCTCCGGCTCGTTCTCATGAACAGCGCCGATGTAGTATGGTGATGCGGTTGCTAAATCATAGATATCCTTGCTGTTCTCCTGGCTGATAACACGGAAGAACTGTGCCAGATATACTTTATTGTCATTACATGTCTTAATAGCGGATGTCATCTCTGTATCAGAAGAGTTGCAGATGATGATACCCTGGCATCCTGCTGCTGCTAACTGCTCTACGGATGCAGTAACCTTCTCCGACACATGACCCTGGTCAACATACTGAACCTGAACGCCCAGAGCCTTTGCTGCCTCGTCGATGATCAGCTTACACTGGGAACCAAGTACATCGGTGGAGGACCAGATGGAAACACCGATCTTGATGTCTTTGTTGTCGATCGTCGAAGCTGCTGCCTCGCTTCCTTCTGCTGCAGAAGCATCTGCTGCCTGTGTCGCATTTGCTGCTCCAGAGCCGCCGCATGCGGTCATGCTCACTGCCATCGCTGCTGCTGTCATGGATGCAGCGGCACGTTTGAACATTTTTTTCATTCTAACTACCTCCCATAAAATTTTCTTTGCAAGCGGCACCCCAGCCGCACTGCGTTGTTGCTTTTCACAACTTTTTGTAATTTTATTATAACAATCCAGGACAAATTGCGCAAGTAAATACAAGATCATTTTTTCATAAAGTTGTATTTTATTTTGTATATTGTTATAAGTTTAACGTCTAATTTTGACATCCTTTTATCCGAAATACAAATGATGCATAAATTAAAGCGGCTGTTTTCGCTAAATATTTATGCATCATGTATAAGTTTGTTGATTTTCTCTCGAATTATGTCGAATCAAAAGAATACAGCTTTATATTGTTTCTGATATGTACTGTACTTTTTTCAGATGTCTTCCCTCTCTTTGCATGGATATTTCCCGTCATTTTGACTGTTCTATCTTGATGCTGTCATACCAGACATTCATGCCGGTTTGTCTGTCTCCGGAAGAGAATTTCTACTTTTTCTTCTTTACCATCGCAAGGATCGACTGAAGCACGATGAAGAAGCATAAAAGCGCCGCGATCGTGATACGGGTCCACCAGGAAGAAAGTGTTCCCTGGAAAGTGATAAATGCCTCGATCGTCGCCTTGATAAGGACGCCAAACAGGGTTCCGAATACATTACCGACGCCGCCGGTTAAGAGCGTGCCGCCGATAACAGAGGAAGCTATCGCATCCATCTCGAAGCCCTTTGCCTGCTCAACGAAGCCGCCCAGCGTATTCAGACAGAACAGGACGCTGCCGACGCCACAAAGGAAACCGTCCAGGATATAGCCTTTCAGTTTTACCCGGCGCACATTTAATCCCATCATCAGAGCTGACTGCTCGTTGCCGCCGATCGCATAGATGCTGCGTCCAAATTTCGTATATTTCAGCATGATAAATGCCAGAACCAGAAGAACCAGCGCAATCACAACCGTCGGATAGATATATGGATAAATCATCATGCCTTTTTTGTTGAGATAGCCGCCGAACGGAATATAAAGTTTCATCTTCGCCCATGCCATGAAAGTTTCATTCGTAATACTGATCATGTCCTTGGAAATGATCGCAGTCATGCCGCGGGCAAAGAACATACCCGCCAGGGTAACAATGAATGGCTGGATATCCATGTAGGCAACCAGGAATCCCTGTACCAGACCAAAGACAATCCCGGTCACCAGCACGATGAGAACCGCCGGAACCGCACCGATACCGCCTTTTTCCATCATCCATGCCAACATCATACAGCCCATCGCCACAAAGGAACCGACGCTGATATCGATACCGCCGGTGATCATGACGATCGTCATGCCGATACCGATGACAATCAGACCCGCATTGGAAATAAAGAGGTTTAAGAAGTTCTGTGTCTTGGCAAAGCCCTGTGCATTAAAGAGCACGCAGCCGATCGCGTACATCACGAAGAACAGCAGGATCGTGACAAGAAGCAGGAACGTGTTCTGATTTAATTTCTTCTTTTCTTTCATGATTTATGCCGCCTCCTTTCCTGCCGCGCCCAGTTCTTTTTTCTGTGCCAGAGATTTTCTCCATCTAGCGAATCCCGGTGACTGGAGTGCTACGATGATGACAACCACGATCGCCTTGTAAACCGGAACCTGATCCGAGGATACGTGCATCGCATACAGGGTGGTCGTCAGCGCCTGAATCGTATACGCGCCGATGACGGAACCTGCCAGCGAGAATTTACCGCCGCCAAGGGAGTTTCCGCCGATGGCAACTGCCAGGATCGCATCCAGTTCCATATTAAGACCGATGTTATTCGCATCCGCCGAGTAGATACGGCTGGAAGCAATCAGACCGGAAAGACCGGAACAGAGTCCACAGTACGCGTAGGTGAGGAAAATAATCATGACCGATTTGATGCCGACAAGCTGGGACGCACGTTTATTGATTCCGACCGACTGGATATACATGCCCAGTGCCGTTTTCTTCAAAAGTAACGAAGTCAGTGCCACAACGACAACCGCCACGATAAACGGGGTCGGAACCGGAAATCCCGGAAGGGAAGCGCCCAAGGTACGGTAGCTGTCCACGCGCACGTATGTGATCTGTCCATCCGTGATCAGCTGGGCGGTAAACATGATAAGAGTCGCTAACATCGGCTGGATGTTTAACTTTGCAACCAGAAAACCGTTGAAGCAGCCGATCGCCGCACCGACGATGAGCGCTGCCAGGAAGCCAAGAATCAGCGGATTGGCATATGCAGTTGCTGCGCGCTCGCCGCCAGTTAAGAGGTTGCAGCAGACTGCCGCACTGACCGCCATGATCGCGCCGACGGAAATATCCGTTCCAGCGGAGGACGATACGACAAGCGTCATGCCGACTGCCAGGATCACCAGCTCTGATGCACGGTTGATGATATCGATCAGATATCCGTAAAGAACGCCGTTCCGCACCTCAATCGCGAAGAAGTTCGGCGTCGTGACGATATTTACCAGCAATACCAGCACAAGGCAGAAAATCGGAAGAAACAGCCTCTGCGAGGTAATTTTTTTGAACGTCATATTTTTCATAGCTACTGTCCTCCTGCAATGGTTGACATGATGTTGGACTGGTTCATCTCATCCTCGGAAAGTTCTCCTACCTTTGCACCATCGCGCATAACAACCATGCGGTCGCAGGTACGGAGCATCTCCTCAATCTCGGAAGAAATAAACACGACTGCCATGCCCTGTTCTGCCAGTTTTACGACCAGTTTCTGAATCTCTGTCTTGGTTCCGACGTCGATGCCACGGGTCGGCTCGTCCAGAATCAGGAAATCCGGATTGGTCAGAAGCCAGCGTCCGATGATTACCTTCTGCTGGTTGCCGCCGGAGAGTGATTTGATCGGTGTCTCACGGCTGGCGGTCTTAATCTGCAGCATATCAATGTATTTATCGGTAAATTCTTCCTGCTGCTTGCGGCTGAGCAGGTGGAACATACCGCGTTTTGCCTGAAGTGCCATGATCAGGTTCTCACGCACGGATAGATCCGCGATGATACCCTCGTTTTTCCGATCCTCCGGCAGATATGCCATGCCGGCATTCATCGAAATCAGCGGGTGGCGCGCCGCGATCGGTCTGCCCTTGACGCTCAGTTCGCCCTCATCCGGCTTTTCCGCTCCATAGAGAACACGGACCGTCTCAGAACGTCCCGAACCCAGAAGCCCGGTAAATCCGACAACTTCACCCTTGTGAATCACCAGATCAAACGGTTTTATGTATCCTTTCTTTCCGAGTCCCACCGCCTTGATAACGATGTCCTCTTCGCCATGCTTCTCCTCACTCTTGGAATCCTTGATCGCTGCCAGATCATCGAAATCCTTTCCCATCATCTTGGCAACCAGCTGGACTCTCGGAAGCTCCGCCGTCGTAAATTGTCCTACCAACTGCCCATTCCGAAGAACGGTGATCTTATCGCAGACTGCATACACCTGCTCCAGGAAATGGGTAACGAATATGATGCCGACACCTTCGGATTTCAGGCGGCGCATCAGATTAAAGAGCTTTTCTACCTCTCCATCATCGAGGGAGGAGGTCGGCTCATCAAGAATCAATACCTTTGCCGACATATCGACTGCACGGGCGATCGCTATCATCTGCTGAATTGCAATGGAATAATTGTCAATCGTCTGTGTTACATCTGCATGTATGTCAAGGTCCTGCAGCAGTTTGCTGGCCTTTTTATTCATTGTTTTCCAGTCAATCAATCCGCCTTTTCGCGGTTCGCGTCCGATAAACAGATTCTCCGCAACCGTCAGGTTCGGACAGAGATTGACTTCCTGATACACGGTGCTGATGCCCCGGTTCTGTGCTTCCTGCGGGCTGCGGTTGATGATCGCATGATCGCAGCCATCTATCATGATTTCCCCTGTTTCAAACTCCTCTACACCCGTCAGGACTTTGATCAGCGTGGATTTTCCTGCGCCATTTTCCCCCATCAGGGCATGAATTTCGCCTTTTTTTAAGGTAAAATCCACATTCTGCAGAGCTTTTACACCCGGGAATGTCTTATAAATATGCCTCATCTCAAGAACGGAATCCTTTTCCATAAAAGCTTTGCCTCCTT
>ERZ791746.1801-NODE-1801-length-13436-cov-3.883566_pt1 | contig 13436 bp, 9 predicted proteins | sample MGYA00510038_ERZ791746 | MGnify/ENA primary metagenome ERZ791746 (study PRJEB30046, sample SAMN00792018) | human gut metagenome | study: EMG produced TPA metagenomics assembly of the A metagenome-wide association study of gut microbiota in type 2...
AGCAAATAAAAACCGGGAGTTGCGGAAGAGAGGTTTGCAATGGCCCTTTTCCTTTCACGGATAGAAAGGTCGACAGTTATGATATACTGCTAGCAATTCTGAAAGGGGTTGCTATGCCGAACATGCAGATGAACTTCCGGATCGATGCCGAATTGAAGCGGCGTGGGGACGAGCGCTTTGCCCGGTTCGGGTGCACGCCGTCGGAGGCCCTGCGGCGGCTTTACGAGGTGGCGGCGCGCTATGACGACGAGTCCGAAGCGGCCTTGCGGGCGGTCATCGGCCCCGAGACGGAGGAAGCCGACGCCATGAGCGAGGGCGAGAAACGCGCCCAAGCGATCGATGATTTCCTGGCGCGAACCAAGGACTTCTACGATTCTCTCGGCGTTACGCACGGACTTTCTCGCTATGCAGAAACGAATGAGGAGCTACGCGACATATTGTACGAGGCGCAGATAGAGAAAATGGCCGAAAGGGGGCTTCTGTGATTATTGGCGAGAATTCCATTGTCGTAGACAAGAACGTCTGGGCTGATTTTTATCTTCCCGATCGACCTCTTCATGATCAGGCCTTCCAGTTTATTAGCACCGCCGAAAAGCACAACGCCAATTTGGCCATTCCTGCCGATGCGGTAAAGGATGTGTTCTATATCGTGGGAAAGCATATGAAGCAGCTTGTGCGTGAGAACGGCGGCACCGTTGACGAGGCCACGGCTCGCGCTATAAATGGCTTCGCATGGCGCTGCGTCGATCACATGACTGATCTGGCGGTTTCGATTCCCATGGATGACCGAACGGCGTGGCTAGCCCGACATTTCCGCGACATTACTTCGGATTATGAGGATGGATCGGTGCTCGCTTGTTGCGAGCTGAGTAAGGCGAACTATTTGGTCACCCATGACAAGCGCCTGGCTGCCCAGGCCAACATAGCCACCAAAACCGCCACGGAAATGGCCGACCTCATAACCCGCGCCCACGGGGAATAGCCAACCTGACCATGCGGGGGTCTGAGTGCAATCTTGTGACAAGCCGCCTTGTTTGCAAAGATTGCGAGACATTTCCCGTGGTCTGACAGTTGCCTGTTTGCTGGCGATGCCCTAGCATCAACACAGAGTATGATTGGAGAACGCGCCCGACGGCGATGGTGCGGCGATAACGATAAGGCGTCGCCGTGTCGAAAAGCAGAAAGGACTCCCATGGAAAACTTCGAATTCGTTTCCCCCACGCATTTTGTCTTCGGGCGCGGGGCTGAAGAGCAGGTGGGTGAGAAGCTGGCGGCAGCTGGCGCCAAGCGGGTGCTCGTGCACTTCGGCGGCGGGAGTGCTGTGGCCTCCGGGCTTATCGACCGCGTGGGTGCGTCGCTGGATGCTGCAGGTATCGAGCACTTGGAGCTGGGCGGTGTGCGCCCGAACCCCGAGATCACCCTTGTGCGCGAGGGCGTGCGCCTCTGCAAGGAGGCTAACGTCGACTGGATTCTCGCCGTAGGTGGCGGCTCGGTCATCGACTCCGCGAAGGCCATCGCCAACGGTGCTTGCGTGGAAGGCGACGTGTGGGAGCTCTTCGAAACCAAGGCCCTCGACCACGATGTGCTGCCCATTGCCGTGGTGCTCACCATCCCGGCCGCCGGTAGCGAGGCGTCGAAGAACACGGTTATTTCCAACGACGAGCTGGGCCGCAAAACCGGCTACGCCAACAACGCCCAGCGTCCGAAGTTCGCCTTCATGAACCCCGAGCTCACCTTCACGCTGCCTCCCTTCCAGACAGCCGCCGGTCTTACCGACATGTTCTGCCACCTACTGGAGCGCTTCTTCGACGACGTGGGCGCGGTGCCCGTGACTGACAACTTGAACCTGTCGCTCATGAACACCATCCGCGCCGAGGCGCCGCGCGTGTTGGCCGACCCCGACAACTACGACGCCCGCGCCAACATCATGTGGGCCGGCATGCTCTGCCATCAGGGACTCGCCGGAGTGGGCCGCCATGAGGACTGGGCCACTCATGGGTTGGAACACGAGCTGTCGGCGCTGAATCCGGCTATCACTCATGGCGCCGGTCTGGCCGTCATGTTCCCTGCCTGGATGGAGTACGTGCACACCGAGAACCCGGCGCGCTTCGCCTTCTTTGGCCAGGCGGTGTTCGGTCTCACGCCCACCGGCGACGTGGAAGCGGACGCGCTTTCGGCCATCGACGAGACGCGCGCCTTCTTCGCGAGCCTCGGCATGCCCACCACCCTCGCCGAGTTGGATGTGGAAGAGGCCGACATCCCGAAGATGCTGCCGACGCTTGCCCAGAACAAGGGCGTCCCCTTCGGCACCTTCAAGAAGCTCACCCTGGAAGACGCCGAGGAGATCTACCGATTAGCGCTGTAGGGGCGCGGTTTTCGGAGGTCTATTGCTCAAGCAGTAGCTCTCTGCTGTCGAGCCTCTCCTGCAGACCAATTCCTCTAAGCTCTTCTAAGTTTCACTAAGTTCTTCTAAGGAGTTCTAAGTTTCTCGATTCGGGATGACTTTGCGCAACCTGATCAACCGGATCAACCATAAGAGTCCAACTTCCCCAACGAAAACGATCCAACCTCCGCAATGAAAATAGTCCAACTTCCTCAATCGCTTCGCTGACGTGGTATAGTGAGCATACCGATCGATCATTGACGGAAAGGGCGCGCCATGGTGGAGAAAGACGAAGAGCAACAGGAGGGCTATTGGCCGCGCGTGGCCGACGCCGTGCTTCAGCGGGCGCTTCGGGCTTCCGGCGCCGTTCAGATCGTTGGCGCGAAATGGTGCGGCAAGACCGAGACGGCCAAGCAGCAGGCGCAAAGTGCCGTGTACCTCCAAGACCCCGACGAGGGCCCTTGTCGCTTTGGCCGAAGTGCGCCCGTCGGTGCTCTTGGAAGGCGCCGAGCCGCATCTTATCGACGAATGGCAGATGGCGCCGCAGCTGTGGGATGCCGTCCGTTTCGCGATCGACCAGGGGAAGGGCAAGGGCCGGTTTATCCTCACCGGATCGGCTACGCCCAAGAAGAGACCGAAGCACTCCGGCGTGGGCCGGATATCCCGCATGCACATGCGCCCCATGTCGCTCTTCGAGTCCCGCGAGTCCACGGGCGCGGTCTCGCTAGCGGAGCTCTTCGATGGCGCTGCCGAGGTGGGCGCCATATCCGATCGCTCCATCGAGGACATCGCCTTCGCGCTCTGCCGTGGCGGTTGGCCGGAGGCCGTGCTGGAAAGCGATCCGGAGATCGCCCTCGACCAGGCCAAGAATTACGTTGCCGAGCTGCTCGACTCGGATATCGACGAGATGGACGACAAGAAGCGCAACTCGACGTGGCTGCGGGCCATTCTGCGCTCCTATGCGCGCAACCTATCCACCGAGGCGAGTCAGGCGACCATCGCGGCGGACATGGGGGGCGAGTCCCCTTCGGAGAACACGGTCGCGGACTATCTCGACGCGCTTCGGCGCACCTACGTTACCGAGGATCTGCCGGCATGGAATCCGGCGCTGCGCTCCAAGACCGCCGTGCGCACCAGTCCGACGCGGCACTTCTGCGACCCGAGCATCGGGGCGGCCCTGCTGGGCGCGTCTCCCCGGAAGCTCTTGCTGGACTTCAACACTTTCGGGCTGTTCTTCGAATCGCTGTGCGTGCGTGACCTGCGTGTGTACGCGGCCAAGCTTCGGGGAACCGTCTACCACTATCGCGACAAGACGGACCTCGAGGCCGATGCCGTCGTCGTCTTGGATGACGGCCGCTGGGGGGCCGTCGAGGTGAAGCTCGGCGAGAAGCAGGTTGAAGAGGGTGCGGCCCACCTATTGAAGCTCGCCTCGCGCGTTGACGACTCCAAAGAGGGAGCGCCCTCGTTCCTCATGGTTCTTACGGGTCAACAAGCGGCCTACCGCCGACCGGACGGCGTCTACGTCGTCCCGATAACCTGTCTGGCCCCGTAGGGGACATTACCGCCAGAATCGCCCGGTTCGTCTGCGAATATGCCGCATTCGAGCGCCGACCAGTCTCCTTCCGAAAACGAAAGGGCGGAGATCCCTCCGCCCGTCTGCCCGTCTTTGGTAGGCCAGACCGATCAAACGGTTAACCCGAGAAAGATATACCATGGACCGAAGAAAGAATCAACGACTTTTCGGATCTGGTTGCAAGATAGAGACCGTAAACAAAATAGAGAGAATTCGGGTTGACTGTCCGAGAGCTTGATGTGCTAAGTTACCTTGTGAGGGGTTACACATTGGCCAATATTGCGCTGAAGCTTTTTCTTTCTGAGCATACTGTGCGCACCCATGTAAGACATATCTATGAAAAGATGGGTGTTCACTCCCGCCAGGAGCTTCTCGAAGCGCTTGGGTATTAAATGGACTTCTATCTCGTCTTTGCATCTCAGGGGCGAGGGTTTCCGCTTTTTGCGCGATCAGTTAAATTTGAAGGGCTATTCCGGTTGGCTGAAGTTGCCCGTGATTTCCTTATCGATGACGCTAAGGAGCTCTTGGCGGGAGTGAACGCCGATTTTGGCGTAGATGTGGCTGACGTGACTGTGGGTGGTACTGGGGGGAGATAAACAGCGCCTCGGAAATGAACGGCTCATTGCGCCCCTTCATGAGCAGCCCCATCACCTCAGTTTCGCGAGTGGTAAGACCGTAGCGCTTGGAGAGGGCTTGCGTGACCTGCTCGCTGTTGACAGTCTCAGGCGCCATGGCTGAGCGTTCGAGTCCCCAAAGCGACGCTACATTGCGGCTTCCGAACAGAAGCGACGAAACGAGGATCATGGCCAGCAAGAAGAAGAGCAACACCATATGTACGATTTCTTCTGGCATGGAGGCCATGACGAAAAGAGAGAAGCCGGTGGCAACCAGCGTGGCCAAGCTGACAAGCCCGCGCACAATGCCATACAGCGTGTTGAAGGCGACGTTTGTTTCCAGGAACAGCTCGAAGAGTACGGCCCAGAGCATGAGTTCAAGGCAGGTGTACCCTGCGGTAGTGGCAGCCACCGTGAGGGCGGCGGTAGACTCAAAAGGTAGCCAGTAGCTACAAATGCCGAGTGTAAAGGCCAGTAGCTGCAAGGTGCTCAGCACCCAATAGGCCTTCTTCAGCTTGCCGATAAGCACCAGCGCGACCACGGTCGTGCCGGCTCGAGCGAGAGTGTGGGCCAGGTAACTCTCTTGGAACACCTCGACAGACTCGCTGCTGGCGGAAATGCGCATTAGGCCGAAGGCGATGCCGAAGACGGCGAGGCCCAGCAGCAGCTTCCAGGGGAGCTTTTGGCCGGCACCCCAAAAAGAAAGCCGCGTTCTGGCCGTTTCAGCATCCGATCCCTCGGTGTTCTGCGGGGATCTCTTATGAGCATCCGTCGCGAGGCCCGCGAGCGACAGCAGCGGTAGCGCAGCGCAGATATAACCTGCCGCGGTTCCGAGAAAGGCCACCGTTAGATATAGAGCAGCTGCTATGAGGAGGGCCCACGAGAACAGCACGACGACGTCCTCCGCCGAGTGACACTGACGAATAGCTCGGTTGACGAAAAGATAGAGAAGAAATCCTTCGGGCAGGCCTACCAAGCAAGCTCCGATAATAAGCAACGCATCGCCGTTCGACCCCCAGAGCACCAGCAACGTGCCAGTCGATGCGGCCAAGGTTGTCGTCGCTCGCAGCAGATGATTTTCGGCCATCTTCTGCGCCAGGGCGGGCGAAAGAAATGCCAAAATGCCTACCACGACTGTACTTACGGTCAACGCTACGAAGTTTGCCAGCTCTACCGAGGCGATGCCGCCGATGCCCGCGAGGGCTGTCGAGAAAAAGACGAGGCTCATCCAGCCCCAGTAGATACCTAGATCGAGCGTGACCCCGAGCCGTCGCTGCCGTGATTGCGCCTCCGATTTTATTGCTCCCATGGTGTCCTCTCCCAAACGTCTAGGCTCAGCTTACCACAGGCTGTTGCATTCGTCGCGGCTGTGCCAGGGGATAGTAGAGCCGGTTTCCACTGCTTCAGAGGATGGGTATCGACTAGTTTAGATGATGCTTTCACCAGGTGTTTCATTCATGATAACGGCATCACCTGAGAGCCGTGGACCGCGGCAGGTGGAAGGATGGGGCCTTCGGCTTCCGAAAAAGCATCTATGTAAGGAGAGAGACAATGACTGATATGAAAGGCATTTCGCGTCGCAGTTTTTTGACTGGATCTGCTGTGCTCGGTGGAGCCGCGGCTTTAGCCGGACTAGCCGGCTGCAGTCCGGCGCCGAAGGATACGTCGATGGCCGAGACCGGCTCGGCAACTGAGGAGGACTGGCTCGGTGAAGCGCCAGCGCTGACCGAGGCCGACTGCGACAACGTGGTGGATGCCGATGTGGTGGTTATCGGTTCTGCGGTGGCCGGCTCGCTTTCCGCGTTCGGCGCTTTGGAGAACGGTGCGAAGGCGGTTATGCTCGAGCGCAACAAGATATTCCACTACGGTGGCAACCAGGGTTCCTTCTTGAACTCTGAGTTCCAGAAGCAGTCCGGCAAGCCCACCTACGATCCAAAGGAGATTGTCTACCACATCGTGGGCAATACCGCCAACCGTTGCGACATTCGCCAATGGCGCGTATGGGCCGACCGATCCGGCGAGCTCGTGGACACGCTCATCGAGAAGGTGCTCACGCCGGCGGGCATTCCCTTCACGTGCTCTCCGGCTCCCGATGAGCCGGAGCTGTGGCTGAATCGGGTGTTCGATATCAATGTGGTGCTAGGCGATCCTACGAAGGACAATTACAAGGAATTCCTCTCAGGCATGCACGCCTATCTGGCCGACAACGGCGCTGACATTCGCTACAACACCAAGGCCGAGGTGCTCGTGCAGGACGAGGCCGGGCGCGTAACTGGCGTCATCGCCACAGCCGAGGACGGCTCCCGCACGTTGTTCAAGGCGGCTAAGGGCGTCATCGTGTGCACGGGTAGTTATGCCGGCAACGCTGCCATGGTGAAGAAATTCCAGCAGGAAAAGGTGGCGAAGCTGCTGGAAGAAGGCAATGTGTACACCATGTACATGGATACCGAAGACCTCTCTAGCGCAGAGCCCATGGACGACGGGATCGGCCACCGCATGATGTGCTGGGCCGGCGCCGAGATGGAGGGAGGCCCCCACGGCTTCCTCGGTTGGCCGAACGGCGGTCATATCGGCTGCCCGAATTTGGAAGTGGACCAGGCAGGGCGGCGCTATATGAACGAGGCTCTGTTCCCGGTGAACCAGGTGCAGCAGGTGGTGTCTGCAGCTTCGATGCCCAGCGGTGCCTTCACCTGGGAGATTTCCTCCACCGAGGATCGGCTCATGCCCTGCTTCATCGGCATCGATCCTAACGTGCTGGACGCTATCGCCAAAAGTGGAACCGGCGTGTACCAGGCCGATACCTTAGAGGAGCTGGCCGAGCTCATCGACGTGGATCCGGCTACCTTTACAGCCACGATTGAGCGGTACAACGAGATGTGCGAGAAGGGTGTTGACGAGGACTTCATGAAGAGCTCCGAGTACCTCATCCCCGTGAAGAACCCGCCGTTCTATGCCTTCAACGAGAAGTGGGTGTTCGTGTGCTCCATCGCTGGTGTGCACACCAACGACAAGTTCCAGGTGCTGAACGCCGATCATGAGGTGATCCCGGGCCTGTTCGCCGCGGGCAACACGGTGGGCCGTCGTTTCGGCTATGCCTACGAGAGCTCGGGCATGGGCATGTCGAACTCCCAGGCCATGGTCGCCGGCTACGTGGCTGGTGAGACCGCCGCTAGCAGCTAGGAGCAAAGAGAGCGCTTCTCAAAAATGCGCTCACTCAACGCGCCCTCCCCTGAGGCGAAGCTCCGGCGTTCTGCAACGCTGGGGCTTCGCGCTGCTTTTAGGGGGCAGAAACTATGCAGTCATTTGTGTGTTCGCCTTGTTCGAGCTCTCCGTCGATGCCGCGTTGGTTGAGGCGGGATCCATTGAGAAAATGCCGAGCGCCATACCTAGGCTTATCAGCCGAGTGTTTATCATGGTCGGCGTGGTGACGGCCCAGCTGGCTGCGGGAGCCCTCGACGAGCAGACTCCCGCAGCCGTACGTTCTAAAAGTTACCCAGGCGAAGCCAAGCCAAGCTAAGCTAAGCTAAGCTAAGCGATATATTTCGCGGCGGCGTTGGCGGCGTTGCGACCGGAATTGATGTTGTTGGCCATGGCGGTGCCGGGCATGTTCTGCGTGTACACGTTACGCCAAAGCATGGCTCCGTCCAAGCCGACGGCATACAGGCCGGGAATGGGCTTAGAAGCGTCGTCGAGCACCTCGCTGCGGACGTTGGTCATGATGCCGCCGTCCACCACCACGACCAGCGCATCGATGCGGGCGATGTAGAATGGCCCGTTCTCGATAGCGGTAAGGAAAGGCTGGGCCTTGCCGAACTCGCCGTCGAAGCCTTGGGCACAGAACTGATTGTAGCGCTCCATGGTTTCCGCAAGTGTTTCCGCGTCCAGTTCGAAGTGCTCAGCGAGCTCTTCGAACGAATTTGCCGTGAAGACACTCGCGCCGTCGTTGTTGGTCAACGCATCTTCGACCGTCTTCTTGTCGGCCTCGTCCAGTTCGCAGCCATCAAGGATGGCCTGATCGAAGATGGCGTAGGACTCTCGGTTGCCGAGGCATGCGCCAAGGTTGGCCGCCATGTTGAATGTCATGGCCAGAGACTCGTCGTTGAAGCGGCGCGCATCTTGGTTGACCCACACGCACAGGCCGTTGCCAACAAGGCCATTGCCGCCGTTCAAGGGACTGTTGTAGGGGACGGTTGTGTCAGTGCCGAACGCCTTCACCATTTGGAAGCCTTGAATGGCGGCATTGCGGAGAAAGTCTCGGCCTCCAGCAGCCATGGCCATGTTGTAGCCGTCGCCGCACACGGAAGGCGAGCAGTTGGTCATCATCTCGTTCACTTGGTTCTGGGCCATGCCCGCTTGTACGAGGAGGTCGGGGTTGGCCCCGATGCCTCCCGAGGCCAGGACGACGGCTTTGGCTTTAACTTCGATGATATTGCCCGAGCTGTCTTCGGCGTACAGTCCCGAAACGGTGCCGGCATCCACCTTAAGACTTGTTGCTGCAGTGCCGAAGCGAAATTCCGCGCCGTTTTGCTCGGCCGTGGCCTGCATCGGCTCGATATAGCTCGTTACGGCAGAGTCGTTGTCGAACCAGTGCATGGTGTTATAAAGCCCGGCACCGTAGTTGTCGACAACACCGTTGAACTGCACGCCGTTGCCTTGCAGCCAGTCGATATTCTCGGCGGAATTATGCACCATGTCGTACCAAAGCGCGCCATTGGTCACCCACTGGGCCTCTTCAAGTTCGGTGCGGATGATGTCTACTTCGTTAATCTCGATGCTCAGGTTTTTCTGCAGCTTCGAGCCCACGGCGAAGACGCCTTCGGTGCCCGCGCCGTTTCCGCCCGCTGCACCGCCTTTCTCAAGAACGAGAACCTTGCTGCCGTTCTCTGAGGCTTGCACGGCTGCGGCGAGTCCCGAGATGCCCGCGCCTACGACAACGATGTCGCACTCGAGCGTCTCGGATACGTTGTCAGGCGTCGCGGGCGCTTGCGCATCCTGGTTCGACGGCTCGGACTCCTTTTGCGTGTTGGTCTGGTTCGGCTGTGCGCATCCCGCAAGCCCCAGCAACGCCATCGTGCCGAGGGCGGCACCCGAGATGAACCCCCTGCGGCTCATGCCCCGCTGATTGCCTGCTGCCTCGTTTGTGATTGTCTCCATGATCCCTCCGTTCGCTTGATTGTGGAAACAAGGAGAGCATAGGGATGCAGAAAAATTACAGCAATTGAATCTAGCTAGCGCAAAATGCCAGGTGAGAGCTCTGCTAAAAAGCAATAGCAGAAAAATGATTACAATGAGGGAACTAATAGGGCTGCTCTGCTGAAAGATTGAGGTACATTCTCATGTACCATGCGTCCACCACCATGCTTCCATTTTGCTTGATGGGGCTGTGCATTGCCTGGGTGACCTCGTTTGCCGCACGGCGAAGGGTGCTTGCTTTTTTGGTGCCCGCCTCGGTGAGCGTGACGATCCTCTGTCGTCCGTCATCGACGTCCTCTTCGATGTGAATCAAATTGGCTCCCTCAAGCTTTTGCAGCACAAGGGTTGCGTTGCTTCGTGGAATGCGTAAGAGCGATGATAATTCAGAAGGCGTGAGAACCTCCTCGGCCTCCAGGACGTCGAGAGCGCGGTACTCGACAAGACTAAAAGGTGCAAGACCTCGAATAGCTTGCTTCCACTCGTCAATTGTTATGCGCCATAAAAGCAGGTGAGAAGAGCCGAAGTAGAGCTTTCGGTCTGGCTGAACGGACAGCGCATCGACATGGTGTCCGCGAACGAGGTCGCAGCTCTCCAAGGAGGAATCTCGCATAAATTTGAAAAACTCTTCGTCTTGCAAGTTCCGAAGGAATCGTTCGCGGAGGAATCTGGCAACTATTTCGGCCCCTCTGACGGCTACGCCTTCTCCCTTGACCGTCAGAGCGCATCTCATGGTTCGATGGTCGTTTTCTTCGACCGTTTTCGAGACGAGCCCCAGATCTTCTAGAGTGAGCAAAATGTTCCAAGTAGTTTTTCTCTGCAGCAAAAGATAATCTGCAAGATCTGAAGCGCCGAGCGTCGCTCTGGTTTCGTAAAGTGCAATAAGAGCCAGGAACTCGTTGTAGGTTAGCCCCAGGCTCTCTCGCACGCAATGCGATACTTGTCGAAAATGCTCGACAGTAACCGTCATCATCTGGTGAGAATTTGCTACTTTGCCCATAGGGACATTTTAGCGAAAGCTCGTTTGAGTTGCTTGGCGTGATGGCTGGAAAACGAAAGATGATTGGCTAAATCGAGCACCTGGAGTTGGGCAGCGCGCGCCTTCTTCGCGAGCTTGGGCATGCCCACCACCTTGGCTGAGCTGGATGTTGATGCGGCCGACATCCCGAAGATGCTGCCGACCCTCGCCCAGAACAAGGGCGTTCCCTTGGCACCTTCAAGAAGCTGACCCTGGAAGACGCCGCGGAGATCTACAAGTTGGCGCTGTAGGGCGGAACGGAGTAAAAACGGAGTAGCGGCGCCGCAAGCCCCTCGATCTCCTTCGAAAAACAGAGGCTATGCACCCGCCACAAGGCGGCGTATGCCGGCCATGCTCGAGATTTCGTCGAGGATGGAAATCAGTTCAGGGGCTTGGTAGAAATCGCCGCGTCGCATATTGCCAAGAGGTTTCAATATGCCGTATTCGCATGCTCTGTTGATGATGGAAGTTGCTGATCTGCGGGTTATCTCGAGCCCGTTTGCCACGTAATCGGAGTTGACGACGGGCTGCTCTACGAGCAGTGCGGGCAGGCCGAAGATGCGAGATCCTGAGCGCTCTTGCATGCGCGCCGTCCAGTCTCCTACAAGCCCTGCGATAGTGCGCGATGTCTTTTGCCCGACGACCATGGCCAAGTCGATTGCGTTGCAAACCTGTTCGACGATAGGCGCCGGATCGCCCTGCTGGTAGCATGAAAGCGCGCTCATGTAGTCGTCGATATCGTGCAGCAAACCCGCCGATATGGGCACGGTTGCATGAAGGAGGACTCCGTCGCTGCGCAACATGCGATGGAGAAGCGTTCGGCCTGTGCGCCCATTTCCGTCGACGAAGGGATGGATGGTTTCGAACTGGGCATGGACGAGGGCGGCTTTGGCGATAGGGTCTATCCCTTCGGTTTGCGCGAAAGCGCAAAGGTCGTCCAAGCACTCATCGACGCGGCCTGGCACAGGTGGCACAAACAGTGCACCGTGGGGACTGTAGGGGGTACCGCCGACCCAAACTTGCTCACCGCGCAGCTCTCCTGCAAAATCAAGAGCGGTTTTCTTGAGCAGCTGGCGATGAATCTGCCGAATGCCGTCGGTCGTGAGGGCGTCTTCGAGACTGAGCGCGCATCGCATGGCATCGATGTTCCCCGCAATGACAAGTGCGTTTGGCGGCGCGGAGGACGAAAGCTCCGCCAGAGCGATATTGCGCGCGCTGGAGGTAAGGTTTTCTATTTGGGAGCTTGCCGCCGATTCACTGCGCAGCAAGAGGCTGGGAAGGTTAAAGGGCAGCGAGTCTTGGTGCTCGTCGAATCGGGCGAGGCGCATTCGGGCATCAGCGAGGCGCTCGGTGAGCTCGGCCGAGAGCCGGGGGCGCGCATGGCGGATTTCGGCCGGGACGGCCGCCTGGTAAGTGGAAGTGATTTTTCTGCGCCGAGACTTCGGAATGAGGTAGACGTCCTCGTCGCGCAGGTGCCACGGAACCTCTTCGGTGGTTATGGCCGGCCAGTCGCTCACGAGGCGTCCTTTCTTTTGATTTCGCTTCTTTACTATACAATTAGCGGAAGCGAATTGCAATTCACTTCCGCTAATTGAGATTTAGGGAAGGGAAAATTGCTCCCATCTGGCAGTTAAACGATGCTTTCTCAAAGCCCAACTTCCCCAACAGAAACGGTCCAACTTCCTCAACAGAAACAGTCCAACTTCCTCAATCGCTTTGCTGACGTGGTATAACGGGCGTTCTCGTTCCTCGTGGTTCTTACGGGCCAGCAATCGGCCTACCGCCGGCCGGACGGCGTCTACGTCGTCCCGATAACCTGTCTGGCTCCATAGGGGGAAGATCGCCCAAAATCCTTTCTTTGTCCCGCAGGGGACTCTGAAGGGGTGCTGGGTTTTCTCAGCTGGCGGTCAGCACGCGTTGAGTTCTGTCAAGTGCTGCCTTGCGCAGGAATGCCGAACGTGACTCTCCCTCCTGTTCGGCTGCGCGCTTGATGGCAAGAGCGGCGGAGTGCGGTACTTTGAAGCTAATCACGTCGAGAGGCTCGTCGGCCAGCCTTGGTCGGCCTATCACCACGTTGCCCGACCACTGGCCGGGGAGGGATCCCGTCTCGGCGGCCTCGGCCAGAGCTTCTATCTCTGCGTCAGTGATTACCTTGCCGCTCTTGAGGGTGTATTCCCTTGATTACTTTCTCATTTCGTCCATAGGTTTCTTCCTTATGTAATACTAAAGTAAAATACAAAACCCAATGATCCCCAAGGGCTTTATCGGGAAGCAAGAGCCTACATCAGCCGAACCGCAATTATGTCGCGAGAAAGTCGCGTTTCGTTCCCCGCGCCGACCGCCTTTATGTCGCAACGCTTTCCGCTACCCTGGGCAAAATTTCCCCAACGGTGACTTGAGAAAGAACGACCAGGGTATTGTAGCAATAGAGGTTGTTTTGATGCGTCAGCGTCCGCGCGCCCGAGGGCATTTCTACGCCGCAGTGCTTTTTTACAATGGGCTCGTTACCAATTGGAAATATGACGGGCGTTATGGTGTGTCGGTTAGCGTCAACACAGAAAGAGAGAACTATGGGGCGTTTGACCGTTGAAGCGGCCGCGCGGGCCGATGCGCGAACGGGGGAGTTCGTGGAGGCCTTCGCGCGCCGTGTGGAAGCCA
>ERZ791746.1813-NODE-1813-length-13331-cov-2.433263_pt1 | contig 13331 bp, 10 predicted proteins | sample MGYA00510038_ERZ791746 | MGnify/ENA primary metagenome ERZ791746 (study PRJEB30046, sample SAMN00792018) | human gut metagenome | study: EMG produced TPA metagenomics assembly of the A metagenome-wide association study of gut microbiota in type 2...
CAGAGAAATTTTGATTCTCGATCACAACAACAAGGGTAAGCCTACAGTCATCCCAAGCCTAAGGATGCTGTCCTCGATATTCAAACCTGATGTTTGTCATCGTGCGGCAACACCACCAGACCGCATCACATTCCCTGAGACTCTCACAATCAACCAACTATAAAACGGCGCAAATGCGCCGTTTTTCATTTTTGAGAGCACAATGATGTGCATCTAAATTGGGGAAAATTGGTTTGTGCCTGTTCTTCATTCATAAACAGCGTTTATCGCTATCACTTATTTTCGTGTACACATTCTGTGCTCTTTCTCCTTTGTCGTCATCCCTGAAAGCCCCATTCAATGAAACGGCACATTTTTACACAAGCATATTCTCATCCCTCCCCAATAACCCAATAAAATATAACCCTGCCTCGATAACATTACCGATCGGGATTGCCAACCCCCATACTGCAACGTAAAAAAGAGGGTCAATCGCTTCTGTCAGATTACCACCGTCCCGTGTCCAATTTACTGTGAAAATTTCTTCCGGAAAATCGCTAATATTTTTTACTTGAAACGGATTACACAGTTGATTCGATCACTACTTTTGCAGAACAAACGATTGACACAAACATGCAAGCAGAAATCATAACTATCGGTGACGAACTGTTGATCGGACAGGTCGTCGATACCAACTCAGCCTGGTTGGGCAGTACACTGGGGGACGATGGGATCAAAGTCATTCAGATCACCTCGGTACAAGATCATGCAGCACAAATTGTTCAAGCTGTAAATGACGCCCTGTCACGTGCCGACATTGTCTTAATGACAGGAGGACTCGGACCGACCAAAGATGACATCACCAAAAAGACATTGGCCGAAATGTTCGGTATGAAATTGGTACGTAACGAGCAGGTTTACGAGATGGTCGGCAAGCAATTGGCACTGCGGGGTATTGCGTTTACCGAGCTCAACCAGGGGCAAGCTCTTGTTCCCGACGGCTGCACGGTACTTCCGAACAGGAATGGAACTGCACCCGGCATGTGGTTCGAACGGGACGGCAAAGTTCTGATCTCCATGCCTGGTGTACCTTTCGAGATGAAAGCACTGGTCAAAGATGAGGTATTGCCCCGTTTGCGTAAACATTTCGCACTCGATGCCAATGTCCACCGCACAATCATCACATTCGGACTGGCAGAATCGATCTTGGCCGATACGATTGCATCATGGGAAGAGGCCCTGCCCCCATATCTGCATTTGGCCTATCTGCCTAGTGCACTCTGTATTCGACTGAGACTTTCAGCATATGAAATCGACCGACAAAAGGCTGAACAGGAGATCGAAAGCCAAATCGAAAAGCTCTCAAAAGTAATTCCTCATTATATTATCGGTTCTGAAGATGACTCTTTGGAATCAGTAACAGGAACTCTGTTGAAGACTCGTGGAGAGACCCTTGCCACCGCAGAATCTTGCACCGGAGGCAATATAGCCCATCGGTTTACGGCAATGCCGGGAGCCTCGGAATATTTCAAAGGTGGTGTCGTAGCCTATTCAAACGAAGTCAAAATAGCCCTGCTCGGTGTGGATCCCGAGAGTCTGAATCGCTATGGGGCTGTCAGTCAAAGCGTCGCTGAACAGATGGCAGAAGGGGTTCGTCGTGCCACTGGTGCCACTTATGGCATCTCAACCACAGGCATTGCCGGTCCTACCGGAGGCACTCCGGAGAAACCGGTCGGAACCGTATGGATGGCTGTAGCCACTCCTAACGGCGTCTTTTCTCGGCGCATGGTTTTTGGCTCGGTACGCAGCCAAAATATCGAACGGGCATCGTCGAACTGCATAAACTTGTTGCGTTTACAGCTGTTAGGCTTAGGAGATCTACCTCTCTGCGACAATGTATAATTGGGAATCATGAGGGCGATTTCACCACTTCCATTTAAGGAGATTTATCTCTGTTCCTATTGGGGCTTAATGTCAAATAAGCTCCAATAGGAACGACCTAAAACGGGATGCTACCGATCGTACAGACTCAATCGGTTCCCCTCAAAAGAGCGATATAAGCGGATACTCCTTTCCTAATCCGCAAATCTGTCACAACCGCCTATCCGCCATTACCACCATGTCGATTTCCCCAGACGCATTTTGTCAGCAAAAACCTTCACAATCGTTCCCGGATTTCAATCAACACGACACGAAAAGGAGCGGTAAATACGTTTTTTATGTATCTTTGAAAGAATAATTTTGCTGATCAAAATTTCTAATTACACGCATACCCACAAATCGTTATGACCATTGACACCGGAAACATTCTGTTAATAGGATCTATCTTATTATTTATCAGTATTCTCGCCGGAAAAGCAGGATACCGTTTCGGCGTTCCCATGTTATTGTTGTTTTTGGGAGTGGGCATGTTTTTCGGGAGTGATGGTTTGGGTATCCAATTCAACAATTCCGCTGCCGCCCAATTCATTGGCATGATGGCACTGAGCATCATTCTATTTTCCGGCGGAATGGATACGAAATATTCCGAAATCAAACCTATCGCTGGCCCCGGCATCATGCTGGCCACCATAGGCGTATTACTGACCGCTTTGCTCACCGGAACCTTTATTTACTACATATCGGGAGTTCTAACCGGTATCCCGAGTTTATCGTTTACCGAATCGCTGCTTCTCGCTGCGGTCATGTCTTCGACTGACTCCGCCTCTGTCTTTTCAATACTACGTTCAAAAGGACTGAAACTCAAAGAGAATCTGCGTCCCATGCTCGAGTTGGAGAGCGGAAGCAACGATCCGATGGCCTACATGCTGACCATTCTGTTGATTCAGATCATCCAATTCGGGGATATGAGTTTCATGCAGGCTGTCCTGATGCTGTTGCAACAATTCATTATCGGCGGACTGTTTGGCTATATTTTGGGTAGGTTGGCTCTTGTCATCATCAACCGACTCAACATCGACAACGAAGCCTTTTACCCCATCTTATTATTGGCATGCGTTTTCTTTGTCTTTGCATTTACCGATCTCTGCAATGGGAACGGCTATTTGGCGGTTTACATCGCAGGTCTGGTAATCGGCAACCACAAAATCCTCCACAAAAAGAGTATCCGAACCTTTTTTGATGGTTTTGCCTGGCTATTCCAACTGATCATGTTCCTTACATTGGGGCTTTTGGTCAATCCAACAGATTTGCTACCTGTAGCAGGAATTGGCTTGTTAGTTGGTGCCGCCATGATTCTGTTGACTCGTCCGATTAGCGTTTGGCTCAGCTTGCTCCCATTCCGTAAAATAAGTACACGGGCCAAATTCTATGTCTCATGGGTAGGTTTAAGAGGAGCCGTGCCGATCATTTTCGCTACCTACCCATTGATTGCCGGACTCGAACATGCCCCCACGATTTTCAACATTGTCTTCTTCATCACCATTCTCTCGTTATTGGTTCAGGGCACCACGGTCAATTACGCCGCACTATTGCTCAAATTGGGACATGTTGCCAAAGCCCCAAAGAAAGAGTTTGGCATCGAACTCCCCGAAGAGATCAAATCCACCATGACCGAATTGACAGTCATCCCCGCCATGCTGGTTAATGGAGATCGGCTCATGGATATTGACCTGCCAGACAATACGCTGGCCGTGATGGTCAAACGTCGGGGACAATTTTTCATTCCGAGCGGCAAAACTCAACTGGCTTCAGGGGATATTTTGCTGTTGCTTTCCGATTCAACGACCGATCTTCAAGAGCTTCGCCACAAACAAATCGCAGGCTAAGAGATAGATTCCGTGCCCAAATATTGCGAATCCGGATATTTTTTTCTAAATTTGTCGCTCCTTTTGGAGTAACCACATTTAAAAACGCTTAGTCGTATGAAAGTTTGTGAAATTACAGGTAAGGTGGCGCAGGTCGGCAACAACGTCGCCCACTCGAACAAAAAGACCAAAAGGCGTTTCAATCCCAATCTGAAAACCAAACGCTTCTGGAGCGAAGAGGAAGGACGATGGATTACGCTCAAGGTTAGCGCAGCCGGCATGAAAACCATTAACAAAAAAGGTCTGTCAGTAGCCCTCCGGGAAGCTGCCGCACCCCGCAAAGTTTATTAATCAAAAAGCTGAAACATCATGGCAAAAAAAGGTAACCGGGTGCAGGGAATCCTCGAATGCATTGAGCAGAAAGAGAGTGGTCTGCCTGGCATGTCGCGGTACATCACCACGAAAAACAAAAAGAACACCCCCGACAGGATGGAACGTAAAAAATACAACCCGATCCTGAAACGAGTAACCATTCACCGCGAAATCAAATAAGGTTGAATCATGGCAAAGAAAGTAGTCGCAACACTGAAAACGGGCACTGGTAAAGCGTTTACCAAGTGTATTAAGATGGTCAAATCCGAGAAGACCGGCGCTTACGCGTTCAAGGCTGAGATCGTTCCTAACGAACAGGTTAAGGATTTCTTCGCTAAAAAATAGGCGAAACGCATCTTAATACAAAAAGCTCCTTAAAATTTTAAGGAGCTTTTTGTATTTTTGGGGCTATAAGTTTGCCCCTATTGGGAAACTTCTGCTTTTGTGAAGACATTATGACGCTGGACGACATCAAAGATGCTGCACCCAGATAATGTTCTTCAAGATATAACCAGCATTTATAGGAACTCACGCCACAGGTGGGAATTGCTGAGTCAGACACGCGGCCCCGGCCGAAAATACAAACGACCAAAACACAAATCGATATGGGACTGTTCAATCTCTTTTCGAAAAAGGAGAATAAAGAGGATCTAAACAAAGGCCTCGCTAAAACCAAAGAGGGAGTATTTTCCAAATTAGCTCGCGCTGTCGCCGGCAAATCGAAGGTGGACGACGAGGTGTTAGATAACCTCGAAGAGATTCTCATCACTTCGGATGTAGGAGTGGATACCACGGTTCGCATCATCGAACGGATCGAAAAAAGGGTCGCTACAGACAAATATATGAACACCGCCGAATTGAATGCCATTTTGCGCGATGAGATTACGGCCATGCTCGAAGAGAATCGCAACAACGAAGGGGCCCTTTCATTCGAACGTCAAAACGGCAATCCGTTTGTGGTCATGGTCGTTGGCGTAAACGGTGTGGGCAAAACCACGACCATCGGAAAATTGGCCGCAAAACTCACCAAAGCGGGTAAGAAGGTCTATATCGGAGCTGCCGACACCTTCCGTGCAGCAGCAATCGATCAATTGGCCGTATGGGCCGAACGCGCAGGAGCCACGATGATTCGCCAGGAGATGGGTTCCGATCCGGCGTCCGTCGCATTCGACACGTTACGTTCAGCCGTAGCGAATAATGCCGATGTGGTATTGATCGACACGGCAGGCCGCCTGCACAATAAAATCGGATTGATGAACGAACTGACCAAAATCCGGAATGTCATGGCCAAAGTGATTCCGGACGCACCACATGATGTCATGTTGGTTTTGGACGGATCGACAGGCCAAAATGCATTTGAACAGGCCAAACAGTTCACCCAGGCAACGAAAGTCACCTCATTGACGATTACGAAACTGGACGGCACAGCCAAAGGCGGTGTAGTCATCGGTATCAGCGATCAGTTTAAAATTCCGGTTCGTTATATCGGTGTAGGAGAAGGCATTGACCAGTTGCAGGTTTTCGACCGCAAAGAGTTTGTAGACAGCCTGTTCAGTTAGACTCAGTTAGGCTTAAATAACACATACTGTTATTTTATGCCATCTTACTGAAGCAAGTGACGCAACTTGCTGCTCTAAATTGCGTCATTTGCCATTATGTAACCGCATGAAAACATTGTGTACACTTGAATTATATTACGCGCCCAGGTTTGGGCGTTATTTTTTACTGCCCAATCTACACGTAGAAAGTTTTTTTTGAGGAGGGCAAAACGATCTAATACCCCTCACCTTCAACCATCCAAAACACGCTGATTCGTAACCACTCCCTACCATAAAAGCCGTATCAGCAACAGCTCGATCAAACAATTTTCAACACCATTCTACGCTAATAATCGCCATCAACATAGTAAATATCTTTGTTGTCCGATTCTGATTTGGTAATTGTATTTTTTTTCTTTGCCTGAATCTTTCCCAGATAGACCTCTTCATAATCTCGCACATAGTCCGAGGATGGGACCACATTGACATCAAATTCCAATAATTTCACACTACTGGAATCAAAATTTCCGTATAGTCGAATCTGGTGCCGTGCGTAACCCAAATTTTTAAAACTGTCATACTTAAACAGCAGACGCTCTTTGTTCCCCGCTGGAATAATTCGTTTGGAATCATCGTACACGATACAGCCACATGAGGTTTGAATCTCACTTATAATCAATGGATTTTTTCCAGTATTGGTAACATCGTATGCGATCCACAGCTCATCTCCAAATCGAATTGGATAATAATGTCTGACCGGATCTTCAATAAACACAGATGTAGGTTCGACTCTTCCCGAGCAAGCAACCGCACCTGTCACAAGCCCCATCAACAGCAGCTTATACAAATTACCTCTTTTCATATATCTCTATTTCATCGCAAGCGACGGAATATCCCGTCGTTTTGCAGGGTTGCACAACTATTTTCACACGATCACCGGCCGCAACTGGCAACTCAAAACGACAGAACTGTTTTGAAAACGGAACGGGCGTCGAAACGAACGAACCTTCGCAACACCGTTTATCGTTAACCAATACATAAACCTCACCTGGCAGATCGATTTTCCATTGGGGAGCATACAAGAACCCTCCCGACACAACAATGGTACACGCTTCCCCTACTTCGCATTCTCCAGCCACTTCACCATTTCGGAACTGGTACCATCCGGTATGATAATCCGAAGGGAATCCATGAAAGCCGTCCGATAACTGAGGAATCGGTTGAGCATTTGCCTCCTTCGAAGAGAATTTAAAATCAGTTTTCAGAGAATGATCAGAGGCAGTGTATACATTGTACTTATTCCAAGAGTCGATATAGGCAGCGAGAGCGCCGTTCGCCTCTTTATAATATTTCATATCAGGAAAAGCTGTATAACCAATCAAGTTACACAAACATTCCTCAACCTTTTCAACATTGTATGGCAATCCATTAGGAGTTCTCATCAGTTCCAACAGGGTATAATTAAACGCTGTCAGCAAACGGTTTAGCCGTACACGTTCATCCCCTGAGATCTTTTTGGAAACAGCATCTAAACGCGTATAAAAATTTTCAAATTCAGTCGGTATCAGATAGGCTTGAATAGCAGCATCGATTCCACCATAATATTCAAGAGCAACCGGATTCTGTGCAACCCGCTCCTCAAGAGTGTGATAATATTCGTAAATAGATGCCCCGGATTGTGGATAAAATTTATCGAGATACTTTTTGACAATCGAACTCCAGCTCAGGCTATCGCTTTTTAACATACTGGCGAGGGCGAATGTTTGCACATCATCCAATGAGGCATAATCATAACCACTACCATTATAAAAGACTCCCGACACCCCCAGTTGTTTAAAAAATGCCAACCGTTTTTCCAGAACACCCAACACCGGGAAAGGAGTCAAATAATCATCAAAATTTCTCATATAGTCCCACACATAAATGTTGGGAGTCACTGCACGCCATTGTTTGATTTTGGCAGCGAAGTCTGCAGCCTGCGAAGTGGACTCAAACCCATAAGAGAGTGGAAAATCTATGGCACTGATGAGCACTCCAGTATTTTCAGGCATGTGCATCGACGGAGGATTCTTTGTCGTAAGGTAGGATGTGGTAAAAAAGCGATGATTGGGAAATCGTTCGGCCACTTTTTGCATCATCTTCACAACTGCCGGCGTTGCGGATTGAGCTGTATTTCCTGCTTGCCGACACTTCTCACACTGACAGACAATATTGTTATCATCGGGCATGATACAAAAGCGGTTTCCCTGTACCTGTCCTTTATTTGGTCCATTCTTTACGGTCCCATCGCCGTAATTGTCCAAAATATAGGCGACCAAACGGGTGTACAAATCCTCCGATGAAAAGCAGAATTGTCGGTGATCTCTCTTCCCCTGAGTCCAGGCAAACACCTCGTCGGAGGCCTCACCGTCCAACACCTTTCTTAAATTATGTCTCCACAAGCCCCAATCGTAATCAATATTATGCGAGGCATTGATAGCCATAAAATCGGGATCTGAGTTAGTCGGCGAGTAGATTCCCCGATATTCAAAAGCAAATGTTCCTTCACTCGTGCGATTCATATCCAACAAAGCCGGTGGAAGGTCAAGAGCCTCCAAATGGTCGTCGTATTGAGAGATCCAAGCTATAAACTGGTACAACAGCCACAACATCGAATCGGGATTTTTCGCCCGCAGCGTCAAACGATCCTTCTGACGTACAACGGCATACTCTGACATCATGGCAGGATCCACATCCACGACAATCTCCAATGTTGTTCCCTCACCCGAGATGGGCTGGGGCCGAGTTTTTCCTCGACGATCCAACTGCGACTACAAATAGTCAGTCCAACGCAAATCATCGCCCTCCTCGTCCGCAGCCAACACGAGATAAGAATCGTACCTATTGTCCTGCGATTGCGGTTGGCAAAAACAGTTGGCCAAAGAGAAAATCAATACAACGACCCAACTAAACCTTTTCTTCATAAACTATATTTTTTTGCAGGACAACACATGCTCAACCGACAAACGATGTGGTTACTAAAAATAAAAACTAATATGGCTATAGATACTGAACATATTTTTGTATTTGGTCTGAATATCATTCACATAATCGTCATAAGTTCCGATCCGTTTACCACTTTGCGTATATAGAGTGCTGTACAGGAAATCGACTCCGATCAACATGTGTTTACCGATCAAATATCCGGCACCGAGCCCTGCAAACACATTAACCTTACTGAAACTGCCCGGCATCGCATAATCGATGACATCCAATTCGGGAGCTGTACCGACACCTACCGACCCTCGCACATAGGAGACACCATCATTTCCAGGAATGTACTTCAGTTGTACTGAGCTATTGAAATAGGGCTGTTTACCCATGACAAAAAAATCACCTTTCAATGTGAGAATCAGGAATTCATAAGATTTGATTGCAGCGACACCGACATTCAACAGTGTCTCCTTTTTCCGTCCATTATTTTCTGGCACCCACATTCCTTCCGTAACACCAGATTCTGGATCCGTTGTCTCCTCCCAACGATAGTCAATTTGATTCTGATTTAAAGATCTGTACCCTGCGCTAAAATTGAGATTCCAATCTCGTTTTAAATCGTATCCGACAGACACATCCACCGAAAGTGTTGGGAAAAACTCATTGGACCATCCCACATACAGAGCAGAGGCCAATCTCGAAGAGAGTCGCCTACCCCATCCAGCGACCAACCGTACCGCTTGATCTCCCGGAACATTAACGCCAGATTCATCGACAAGATCCTCACGGGCCGTATAGGCAGGATTAAAAAAGAACTGATTTTTCTTATAGGTATAGGCATAACTCACATCCATGACAGGAGCGATCGAGCGACCATTCAAATAGCCACCGAATATAACGCCCATAGAGAGTTCATTCTTCATTTCCCGGCGTTCCAAAGCGATCAAATGACGTTTGAAATCTCTCGCCTCTGTGAGATCAGGTTTGTACTGGCTTTGATAAACATAGGCAGAATCATACAGTCCCTGTTTCTCATAAATCACCCCTTTGGCATAATAAAGACGATGATTATTCCGGTCGTAAACCAAAGCCGTATCGATCGAAGCCATTGCCTCATCGTATTGTCTCAATTTGATCAGATTATAGGCATTTGCTTCACTGCTGGCCGATAGGGAGGATACAATGTTTTGATTGCCGGGAAGAGAATCGGCCACTGGCCGCAACAAATCGATAGCCTCTTGATACTGTTTGTCTGCATATAAAAGTCCGGCCTTTTTTTCAATGAAATAGGTATGCCCCGGGAACTGTTGCAATCCATATTGCAGATAGTAATCCGACATCACTTGATCACCCAGCCGGTCATAACTGGCAATCGCATATTGCACACCTGTCTCAGACAGAGGCTGCACCTCCAACAAACGCCGACTCTCAGATCCCGCTTGTCTCAGATCCCCCGATTCCATTAATTGTTTAATATAGGGGAGTGCCGTCTCCTCATAAATCGTAGCAACATATGCTCGATCCGATTGAGGATCCGGATGCTGCCAATAATCGTACAAATAGTCTAACGCAGCCGAAACATCACCTCGCTCATTCAGGATCTCAGCCTTTCGTACCACATATTCTTCATGCCCAATATATCTGTTCAGCGATTCGAGCACATCCCCCGCCGCATCATACTGCTTCAGGAACAGATTAACCGCATACGCTTTTTTCAAAGCTGACACTTTCAACGTCGTATCACGCGTAGTTTGTGATACAAACATGAACCATTTGACCGCTTCTGTATAGGAGCCGTCTGCCCGCAAATCCTCCGCTTGTGCATATTTCAAAGCACAAAACTCTTCGACAATATCCGCATTATCGGGATAGCGGTCATACAACTCCTCAAGTAAAGACACCGCTTTCGGACTGCCCTGACGTTTATAGAAATCGTACTCTTTGTATCGCAGTTCCGGCAAATCGCCATACATACGCCGAGCCTCTGCGAGATACTTCTTCATATCTTCTTCCCGCCCGCTACGGATCGACTCATCAATCAGATAGTTCAAGGCATCCGGATCTTTTTCAAGCGCATATAATCTTCCATAAAGCTGATAGGGTTCAGCGGACTGCTGGGACCGTGCATATTCCCCCATAATCGCATTATAGAGTTTTTGCAACGAAGCGTTGTTTGGGATCACACTCATCCGGTTCTCTAAAAAGGCCAACGCTTCGGGATAACGACACAATCCGGAGAGAATCTCTGCTTTTTTTGAGATCAGAGGAATCGATGTCGGGAACGAGATCACCCCCTCCGAAACCACTTGTAAGGCAGATTCCGGACTGCCTTGTTGTAACAGCAGATTGGTCAAGTCCAAATAATACACCTCTTGAGACTTGTCATTAGCCAACAGCTCCTGCAAAGCCTCTATGGCCGCTACCTTATCTCCTGCCTTGCGCTCTCTTAAATAGTTTTCCTCGAGACGATCCAGATAGTCCTGTCGTATGGTCGTATCGTTCGGATAGATCTGAACCAACCGTTTTAACAATCTGTCAGCCTCAATATTATTGCCCTGACGACGATACAACCCGATCTTTCTTTTCCATAATCCCGGCCAATATGGCGTCACCTCCAAAAGTTCGTTCACATAACAAATCGCACTGGAATAATTGCCAGTCTCCTCTTCGACATTGACCAGCAAACTCTTTGCGTTCACATTATCGGGGGTATCCTTGACTGCCCGAACAAGGAAATAACGGGCATTGTCATAGTCTTTCAATTGATAATAATAACTGCCAGCCAACCCATTCAGTTCGGACGATTCGGGATAAAGTCGCAAACCTTCACGTAAAATTTTCATACCCTCTTCCCATCGATCATCGACAAAAAGATCTTTAACTGACTTTTCATATTGTTCCACCTTTTTGTCTTTGCCGATACCATAGCTATTTCCGGCACAAAACAGCCCAAGCATCAGTACCAATGAGAGGATACGCATACGGTAACTCCATCTATTATGAAGGGGGAAGAGTGTTTTTGAATTCATGATCAACTGTTTTTTACCTCTGCGGAAAAACCCTTGCGAGTCATTTCTCCCCATACGGCTTTCTTTTTAATAAAATAGTTCCAATAGCCTTTTAACGAAAAGAATACAACCATCGGATGATAGATAAATGGCTCCAACATGGCTGCCAACAAAATCCAGAGATAGGCTTTTAATTTTTTGTAGGAGCCACCGAGGGTATAATCATAGAAGATGACCACCATAGACAAGGTCAGACAAAAGGCATAAATTGCCAAAAAGATCACGATTGCCGTATTCCAGTTAACCGCTCCGGTAAGTGCGAGAAAAATCAGAGTAAGGATACCCACAAACTCAATCATTGGGGCAAAGAACTCGAATATCAGCAAATACGGCAACGTCACCAGTCCCAGCTGCCGATATTTTTTATTGAATAAAAACCGTTTGTGCTGGGCAAAAGTCTGGATCAACCCCCTGCCCCATCTGATACGTTGACGTGAAAGCACTTTGATATTCGGAGGCCCTTCGGTCCAGCAGCAGGTTTGCGGAATTTGGATCACCTAATACGGCAACGAAAAGTCACAACAGTAGCCGACCATTCGGACCAGCATATCCATGTCTTCAGCAAAAGAATCCGGGCTGTAGCCTCCGGCAGCAATCACAATCTTTCGGTCAAACATGCCATATCCACCGGAGACGTTCGGCATCGAATTGATGGCTGACCACCCCATTTTGCCGATCAGGAACGACCTCATATATTCGAGCGTCTGAAACAGCGGAATCAAAGCATGTGGAGGATAGGCCTCTTCGATTTGCCCATCTTTCATTTTACAGCCGTTCGACATGGCCATGGCTCCGCTGACCGCAATGACATGCTCCTTATCCAAAACCGGCAAAATACATTGATAGATGGCATCACGAGCTAAGATACAATCCACATCCGTATTGATGAAATAGGGATACGAAGCGACATTCAGTCCCGCATTGACTGCATCGGCTTTGGTACCGCCGTTGACTTTATCTACAACGATCAATCTGTCAAATTTCGGATCTGTCGATTTGAACAACCTCTTAAAGGGTTTGGTCTTGATCAACTCCACGTAATCAAACGGAATCTCAACCAACTTAAAATTGTCGATCAATTTTTCCAATGTCGAATCCTTGCTACCGTCATTGACGATGACCACTTCGAACTTTGGATAATCCTGTCCCAACAGTGAATTGACATTATCAACAATGGTGCGTTCCTCGTTGTATGCCGGAGCGACAATCGAAACACCTGGTGTATAAGGGCTTCGGGTGATAATCTTTTTAGCATAAGACTCCACAAAGGAGGTTCTGCTACGCATGATCGAGATTTCCGCCAACCAGATCAAAACGACATACGAAATGATCAAGGCAATGGAATAGACGAAAATGGTCAGCCCATAAAATTCTATGATATACTCTTTCATACAGGCAGATATGAGCGTGAAGGTTCTTGATCTGAAGTTCTTTCCACTTGATTAAACAACACGAGGTCATCTTCCGATGCTGTTTTTTTCATCGCCATAAACAACTCTTTCCCCGTATTGCCATAATACCACAGGCAATACAATGCGGTACGTTTGGTAAATCGGGAGGCAGAGGTATCAAACACCTCTTTAATAAACGTGGCAGATTTTCCGGAGCGAATCGACAGGATACTCTCCAAAATGACTCTTTTGATCGACTCGGAT
>ERZ791746.1826-NODE-1826-length-13247-cov-3.126895_pt1 | contig 13247 bp, 6 predicted proteins | sample MGYA00510038_ERZ791746 | MGnify/ENA primary metagenome ERZ791746 (study PRJEB30046, sample SAMN00792018) | human gut metagenome | study: EMG produced TPA metagenomics assembly of the A metagenome-wide association study of gut microbiota in type 2...
ATAGTAATGTGCATTCAGACTGAAAGCTCCTTCGGGGAAAGTCTGCAGGTATTTGTTGAGGCTTGTTTTGGCTTCTTCCATTCTGCCTTTCATATAAATCTTTTCGGCAGCGGTATACGTAAGCGAATCCTGTTCGTTGGCGTCGAAACGGATATGTCCCGGCATGGCATTCGCTAAAGCGGCAAACTCATCAATGCGGTTCAAGTCTACATAAATAGACTTCAAGTCACGCATGGCGAGGCGTGCTTCTTCGCTGCCCGGATATTTCTCGATAACTTGCTTATATGCTTCGATCGCTTGGTTATAATCTCCTTTCTGATAAAACAGCAAACCGATTTCTGCGGCAGCTTTTCGGCTGACCGGGCTTTCGGGATATTTGTTCAGCAGTTCCTTGAAGGAGGTGATAGCCTGATTGTTGTTATCCATTAGCACATAGGAACGCCCTTTCTCATAAATGGCGTTTACAGCATAAGGTGAAGCGGGATATTTGCCGACCAGACGGTTCAATAAAGTGATTTTACCGGTGTAGTCCTTCTGTAAGCCGGATACGAGAGCGAGTTGATAGAAAGAATAATCTCCTGAAGGAGTATTCATTTGCTCGGCTTGCGAATAGTAATGTTTGGCTTCTTCAAAGTTACGTACATGGAGGTGGCAGTCACCAATACGGTTGTAAGCGTCGGCAAGCGCCGTTGTGTTTTCTCCTTTTTCCAATTGGATATATTTTTGGAAATAGTTGCTTGCCTGTGTATAGTCTTTCCGATGGAAAGCGATATAGCCCAAGTTGTAATTAGCCAACGCGTACATTTCGTTATTGGGCTGGGTGGTCAGTTGCAGGTAGGCGTTGAAATCGCGGGCTGCCTCTACCATTCGGTTGAGACGATAATATGACTCTCCACACCAGTAGTAAGCGTCTGCTTTGGTCTGGCGGTTGTATTGTCCGATAGCGATAGACTGGTTCAGGTATTTAAGAGCCTGTTCGAAGTCGGCGTTGGCAAAAGATTGTGTACCTAACTGGAATAATATCTTTTGTTTGGCTTCCAGTATCTGGGCACTCGGTTTGGCAATCCGGTCGATAGATTTTAATGCGGCATCGTAGCTGCGGGTATTCATATAAACTTCTACCAGGTAACTGCTTACTTTTTCGGCGTATGGAGAGGTCGGAAATTCATTCAGGAACTTCTCGAAAGCAGTGACAGACTCGCCGAAGGCAGAAAAAGAAGTTTCGTGCAGGCAAAGCGCATAGTTATAAGCTGCCTGTTCTTTGATTTGCATATTGGCATTGGATGCAGCAGCCTGTTCGAAAGCCATACGCGCTTTGTTCTTTTCTGCCAATTGCAGGTAGGAAAGTCCCATGTGCAGATAAGCGTTCTGTGTAAGGGCATCGTTTTCTGTGGTTACTTTGCCTAACGTCTCTGCTGCTTTGGAATAAACTTTTGTTTGATAGTAAGAAAGTCCCAGCATATAAAGGGCATCACGGCGCGGGACGGCGTGCTCTCTGTCCAGATAATTGCTGAATGCTTCTACGGCTTGGGGATATTGCCCGAAGTGGTAGTAGGCATCTCCTAGGATGCGGTACATTTCGGCGGCGTGCTCGTTATTCGGGTAAGCCGACAGGTAATTCTGTGCTACGATTTGTGCCTTATCATAATTCTTGAGCTGTACATAAATCTCGGCGATATAATAAGGGACGAGTGCCTTGTATTTAGCATTGTCTTGTAGCGGCAGGAAACCTTTCAATGCTTCGTTATAGCGTTTCTGTGTGTAACGGATATAAGAAATATAGTAATCACAGTCTGTTGCATACTTGGGACTGTTGGCACGTAAGGTTTCGAACCAGATAGCAGCTTCCCGCAAATCGTTTGTTTTCAGATAACAGGTAGCCAGTTGATAAGTGCGGTCGTCCCGTTCCTCATTGTTTAGCAAATCGAGGTCGGTAGAGTTGAAGAGTGCCATAGCCTCATCGTATTTTCCTTCGTAGAAGTAGCAGGAAGCCAGTAACGAGTAGATACGATTGGCATAAGGAGTATCGGGATAATGGTCGAGATACTTGCGGAGCAATTCGATACGGTTCTTGTCGTTCAACTCGTAAGCTGAACTGACCAACATATACTCCGCATCTTGGAGTAGGCTGGCTGTTGGCTTTTGCTTTACAAATGCCTTTAGTGCCGGCAGGGCAGCGGCATAATTTTTTTCCTGGAAAAGTTCTTTCCCTTCTTTATAGAGGTTGTCAGCTGAAGTGAATTTATCACCTGTCTGGGCAAATCCTATAATTGGTGCGCAACAGATAGCCGCACAAATGAGTCTAGTAATTTCTTTTTTCATAATAGGGTGTTTATGCAAAAGTACTATATATCTTCCAATAACGTATTTTAATGGCTGTTAATTTAAAGCTCATTAAAATATTAGACAGAATGGAAGGGGATATGTTTCCGTAATTTGTTATATTTTAACGAATTATCTGTCGGATAAGAATTTTTTAAGTCCTCGACGGATAGAATCCAGTCCAAAATCTTCCGGATTGATCTCGGAGAGAGGCAGGAAGAAAGAATCTGATACATCATCCATTGCCGAGAAGTGGCTTATATCTTCTACGGTACAAAGAAAGAACATATCAAGTGTGTGCACGGGAAAACCGGAATAGATGTAAATATTGGGAAGTGAGAATTGATAGACGGCTTGTTGCACTTTCAATCCGGTTTCCTCCAATACTTCACGGGCTACGCCTTCTTCGCCGGTTTCGTTCATGTCGATAAATCCCCCGGGAAGGTCGAGCGTACCTTTGGCAGGTTCTTTGGCACGGCGGCAGACGAGCAGCTCGTTTTGGTCGTTCAGGATTAGAGCCACGGTAGCGGAAGATGGATTGAAATAATAGACAAAGCCGCAATCTGTACATTTTTTGGACTTTTCATTGTTGACTTCGAAATGAGAGGAACCACATTCGGGACAATATTGGAACAGGTCAAGAGGATGTTTCATAATTCTTTTGCAGATACTGCATTTTGGTTTTTTCGATTACAAAAGTACCTAAAAAAGCAAAAACGACAAACTTTGTGAGTGTATCGTTTTTGCCTGCCTTTTCTTTTTCCCTCAAAGAAGACGTTCCTTTGAATTATTTTACTTGGAAATTTTCTAAACTTTCTCCAACGAAAGATGCTTTATTTGAATTAGTAACCAACATTGTACTGTGTATTTTATTATATCCGTATTGTTTGTTCCATACATCTTTGTTAGCTAATTGTATACTGTATTCCCAACGTGCCGAAATGGTTGGTCTGGGGTCGGGAAGATTCAAATAAATATCATATTCACCGCTTGGCATTGATTCCGGTAGTCCGAATCGAGCCTGAATGGTAATCTGCTCATTCGGAAACCAGAAACGCGGATCTTCTTTAAGTTTGATCTTATACTTGTTCTCTTTCTTCTTTTTGTGGACAAATACAATCTCGACATCTCTCGGATTAAATGGGGCAGCCCAACCTGTATTCTGTAACTTTAACACCACTTCATAAGGACAACCTATTTCTCCTTTGGGAGTAAAATATCCTTCGGAGAGAGTGAAGCGATAACCTAAACGCTTTTGTATTTCCTTCATGCATTGTTCGTCCTCCCATTGGTTGATGACTGCGGGATGATAATCAATATTAATATACGACCAATGGTATTTGGCAAAGTCTGTTACAGCATTCTCGCAGTTCGAATATTCCGACAGTTTACAGGTTTCTCCTCCCATGGCTACATATTTTGTTTCCCATTCCCAGAATTTTCTGTAATCAGGATTCTCTCCGAAAGTTCCCATGTCATCTATGTCGGCCAGAAAACAGTCGTTGTGAAAAGCTATACGAGATAAGTCGGATTCATTATAAGCCGTTTTCCTGGTAATGGTGTCGGTGTAGTTAATATTGAAAGTAAATAACTTGGCTACCGGATACCGTACACTTATCATTCTGTCCTTGGGCATTACTTTCAGAAGGGCATCCAGTACCTTACGGCGGGGAGCATACTCTCCCTTTTTAGGCTGGTAGTTATAATGGTCGGTATAATACCATTCTCCCCATACCCCGACAAATCCGGCTTCGAGTACACATATCACATCCGAAAATTCTTCCAGAATAGGTTTTAGTTGTTGGATATGCTGTTCCGTGAGTTCCCAGGGAGCATCCCATGGCTTCTCGTTTTCGGACGAAGTATATGCAAAGCGTAATACGGATTTTGCTCCTCCTTTTCTGAGAGCCAGCATATTGTTGCGTATCCGTTGCAGATATTCTTCGGAGATCAACTTATCTTTGAAATCTCTCATATAGTAGGCGGTGAATATAAGGCTCATGCCTTTCTCCCGACATTCTTTCAAGAAGGCGGGGGTAATGGAGTGGTTATTGTCCGTGGCATATTCCTGATGAGTGAAGAATCCTCTCTCCGGGTTACAAATTATTTCCTCCGAGGGTTGGTATGTTACTTTCTCCAGTTGATCCGGCGTACTGGAAGCGGGAGATTCTGTTTCTTCTTTGGAGTTTACTTTGTCATTGCAGAAAGTCAATAACAGAGCCGGAATACAAAAAAGAGATAAGAAGAGTCTTTTCATGGGATACTATATATGAAGTGTGAATATTCGGGATTATTTAACTTCTACAAACCAGGGAAGCCGTGAAAGAGGGACATCGAGGGTATACGTTTTACCTCCTTTATAGACTTTTCCCAGATCATCTTTCCATTTACCTTTGGGGAGTTTTACTGTACGTGTATTGCCGCTGGACATAATGGGGGCTACCAGGTATTTATCCCCCAACATATACTGGTCCCTGCATTCTTCAAATCCCTGATTAGGGAAGGCATAATCCATGTGACGTACAATGGGTTCTCCTGTAATAGAGGCATTTTTTGCCTGTGAGAGTATATAATCACCCAGTTGCTCATGCCATTTGGCATACTTGATGCACGTTTCCAGGTTCTCTTTATTTAGAATCCGCCAGGGGGCTACCGAAAACTGCATCATCGGCATCATGGAATGTATCTGGCAGGAACGTACAATCAATGTCTGGTCAAAACCGGACGCATCAATACCCTGAAAACTGGAATATTCTCCGCCTCCAATCATGTCGGGACAGGCATACGAATATCCCAACAGACCGGCGGCTATCATTGAGGGTACCAGACTTGCCACTCCGTCCCATGAGTATTTCTTGTCGCCCAGGCGTTGCACTAAAGGCTGGCCGCCTAATTTCCAACAGGCGCGGAATTCGTTATATGGAAATTCGAGCCCCAACTTGGCCCATAAATAAGTCTGTTCGGTATCATACGATTGGCGGTCGAAAACATCTACCTCTTTTTCCGGATATCTTTCCGGGTCTCCTGCATCGAATTTGAAACCGTCGATATGATAGTCTTGTTGCATTTTCTTGAGCGTACTCCGTAAATGGTTATAAGCGTCGGGATTGCTCAGGTCATAGCAGGCACTGGAACCGTTCCACCAATCGAGAATTGCCGGCTGGTCACTACCTTTTCTTTTTACCAGATATCCCTTTGTCTTTAGATACCTGAATTCTTCGCTATCGGGTGACACAAACGGACTTACCCATAACATCACTTTAAATCCCATGGCATGAAGTTCGTCAACCATTGCTTTGGGGTTCGGAAACTTGTCCGGGCGGAAGTTGAAGTTTCCGTAATCTTTTTGCCAGTTATCGTCAATCATCAGTATGCCGGTAGGAAATCCGTTGTCGATAATACTTCTTGCATATTTCAGGATATCCTCTTGATTCTGATTATATATAAGCTCTATCCAGGTATTGTATTGCGGTTTTGAGAAGAACAGTTCGGGCGGCAATATACCGGTGGGTGGGAGGTACTTTCCGGAAGCGGCCAGGTAAGCCTCTTTTAATGTGTTTCCCGCGGTAGCGTGCTCTATTGTTCCTCTGGCGGATTCTATGCGGATTGCCGTCTCTCAGTTGAAACCGGAATGGACCGTCACACCAGATATAACGCCCCTTATTCGAGATAAGTAACGGGGTAGTCTGGTTATTAAAATTCTGGGTTTGCAGGTCGGCTTCTGTTGTGTTATCGCAGAAAGGCATTTTATTGCCGAGGTCGGTAGCTCCTCCCCACCATTTTTCATTGGGAAGGATTTCTATTTCTTTTACCTGTTGTGGCAAAGCAGTTGTAGCGAGACTGAATGCCAGGATACTGAGGATTAATTTCTTCATAATATAAATATTAATGTGACTAATGCTTGATAAATTCGGAGGGTGAACTGCCGAATTGCTCTTTAAATGTTCTCGTGAAATAAGACGGACTTTCGATTCCGACGGCATAACCGACTTCACTGATTGACATATCGGTGGTTCTTAACAATTCTGCTGCCTTGTCCAACCGAATCTTACGGATGTAATTTCCCAAAGACATTCCGGTTGTCGACTTGATAAAGCTATACAGTTTGGTCCTGTTCATTCCAAGTTCGAGGCAGAGGTGGTCGACGGAGAATTGCTGGTCGGTTAGATTGGCATTGACCAATTCCACTAGTTTGCCGAACACTTCTCTTTGTTTCTTGTCCTGAATCTCCTGCCGGACGTTGTTGGCAGTAGGCAGATTCCTCATCTGATGACTTTTATTGAGAAGATTGCGGACGTTTGCTTTGAGAAGTCTGGGGTTGAAGGGTTTGGGGATGTATGCATCCGCTCCCATTTCAATCCCTTCAATCTGGTCCTCAACCTGCGATTTTGCAGTAAGCAGAATGATAGGAATAAAACAAGTCTGTAAGTTCTTCTTTAGAGTTGCACACAGTTCTATGCCGTTCATTCTGGGCATCATTACGTCTGAAATGATAATGTCCGGGAGGCTGCGGTTACATTTGTCCAAGGCTTCCTGTCCATCAATAGCTATGATGATATTATAGTCTTTTACGAAATACTCCCTTAATATCATAAGTATTTCGTGGTTGTCGTCCACCAGCAGAATCGTAGGTTTGCCTTCCATATAAATAGCTGTGGTCTCTTCTATCTCCAATGGTTCGTACTCTACTGCATAGTTTGATAAATAGTCTTTTAGTACGAAAGTACTTTCTTCTATCTTTTCCTCTTTGGCCAGATAGGTGTCCGATATCGGCAGGGCTATGATAACTTCGGTTCCTGCATCTGGCTTGCTGCTGATGATAATTCCGCCGTGGTGGAGTTCGATAAGAGATTTGACCAAAGATAACCCGATGCCCGAACCGGTATGCTGTTTACCTGTATTATTTTGCACCTGATGAAAACGTTTGAAAATGGTAGGCAGTACGGCTTTCTCCATGCCAATCCCTGTATCGCTCACTCTTATTATCGCCTGTTCGCCGGGAATCATATCTTTGGTATTCCAGAAAGAATCCTTATAGCGGGGAACAATGTCATTCACGTATCCTTTAGCAACCTGAATGTTGATTTCGCTGCCGGCATGAGAATAGCGTATACTGTTGGAAAGGATATTCGACAGTATTTTACCGAAATGCTCCGGGTCTATCCACATCCCGATCTCCGGATTGTCAATTTGTAAGTTCACATGGATGTCGGAGGCTTCCGCCCAGCCTTTGAATTCTTCGTAAATATCGCTCACGTATTCAGGAATAGAAGTATAGGTCGTCCTGAGTTGGGCGGACTTCACTTCTGCCCGGTGAAAATCAAGCAGTTCGTTGACCATGTTCGACAGTTTGCCTGTATTATGCTTTATGATATTTACATATTTGTTTGTGCAAATGTCCTCGTCTTCAGCAATCTCATTGATAGCGTGGCTTATCAAGGTCAGCGGGGTCCGGAACTCATGAGAAACATCCGTGAAGAATCTCATTTTCATTTGCATCATTTCCTCTTTCTGTCGTTCCTGTTCTTTCTGCATGGAAATCGTATTCTTCATCTGAGTCCACTTGATGAAGTAACGGAAACCTACGTAGAACAGTCCCAGAATGGCGAGAATATATAGGGTATAAGCCCACCAAGTCATCCAGAAAGGGGGTTGGGAGTAAATCTGCAATGCATATTGTTCATTACTCCATATTTGCCAGTCGCCTGCTTCCACCAGTAAGGTATGCGAACCGAACGGAATTTTCTGATAAGCTACGGCTGGTTCCTTGCCTGCTTCTATATATCGCCATTCATTATCATATCCTTCCAGTTTGTAGCGGTAGCGTATGTGGTGCTGGTTACTGTAAGATAATGAGGTGAAGTTGACGGAGAAATTATTATCAGGATACTTGAGTTCAAGACTGTTGGAAAATTCGATGTCCGAGTCTACAGGTTTTCCGTTGATATGGCAACCGGTAAAGTAAACACGATATGAGGTGTTATGCGGAGTTTCGGCAATAGGAGTGAAGTAGTTCAGGCCGTGGGCTCCTCCGAAGTATAAGTTTCCTTCGTCATCCTTGGCGGAAGAGGAAGTACCGAACACATAACTTTGTAAGCCATCGTTTGTGTCGAATACATTGAAGCGTTTTATCCCGTCGTCGAAGTAGTTCAGATTAAAGCCTCCGCACCATACACGCCCGAACTTGTCGACTTCGATACTCTCTATGTCGTTGGACGTCGCTCCGGCTTCTATCCCGTAACTTTCGGCTGAGTAGTCATAAATCCCGTTGGGCCTGTCTATCAGTGTCACTTTGTTAAGCCCGTTGCCCATGGTGCCTATCCAGTAAGTAGAGTCACTTCCCTTGTCGATAGGCCAGATGTAGTTACTGCTTAAACTGTTCTCGTCGTTTTCTCTCGCCAGATATTTGACGATACGGACTACCTTGCCTTCATTATCGAATATGACACGGTTGATACCCATTGCCGATGTGATAATGAGTTCATTTTTAGTTGTGTCGCTATATATGTTGTGAAGCAAGTCGGTGGACAGATTACAGGGAGCGGGTGTCCGGCTGGTATAGGTCATCGTGTTTTTCCATAGACCGTTGATCTCTTCGAAACACTCCAGTCCGGCATACGTCGTGACCCACAAACGGTTGAACTTGTCGAAATCCAGCCAGAAAATATAACCGCCGTTGATTGTCCGCAGTGAGTGGGTAACTTCTCTTGTTTTTTTATTGATAATGACGATATTATCTCTGACAGCTGCATAGATATTCCTGCTATCCGACTGTATACTTGTGATACTCGGAAATAACTGGGGAAGGTGACAATAATCCCATATCACCTCTTTTGTTCTGATATCGAAACTGCTCAATCCGCCAAACTTGCTTCCCATATATACATGGCCATCCTTGCTGTAATGTACGGAACTGATAAATTCGGAACCGATACTTGTATCGGACGTTCTGAAAGGACTGTATCTGACTGTTTTGAAAAAACGGGCCCTTGTATTGGCATAAGACACGCCTGCGGTCCAGGCGGATACCCATAGATTATTGTCCCTGTCGAGGAAGATATTGTTGATGTCACTTCCTACCGAATAGGGATTGGACGGTGAGTGCTTATGTTCCATGACAGAGGTGGACTCATTGCTTTTCCATACTTGGAAAAGCCCTTCGTTTGCTCCTATCCATACATATTCGGGGTCAACACATAAGGACAGTACCCCGCCCGGAGTATGGAACATGACCTGCTTGGCAAGTGTATAACTGCCGTCGTTTTCGATTTTATATTTAGCCAGATGTTCCTGGTAGATGATCCATAAATCTCCGTTATCATAACAAATATCCCTGACTCCCGAACCTATGTTATTATTGATATTGCCGGAAAACTTCAGTTCTCCCTCAGCGTCAACCTTGTAGGCGGACAGATACCTTTTTCCTGAAATCCAGGCATTTCCCAAGCTGTCTGTTGCCACCTTCGGGTTCAACTCGTCGGAAATATAATTGTAAGCGTCTCCTATCTTTCTGGCAGAAATGACCGGTTCCCCGTTATCTTTTTCGGAAGATTCAACCTTTACCAATCTGATTTGGTTATCCGATATGAGCCATAACTGATTACCAATGCCCTGCTTGAGCATCCTGACTTTGGAATAAAAGGCGGGATCGGGTTGAGCCTCTGTCCGGTAACTGACAAATTGCTTGGTTCTGATATCAAAACAAGCCAGTCCGGCTTCCGTAGCCAGCCAGATATAGCGGCCTACTATCTGAATACTATAAACTCTGTTATAATAGACTGAATTTATAATACCGTTTTCGTACTTGTAGGAATCAATGGAATATCCGTCGTATCGATTAAGCCCTCTATGGCTTCCGAACCACATATATCCTAAGGAGTCTTGTACGATACAGGTCACGTTATCGTGTAGCAGTCCCTCGTTTCTGGTCAGATGACGGAACAGGAGTTCTTCCTGTGCATTGCCGGTTATGAATGCACAGGAAAGAACGATAAGTGACAGAATGATTTGTTTATAATATCTCATAAGCAAAAAACGTCTGTGTTATGGACGAACGGTTATGTCAATGGTAGAGAACTGAGTGTTGTAATCATATTCACTCGCATGAATATTGTTTCCTACATTGTCTTTATACCCGCTATCCGAATAGTTTTTCATACTTGTATTGGTGCCTATTACGACTACCTGATAATTACCCGGTTGCGTATACGTATATTGATATTTCAATATTCCGGAGTTGTCATTGATGTTCAGAGACTGGCCTGTGGAGAACGGAATATAGTCTATATCACCATAACTTGCGGAAGCTATGTAGTAATCGCCTAAATATCCGGCATTATTACTAGGAGTAAATAAGATCTGTATGTATGACAATGTACCCATAGTTTTTCCCGTAGCTCCCTGCCAGGCGTCTATAACACTCGACAAATCAACGGAGTAGTCCGTAAACGCGGTATTGGGATTCCAGTATATGTCCCAGACGGTTTCATCTCTGAATATAACCTCCGTTTCACCGACTCCGATGCCGCCGAGGCGGATGACTACCTGAAAGGTTGTTATGTCCGGACGCTGTTCTCCCGAACTGACATCTCCCAGGATGTCTTTGTCGAATCTCATCCGTAAATTCAGCTTTTTGTTTGTTCCCAGCTTGGCGTCCGTATGCAGGCGGAGTGCTTGATACCACCATTCGGGATGAACGGATGTGATTTTCAGTACATTCTGCTGAATGGACTCGTCATACTCGATTTCGGCTTCCGAACCTATCAGGTTATCGCCACTGCCTGCGTTCACAACTTCTGCGAGATTGTCTGTAATGGAAGTGGAACCGGCGGGTGTATCGGCAAAGTTACAATTATACGGTGTAATTTCCGGATCGATAGGGCGATAATTGTTGTTTTGTAAATCATCGTTGGTTTTTCCTAGCAGTAGATAGTAGGCACTGCTCTTGTAGTCGTGCCCGTCATCTCCGGTGTAAATGGATACGGCCATTGCATTATGCCGGATACTGAATGTAACGGGTTCTCCTACCTTTACCTCTGTCTTGTCTGCACTGGCGGAGATATGTAAGCTGGGGGCTTCCTCTTCATTGCACGCAATAAATGTAGTTGCTGCGAGCAGAAGTATGAATTTAGTATAGGTTGTTTTCATTCTCTTATCGTTTTAAGTTGACACAAAAGATTAATATCCCGGGTTCTGAGTCAGGTTCTTGTTCACATCTATTTCACTCAAAGGCACGGGCAATAACATATTGCGGGATTGGATATTCTCCGGAGCTCCGGGAGTTGTGATTTCCCGTTCCGTATTACTGATGAACGGGTTGTATTGCCGCCATGCCTGCATCTGCTTTACCAGGATGCCACGGCGGACGAGGTCGCACCACCTGTCAGTCGACTCGGCTACTAGTTCGCGTGCCCGTTCGTTAAGTATTTCAGTTCTGAAGGCTGTATAATCATCGCCGTATCTGTTATACTCCCAGGCAGTTCTCACTCCGTCGTAGATATAACCGTATGCTCCGGGTTTCCAGTCGGGTACACATTCGTCTACTTCGGTAGCATAGTCGGTAATTAATTTACGGGGCAGTACATCCTGGTGCATAATGCCTTCGTTGGCGATTCGCGAACGTTTGCGCACAAGGTTGACAGCGTCGTAAGCAGACTGTATGGAGATTCCGCTCATGTCCATTCCTGAAGAAGGTCGGTAGTCGCCGGGACCGTGGTTGACTTCGTTGTATGCTTCCGCGTACATCAGTAATACGTCCGCATAGCGGAGCAGAGGTTCATCCATACCGAAGTTGGTGTAATTGTATGATGAAGGGTCTGCCAACGGATATCGTCTGAATTTGCCGATACTCCATTGAAGCCAGTTATTGTTTTCCGTGGCCTCGCTCAGCTTCTGGTCGCCCCTTGTGTCCCAATACATCTTGTAGTCCCAGCCCCATAACGTTCCGTCATCTTGTATGGTCATTCGCGGGCAGTTCCATAAACGGCGGATAGAGTCGCTCGGTTCATACATCATGCGGTGGTAGTCCGAACTTGAGATGTTATCCCACGAACCTCCGAGATTTTGGTTGCCTCTGATACCGAACATCATGCCTGTCCATGTTCCCGTATCGTCACCTGTCAATCCCTGAACACACCACAAAACTTCATCCGGTGCCTTGTCCCGGGTCTTGGCATTGAATACATCCGGATAATAGTCCACCAGTTTGTAACGTCCGCCCTGAATAACAGCACTTGAATGTTCAAGTGACTTCTCGAAATTGTCGGCTGCATTGCCTAGTATTTCTTTCCCGTCCCGTTGTGCTACGCTACCCAGCCATAAATATACTTTAGCCAGAAAACCATGGCAGGCGTCTTTGGTCAATCTGCCGTATTGATAGCCTTTTGAAGTGTCACCCTTATCCATTGTGTGACTGATACAGTATTCGAAATCCTCTATGATTTGCCGGAACACTTCTTTCTGCGGAGTGCGTGTCACCTCCAGTCCGTCAAGAGATTTGGTATCGGTCAATACCAGCGGCACATCACCAAACCACCTGACAAGGTCGAAATACAGGAAAGCACGGATGCCATGTGCCTGTCCGACATATCTTTCCCAGTTGTTGATTTTCTCTTTGTTGGTAGTCACGTTGTCTATCACAGAATTGCAGTCTTTTATCACTGCATAGTGATTTTGCCACATACCGGCGATATATGTGTTCTCAGAACCGTATGTAAAGTTACTCAGTCCGCTTGCTTCGTCCCAGCTTGCGCGTTTCAGCAAGTCGTTGGGGATTTGCTTTATATTGTATCCCGTCACCCACGAATCGGATAATCTGCGGTAAACACCATTAATGGCTTGCCGCGCATCGGATTCACTGTTGTAGAAATTGTCAGTTGTCAGCTTGCCTTTGGGGTCTTCTTCCAGAAAATCGGAGCAGCCACAAA
>ERZ791746.1842-NODE-1842-length-13124-cov-4.439896_pt1 | contig 13124 bp, 5 predicted proteins | sample MGYA00510038_ERZ791746 | MGnify/ENA primary metagenome ERZ791746 (study PRJEB30046, sample SAMN00792018) | human gut metagenome | study: EMG produced TPA metagenomics assembly of the A metagenome-wide association study of gut microbiota in type 2...
ATTGCACCCCAAGGGCACTTCCTCGCGCTGCGCGCTCAGGGCGCCACGTCGGCCTTTGGCCTCCTCGCAATGACAATTCGGGGTCGTTTGCCATTTTAACGGCAGCCTGTACTAGACGCAAGTGCGGCACCGGGAGCGGCATGACGCTCCCCTACAATGGCGTGTGCGGTCGACGAGAGTGCACGGAAATTTGCCGTTGCGCCACGAGACGTCGAGGACGCCGTCCCCTACAACGCACGGCCGGTAGCCTTGGCAAGTTCTCCATTTTCCGCTTGCCCCGTGCCTTTCTATCCTGTCAGATACAAAAATCGGACCGGCTCATTTGGGTGAGCCGGTCCGGTTTTTATGGCAATACCGCATAATTCAACAAGAGCATTCGGCGAGAGATTTTTTGCCGAGACAAGGTTTGAAAAGTGCAGGAATACTTTGTGTATTTCAAACTTTTCGAACCGCAGAATCGGCGAAAAATATCCGGCGAAGGCCGAAGAGGAATTATGCGGTGTTGCCTTATATCACGGCGCTTCTTCATCGCCGCCGGTGGACTCGGTCGGGGCGTCCGTGGGCGGTTCCGTCGGCTCCGGCTCCGTGGGCTTTTCCGTCGGGCTTTCCGTCGGGCTTTCCGTCGGCTCCGTCGGCGCCTCCGTGGGGGGCTCCGTCTCCTCGACGAGCTTGGCGACCAGACGGTTGCGCCAGTCGTAGCTCGAGTGGTTGACCTTCTCCGTGGACAGCAGCTTGCCGTTCTTGTCGTACTTCATGCGGTAGGTATCGACCTCATAGCCGTCGTAGCCGACCTGGATGCGCTCGCCGTCCTTATAGTCCTTGTACTTGTCGTAGTTCTTCATGCCCTTGGAGATCTCGACCTCCTCGGTCTTGCTCTTGTGGGTCATCGCGGCCTTGTAGTCCAGCTCCACGGTGTAATCCTTCGTCTCCGTGCCCATGAAGCGCACGCGGACATAGCCGCCGGAGGCCTCCGCCAGAATGCGGATGGGATAGGTCGTGTTGTTGCGGAACTTATAGTCGAGGCTGCCCCAGTAGATCGTGGCGTCCATGCCCCAGGGGATATAGTCCGGCACATACTGGTGCTCCTGCCGCGCGATGACCTCGAGGTCGGATTTCAGCGTGCAGTAGTACAGCACGGACGCGACCTGGCAGACGCCGCCGCCGAGCTGCTGGACGGTCTCGCCGCCGACATACACGCCGCCCTCCTTGTAGCCCTTGGCCGCCGTGCGCTCGCCGACGACGCCGTTGAACGAGAACGTCTCGCCGGGCTTGAGCACATAGCCGTTGATGGCCAGGCAGGCCAGACGCAGGTTCTCACTTCGGCCGATGAGACCGGCGTTGTACGGGCTGTCATAGCTGGCAAGCTCATCGTGGAACAGCTTCTCCTGCAGGGATTCCTTCGTGTACTGCGGCTCGATGACGTCGAGCGTCAGCGTGACCTCGCCGCCGGGGCCTGCCTTCTCCAGCTCGTCCATGGCCTTTTTGATGTCGAAGCCGTAGCCGTCCGAGCCGTCGGTCACTTCATAGGTGTCCTCGTTGCACACGGCGTTCACCGGCGCAACATAATACTTGTGGTACAGGGCGTCGAGGTCAAAGGCCTCCGGCAGGTCCTCCTCCACCACATACTGCATCTCGAAATTCGCGTCGGCATAGGCGGTGAGCACGGCCTTGTACAGCTCGTCCGTGTTGATCTCGCGGCCCGCGCTGCCGAGCTTGACCGTCAGGGTCTTGAGCTCGCGCTCCTCGCCCTCGTCGTCCGTCACGGTCGTCGTGCCCTCGGTGACGGAGGGCTCCGTCTTTTCGCTCACGGCGTCCTTGGCATATTCGTCCAGCATCGTGCGGACGTAGCTTTCATCGAGCGTGAGGAAATCGGCGACGTTCAGATCGGTGCGCTCCGTCAGCGCGTTCTTCTTCACGCGGGAGAACAGGCCGCCGCCGCGGCCGTAGGCATAGGCAGCCTCCACGGCCTTGTCGAGGTCGAGGCGAACCGCCGTGTCCGACGGCGTCAGGCACAGCTTTGTCAGCAGCGTCATCGGCTTGCCGTCCTCGTCGAGCGGGGTGTTCGGGTCCTCGGTCGGCTCCTCCGTCGGGGCCTCGGTCGGCGCTTCCGTCACCGGCTCCGTCTCCGAAGGCGCGGTCTCGGTCGGCTCTGTCGCCTCGGTCTGCGCGGAGGCATCGAGAGGCTTGCCGAAAATGTCGACGAGCGGGATCTGCGCCGGGTCATATGTCGAGGTGAACGTGTCATAGGGGCGCGTGTAGAGCGCGACGTTCATATTTTCCTTCCCATAGACGCTCACGCCCTTTTCGAGCGCGGCGCGCGCCTCCTCCTTCGTCATGCCGCTGAGATCGACGCCTGCGACATAGAGGTTGTTGACGATCCTGCCGTCGTCGCGCAGGAACATATAGCCCACGCCGCAGCCGACGAGCACGACGGCTGCAGCCAGCAGCGCGACGATCAGGCCGAGGCGGGACTGCTTTTTCTGCTTTTTCTTTTTCGGCGCACGCTGCGGCTCGGCATAGGACTGAGCCTGCGTCGGGCGTTTGCCTTTTTCAAATTTACCCATTTGAATCTCCTTCTCCGGTGGTTCTACGGCAGAATGCCGCCTATTCTCCAGACGGCATCCGCCGCCGTTTGTTCCTATCCTATTATACCGGGAAGCCGCCAAAATGCAACAACGTTTTGCCAACAAAAGCGTTACAATTGTGAACTTTATGTAAACCTCCCGAACAGGATCATGGCGGCTGCCCCCCGAAGTGCCGCTGCGAGGCCGCAGAAAGTGGTATCATAAACGGACACTGACTTTCGGCTAAGCAGGGCCTTGAGAGTCTAAACAGCCCCACAGAAACACTTCTGTGGGGCTGCTTTTGCACTTTGTTTTTTTGTCAAGCCCTGGGGCTTGCGCCGTGCTCACCGCGGGGCAATACGCCCCCGGTAAGCACGCCGTTTCGGATAGAAATCAGTGAATGCTCTGGCAGTATCTGGCGACCACTGCCGCAAGCTGAGCACGGGTGGCCGTAGCCATGGGCTCCAGCTTGCCCGTTTCTGTGCCGAGAATGAGGCCGTTGGCAACAGCCCACTGCATGGATTCCACAGCATAGGAGGAGACACGATCTCTGTCAGAGAAGCTGCTCAGGTCTTCGGACACCTTTTCATAGGCGCCGGTCACCTTGGCATACCGAGCGAGGAAGGAAACCATCTGCTCGCGCGTCACGCAGTCGTCAGGCGCAAAGGTATCCGCGCTGACACCGGTGGTGATGCCGTTCTGGTAAGCCCAACGCAGGGCGCTGCCGTACCAGCTCTCCAGATTCACGTCGGTGAAGGGCAGGGCCTTGGAATCATCCACAGCAGGTTCTCCCGCAATGCGATAGAGCAGCGTCACCACCTGGGCACGGGTCGCGGTCTCATCGGGGCGGAAGGTGCCGTCGCCGTAGCCCTGCATAATGCCCTTAGACAACACATAGTCCACGGATTCATGATACCAAGCCGTTGTGCTGAGATCCCGGAATTCCTTCGACGGGCACGGATCATCACGGTTGCTGCTTGCCGTCAGATGCTCCACCTCATCGATCCGCTGTTCATTGCGCTCTGTCTTTTGGACCGTGAACCGAGGATCGGCGTCCTTGCCGGCATTCGTCTTGGTGAACGTCAGCTCTGCGACTTGTTCTCCGGCAGGCATGCTGTCCACGGAAACATAACCAAGCGTTACCTTTCCGGCTTCAGCCTTGTAGGAGAAATACTGCGTGTTTCCAATGACATTCTTCAGCTCCCAGCCGGCAGCATCGTAGCTGACGCTCATAAGCCCGTTCGTGGTGGGGGCCGTTCCTCCCGGCACCAGCTTCAGGGTGACCGTGTTCTGATCCTCCGAGGTAATGATCTCCGAGGATGCAGTCTGTTCGCCCGCGATGTCAGCCGCCGGTTTCGTCGATGCTTTTCTTTCTGTTGCTGTATTGAGCGCGCCATAAGACTCGGCCGCTTCTTCAACCGCAGCAGAATTGAGCATGTCTGTCAAATCCTGAGACTGTACCGTGTGGGAGCCAAGCGGCAGATTGCTTACGATCTGCTCCAGCTCCGTCTGGTTGGCCTCATGATTGTCGATCTTCAGGATCGTTGCCGGATATACATTCTCGCCGAAGCTGGCCAGCTTTTCGCCGGTCCAGAAGTTCTTGGCGGAATCGTATGTCAGACGGTAGAGCTCATTGGCCTTGCCGGTAAAGTAGGACAAATACAATGCCAGCTGTCCATTGACCGTCGTGGGAACCATAGAGCACAGCGGCGTGCCGTTATTGTCGCCCATGAAGTACATTTTAAATGCACTGGTCAGGTTAGACTTTGCGATCTCGTATTTGCCTGTCGTGCTGCTGTAGTCGATCCCGTCATAAATCTGGAAGGTCCACACGTTGCCGCGGTTATCCAGCAGCAGCAGCACCTCCGCATCCGTTTCCGCAGTGCCGTCCTGGTCCAGATCAAGCTTTGTCTTGCCGAGCGAGGTCATCGCCGTAAACTTATCGGCTCCGTTTCCGTAAAGCAGGAAATCCATGAACAGCATGAAGCCGTCCGTGCGAATGCTGCCCAGTTCCGCAGGCTTGTTGAGCATAAAGTTATAGATACTGTAGCAGGCCGGTACGTCGCCCTTGGTAAACAGCTCGCTGTATTCCAGATCAAACAGCGGCACATTAAAGTTACCGCCCGCAACGGCATCATAGTCCGCCAGAACCTTGCCGCTCTCCATGTCGACCTGATGGAGCTTCCGTTCATTTCCGTCAACCACAATGACATTGTTGCGATCCGTGTCATATGCGGTAGAGGTAATGCCCTCGACATCCATCACAGCCCCCGGCGTCCATGTAGTATCATTTTCCATATCCCACGTATAGAACTGGGAGGTGGAGGAGCCATCCATCAGCGCGCCGGTCAGCGTAACCTTCAAAACCTCAACGGTTACCGTGCAGGCTGCACTCTTGGTAGGATCCTTTACAGAGGTTGCCGTGATCGTGGCAGTGCCGTCTCCAATGCCGGTAACCGTACCGTCTTCGTCCACGGTAGCCACATTCGTATTGTCGCTGGTCCAGGTCACCGTATCGGGATGGATGCCGAAAGGCGTAACTTCCGCCTCCAGCGTCGCCGTGCCGCCCTTGAAAAGCTTCAGCGTGCTGCGATTCAAGGAAACCTCAACAGGATCATTCAGCTCAGACTTGTTCAGATTGATCTTGTAGGTACTGCAGTTGTTTGCGTAGTCATATACCTGCAGCAGCAGATGCGCTGCATTTGCTGTTCCGTTTGCATCCAACGACATGGTAACAGCCTCGCCGCGGCTTGCTCCCTTCGGAGAACCGCCCGTCCTCGCAAGGATTTTCCCGGTCGAGTAATCGTACAGCACCGCTGCTGCAACATATCTGTTGTCGGAGGCCGTAACGGTCATGACCCGTCCGTCGTTGATCAGGTCCTCGGAAAGCGTAATGTCGGTCAGCGTAGGAGCAGTCTTGTCAACAAACATCGTATAGGTCTGACTTGCTCCCTCACCAAGCGCATCCCAATCCGTCGAAAGCGTCGAGCCGCTGTAATCCACATAATACTCCGGCGCCATGGTAAGCTTCACAGTCAGCTTTTCGCCTTCCGCAGCATCCGGCGCACAATCCACGGACAAGCCGCTCTGCACCTGCATCCACGTCTTCTGGTTCGAGAAATAGTAGGCGCCAATGATCGGAGCCTGAGTCTCCTTGTTGAGATATACCGTACCGTCCTCGCCGGTCACAGTGATCCGGCCATTGGCCGCATTTCGGATCAGGCTGAAATAAATATCAGAGATCTTTGCGGTATCCGGGTTGATGGAGTAACGATCTGCATCGTAGAATCCGTCGTCTACATACAGATTTCCACCAAGGGAATAGGAGTCATCCACGCCTTTGTATTTTATGGTCAGCGACTGGAGCTGCGCTGCCTGCTGAATTGCAGCGAGCATGTAGGGAGGACGGGTCTCCATGCCGTAGTGATACTGAATAAAGCTGCCGACATCAAACATGGAGGCATCGGTCCAATTTCCGTAGTAGCCCAGCACCGGGATAGAATGGCTGGTCCCTTCGACACCCTCTTTACTGCTTACCTCGTTGGCAAATACATAACCCTCGACATAAGCGCCTGCACCGCCGTTCTTTTCGTCGTAGCTGTCCAGACCAAGAACCTTTGCACGAATCGTGACGTGAATTTTTCCGTTTGCAGGAACCGTCACGGCAGCGTTGCTCAAGCGGGAGAAGAACAGGTAAGCATCATAGGTATCGATGTCTCCGTCCTTATCCAGATCCGCACGGCTCTTGCCGCTGATCTCGGTCCGCACGCCGGTCACATAGTCCAGCAGCGCCTGACCGTCATCCGCAGTTACCTTGCCGCTTCCGTCAAAGTCGCAGCCGTCCAGCTCCGCAGGCATTTCCGGCTTCAGCGTTTTCCCATCCACGTCCCAGACAACGTCTGCGGCTAATGCGGCAGTCTTTTTGTCCGAGAAATTCATGACTTGCCCGTTCCCGTTATTGAGCTCGCCCTGAAGTGCCGCCTGCGTAAAGAAATCAGCGCTTAAGGTAAACGTGCTGTCCGTATTCTCCAGATTGTACAGCGTAAAGCCAAAGGAATACTCACCGGTGCGCTGGGGATCGTCTCCCAGCTCGGCTTTGATCTTTCCGTCTGCATACGAATCTGTTGCATCCTGATCCATCATCAAATAGCTTCCGCTATTTACAGCCGCGCCGATATTTGCAAGGCCTGCACCCTGCTGCAGAACAGAGTAGTAACCCTCCAGTGTCTTCCCCTGCTCATCAACACCCTGCTTCTCAACGATCGGCTGAGCAGTTGACATCAGCAGGCTTTGGGCCAGCGTACGCACAGCCAGTCCCGTCTTTTCGGCCAGATCGTTCTGCTTAATGTACTCAGCGACCAGCGCCGCCATTCCGGCTACCTGCGGAGAAGCCATAGAGGTACCGGACATATTCTGATACTCTCCGCCGTCCTTCAGGGAGTAGATCCGGCCGCCGGGCGCCGTGATCTCCGGCTTCATCGTCAGGGCGCCGGGAATTCCCCAGCTGGAGAAGCTGCTCATCGTATAGTAGTCTTCTCCCAGATCCCAGGACTCCCGCTCGGAGCTCACAAACATCTCGCCGCTATAATACAGAACACTGCCATCCTGGCTCGTCACCTTCGTGGAGCTTTCACGCAGGAACGCGCCATCCGTCTGAGAAATAGAGACGCAGGGCTCCGTTTTTTTATAATCGGTCAGATCCATATAATTGGAGCCCGGCTGATTATTGACGATAATGGTCGCAATTGCGCCATTGGCAACCGCGGCTTCTGCCTTCTCGTAAAATGAGGTATCGCCTCGATTGCAAATTGCAATTTTTCCTGCCAGGACATCCTTGACTGCTGCAAACTCTTCCGCGGTACCGATCTTGTCCAGATAAATATACTCATGGCTTCCGCCGATGGTATAGATCGGTTTGTTCTGATAGCTTTTTTCCGTGTAGGTCATGTTATGACCTTTGACCTTCAGATAATTGTCTGTAACGCCCGCGTTATCGACGGAGGCTACACACAGCGAGTTAACATAGGAGCCGGGGCTGCCGTTTGTAGCCCAGTTCACGCTGCCCGCATAGGGAAGGCCAAACGCAGTTTGGTCAAACCAGCTGCCGGAATTACCTGCAGAAATTGTGACAACCATGCCGCTGCCAACGATTTCATCAAGAATATGACGGTATTTCTCTTCCGTATACTCGGAGTAGCCCGGGAAGCTTCCGCCCAGAGAGAGGTTCGCTGCGTCCGCGCCCAGCACCATGGCGTCTTCAATCGCGACCATGTAGTCTGAATCATAGGCGCCGCCGCGCTTGCCGAAGACCTTCATCGTCAGGATCTGCGCATCGGGCGCCACGCCCTGCGTCATGACGGAGTCCAACGCTGCGACATAGTTTCCGGCTTCGTCCTTAACAAAACGGTTTCCCGCCGCGATGCCGGTCACGTGCGAGCCATGATCGCCCTGCGTATCATTATCATGCGTGATATCCGTGTCCGCATCCACATAGTTAAAGCCAAACGGGATTTTCTCGTTGACATAAAAATCTGCTGCGGTCAGTCCGGCCTTGCGAGTATATGCATTTAGCTGATTCAGCACCTCATCGGTCAAGTCAGCCTCCGTCATGATCGTCGCATTACTCCCCTGCAGGGCATATTTCAGCGCATCCGGATCCAGAGAGGGGTGATCCACATCGGCGCCTGTGTCGATAATTGCGATCCGGCTTCCTGCGCCGGTATAGCCTGCCGCCCACGCAGCGCTGGAGCCGATCATCTTATCGGAGGTGGCCATATTGGGATCCGCCGTCTCCTCCTGCTTCACCACGCAGGGCTCATACCGGTTCTCAAGAATGACCTCCTGCACACCGGCAACTTCCTTGATTTTCTCGATCTGCCCATATTGGACATTTGCAGAAATGATATTGGCTGCCAATGTCAAATTCCAAACAACATCCAGCGTTGCACCATTCAGTGCCTGCTTGGAGATGGCGGCAGCCATGCTGTCCTGCTGCTTCTCCAGCTTCCGCCGATATTGCATGGCGCTGCGATCAGCAGCTGCAATCTCATCAGAGGTAAAGCCCTTTTCCAGGGTAGAGGCGTCCTTTAGAATAATGGAGACACGAACCATATCGGTGTCTTTGTATTCTACCGTCTTTTCCACTACGCCGGTATTCGCCTGAATGGGGGACTCTACCTGAACAGAGCTGCTGTCTATTTCCTCCCAAGTCAGCCCATTGCTGCCTGATTTCGAGACGCCTGTTTCCTCAATTGCCAGAGATGGCGCAGCTAAACTAACAGCTAACACCACGGCCAGCAATGCAGCCACAATGCGTTTTCTTAAGTGTGTGCTTTTCATAAACCTGCCTTCTTTCTTTATTTTGGTATGTCCACAAGCCGGGCATGCGGCCGCTTCTACACCAATGGCGTTCTATATATATTATCACAAACATCCGGTATATGCAATTAAAAATACACATACAGAGATGCCGTGCAGTTCTAAATATCGGCCGGAAACATGTCTGATTTTTTCCATTATTTACAAATTCTGGAAATATTCAATCGTTACTGCAGAAACGCCGGCACCGGCCGGCAAGGCTTGCCGTCATGATAAAAATCCGAAAAGCTGCCGTTCCAGCGCCTCATATCATAAGAGCTTTTTGCTTCTCTTGGTGATGTTATTTGCCCTTGCCACGCCGGACAGACTGTTTTGTTCCATGCTTCGTGATCAGTCCGCGGCATTCGATGCGCCTTTTTTATTCGATTTTGTTTGTTCCGACAAGAGAATACGGTCATTGTCCAGGGCCTTGCCAGCACCGCTTTTGAACTTAGCCAGCAGGTCCTCCACGGTCATGCCCGCCCGTTCCGCTCCGGCAGCATCCAGAATGATATGGCCTCTGTCCATCATCAATGTGCGGTTGCCAAGCTCCAGGGCCTGGTGCATATTGTGGGTGACCATGAGGGTGGTGATACGGTTCTCCGAGACGGTCTGACGGGTGATTTCCAGCACCTTTTCTGCCGTGGCGGGGTCCAGAGCAGCGGTATGCTCATCCAGCAGCAGGAGCTTCGGCGGCTTGAAGGTGGCCATCACCAGCGTCAGCGCCTGGCGCTGGCCGCCGGAAAGCAGCCCCACGGGCTGCTTCATCCGGTTCTCCAGGCCCATGTCCAGCTGAGCCAGCTTTTCCCGGAAGGCGGCTTTTTCCGCCCGGGTCACATGGCTGAGCCAGCCGCCGGAGGCCGCCGCCAAAGAGAGGTTTTCCTCAATGGTCATGTGGGGTGCGCTGCCGCGCATAGGATCCTGGAACAGACGGCCGATTTGGCGGGAGCGCTGATATTCCGGCAGGAAGGTGATGTTTCTTCCGTCCAGATAAATGCTGCCGCTGTCGGTGAAAAAGCTGCCGCTGATGGCGTTAAGGAGGGTGGATTTGCCTGCGCCGTTGGAGCCGATGACGGTGACGAAATCCCCGGGGAGCAGGTGCAGGCTCAGGCCCTGCAGGGCTGCCTTTTCATGGATGGTGCCGGGGTTGAAGGTCTTGGATATTTTTTCAATCTTCAGCATGAAGGCGGGCCTCCTTTCGCGCAGCCATGCGGCGGCGCAGCATGGGCAGCTGCTTTTTGAAATAGGGGGCGGCGATGGCCAGCACCACGGTCACCGAGGACACCAGCTTCAGCATGAAGGCGGGCATATCCAGCCGCAGGGCGATGGTATACACCAGACGGAAGGCAAAGGCGCCCACCACCATGCCGATGGCCCGCTTGAGAATGCTGCCCTTGCCCAGCAGCACCTGACCCATGAGCAGGGAGGCCAGGGCGATGGTCACCATGCCGGTGCCGATGTCGATGCTGACGGATTTTTGACTTTGGGCCAGCAGGCAGCCGGACAGACCCGTGAAGGCATTGGCCACGCACAGGCCTACGATGGTGGTAAAGGTGGGATTGATAGAGGAGGAGCGGACCATGTCAGGATTGTCGCCGGTGGCGCGGATGGCCAGACCCAGGCGGGTGTGCAGAAACAGGGCCAAAAAAACGATCACGGCAATCACGGCGATGGCCGCCACAAGCAGCTTATACTGCTCAGCCAGGAAGGTGCCCTGCAGCAGAGCCCGGGCCTTGGTGAATACGGTCTCGGTTTTGTTCATGTTCAGCAGGGAGGAGCCGCCCATGACGGCGATATTGATGGAGTAGAGCCCGGTGTTGACGATGATGCCCGCCAGGAGGCTGTCAATGCCCATTTTCGTTTGCAGCAGGGCGGTGATGAAGCCGGAGAGGACTCCGGCGCCCATGGCGGCCAGAATGGCCAGGTAGGGATGCCCGGCAATGGCTACCATAGCACCCACAGCGGCGCCCAGAGTGAAGCAGCCGTCGGTGGAAAGGTCGCATACATTGAGCATGGAGTAGCTCAAAAACAGTGCCAGCACGGTCAGCGAGCAGATGAGGCCCAGCTCCAGGGCGGTTTGGACCAGAGAAAAAATGTTCATGAGAGACTTCTCCTTTCATGCGCAATGGGTTTGTTTCCCGAGTGGGCGGCGCGAGGGTCATCAGCGGGGGGGCCGCCCCGCTGATGGATGTTTGATTTCTTATTCATTCAAATCGTCGAAGCTCTCGGCGGTGACGATGGACTGGACCTTGGTGCACAGAGGGGCGAAGGTCTCGGCCAGCTCGTCATAGTTCAGGCCCAGCTCCCTGCAGATGTCGGTGTTGATGGTGGCGGTGCCATTGTCGAAGGTCAGCACGGGGGTGGCGGAGGGCTTGCTGCCGTCCAGAAGAATGCCGGAGACCGTGTTGGCGGTTTCCACGCCCAGGTTGGCATAGTCTACGCCGTAGCCCAGGAACGCACCGTTCAGGGCGAAGGAGTCAGCGCCGGTGTAGTGGGGGATGCCGGCCTTGGCCAGAGCCTCGTAAATGGCCAGCTCTGCGGTCATCACGGTGTTGTCGGTGGGGGTGAACACGGCGTCGGCCTTGTCGGCCACGATGCTGCTGACAGCCAGGCTGATCTCGTCGGTGGTGGTGCCGTTATACTCCTTGTAGGACACGCCCCTCTTGTCCAGGTACGCCTTGGCATTCCTGATGGGAGCGGCAGAGGAGTCCTGCCCCAGGTCATACAGCAGGGCGATGCTCCTGGCGTCAGGGTTGGCGGCGAAAATCAGGTCCAGAATGGCATCGGTGTCCAGATAGTCGGAGGTACCGGTGATGTTGGCGCCGGGGGCCTCCAGGCTTTCCACCAGACCCGCGCCCACAGGGTCGGACACGGCGGCAAAGACCACGGGAATGTCAGTGCCCTCGGTGGCGGCCTGCATGGCCACGGCCACGGGAGTGGCTACGCCGATCATCAGGTCCACCTTGTCGGCCATGAAGTTGGCGATGATCTGATTCAGCACGGCGGAATCGGTGTTGCAGTTATCATAGCTGATCTCGAAGGTGACGCCCTTCTCCTGGCCGATGGCCTTGAGCCGGGACTCGATGCTGTCCACGATCTGGTTCAGGGATGCATCGTCCGCATAGCTGCAGATGCCGACCTTGTAGGATGCGGTACCGGTGGAATTGTCATCGCTTTTTTTGCCGCAGGCGAAGAGAGACAGGGCCAGCAGGGCGGCCAGGGCCAGAGTCAGCACACGGCTCAGCATGTTCTTTTTCATTTTTGTTTTCCTCCAAAATTTTGTATCGGTATTTTGGGCGGCGGATGGAGGGACCGGTGCCGGCGGCCTGGATTTTAAAAACAAAAAAGGCTTCTGCCCCACATGGGACAAAAGCCTTTGCTTCTGCGATACCACCCAAATTGACATCTTGCGATGTCCACTCGCTTTTACGCACCATCATGCGTACCCCACGGATAACGGGAGGGTTCCCGTCGGACCCTACTTGGGAAAATTTCCCGTTCAAGCCGCCCTCGGAAGGCCATTCACACCGCTGCGCACCGCTCCGATCTCACCACCCGAAGCTCTCTTGGGATGCCCTGTGCTGTGCTACTCTTCTTCCTCACAGGTTTGTCGTTTGAAATTAAGTGCATTATAATCATATTTTTTGCCTTTGTCAAGAGGGGAAGGCGAAGAATTTTTTGAGAAAAATTTCGGGGCGGTAAGCAAGAAAATGTCATGTACAATGCAGCAATATGGTTAGCATATCTGCAAAAACAATGTATACAGCATCCTGCATCGACGCGGCTGCATCTGCATTGAGGAGTCCCGGAGGTGCAGGGCGCTCACGCGGTCCGAGAAGGATGCCTGCAACGACATATGGCAGGCGGATCTCAAGGGCGGGTTCCGGATGGAGGACGGCAATTACGGCTGTCCACTCACCATTCCGGACGATCGAGGCACGTTATGATTCATCGAGCTATCGCAAGGCTGTGAATTGTGTCCCATGTCCGTACACCGCTGTATACCATGTTGCTCTTGCCGCTATAAAGCGTGCAGCTTCTACTCTCCCTGATAGGTCTTCACGAACCTCTCCGCGGCCTGCAGGGGATCCTCCTTCGCGGTCAGCTGGAGCGTGATGGCAGGCTCTTCGCTCTTCGGCTCGACGAACATGCGCTTCTGGTACTGCCCGGCCACGCGGGAGACGACGGCAAAGTCGAACTGCG
>ERZ791746.1843-NODE-1843-length-13122-cov-12.836229_pt1 | contig 13122 bp, 14 predicted proteins | sample MGYA00510038_ERZ791746 | MGnify/ENA primary metagenome ERZ791746 (study PRJEB30046, sample SAMN00792018) | human gut metagenome | study: EMG produced TPA metagenomics assembly of the A metagenome-wide association study of gut microbiota in type 2...
GTACGTACGGTGGTGTGAGAGGTCGGCGGGCCGAAGCCCGCCTCCTACTCGATGGGAAGAGATAAGCGATATTTCAGTTTGTCGAGCTGATGGGACAACGCTGGTGGAGAGAGTCATTCGTGCGGAGCTTCTAGCTACTAGCTGCTAGCTTCCAGGAAAGCTGGCCAGCCTACGGCACGAATGACTAACGGAAATACCGGATGGAAGCGCCGCAGGCGGATCAGTCTTCCTAGCTGCTAGCCGCTAGAAGCCAGGAGCTCCATGCGAGTGACTCTACCCACAAGCATACCAACCGCCCCCCAACAGCGCTACAAACCGCAATTTGAATGAATGTCCCTGCAACAGGCAGGGAAGAAATATCTTTTGAATTCTACTGGCATTTTCTTTTCCCATATAGTATAATAGTCAAGCATTCAGCATCACCGTATCCGGTTCTTTTTTGTTGCAAACGGAAAAGACTTATGATACAATGCTACTGTTAGTCTGGACAGTCCTCTGCCAAAAGCGATCGGCATGAATGTCTTGTGAGAAGGAGGAAAAGATCGTGAATATTATTGAAACACTGGAAAATGAACAGCTCAGAAAAGACATTCCTGAATTCCGTCCGGGAGATACCGTAAGGGTTCACGTAAAGGTCATCGAAGGCAAGACTGAACGTGTACAGGTATTTGAAGGTATCGTCATCGCCAGAAAGAATGCAGGCGTAAGAGAAACTTTCACCGTTCGTCGTATTTCCTACGGCGTAGGCGTAGAAAGAACATTCCTGGTTCATTCTCCCCGTTTGGAAAAGATTGAAGTAAAACGCCGCGGCATTGTTCGTCGTGCAAAACTCTTCTATCTGCGTGGCCTGTCCGGTAAAGCAGCCAGAATTAAGGAAAGAAAATAATTATAAAAAACTGCAGCGGAAGCTGCAGTTTTTTATTGCCCTGAAACAGGTCCGGCTTTTCGCTTTGATTTATACCACCAGAAATAGACGGATCATAGAAATACGTGTACAATTATGGGGCTCGCTATGTTTCTCTTTGCGTAAATGTGTTAGAATAGTAAAAGTGCGGGAGAAGGCAGATTTTATCATTTTATAAGTGAGGAGCCTATGAAATATAAGTATATCATTCCGGCGTTTCTATTATCTTTAGGAATGATCATTCCTGTTTCTGCCAATAAAATTAAGAATGTTTTCGTGGTGGATGAGCTTACGGTGGAAGTGGAAATGGCGGATCCCCTGACAAAGGAGGAGCTCATGCCTTCCAATTTCTCCGCCCCCGGCTATCAGCCGGAATTTACCTTTAATGAAGGTGTAGAGGCTACGGGTCTTCCTATTCCCCAGAAAAGTGACGGGTTCCACGACAACATTTACCGCATACCGGTCAACGGATTGACGGCGGGGCCGATTTACCAGATCTCTTACCTGGGACAGAAGCCGAAGACTTTCAAATTTTATGAAGGCCGGGAGCAGACAGATCGGTACCGGGACAGGTACGGCAGCTATTTCTGATATTTGGAAGGAACACTATGCATATAGTATTGGTAGAACCGGAGATACCGGGAAACACGGGCAACATTTCCCGTCTCTGTGCGGCGGAGCACCTGACGCTCCATCTGGTGGAACCTTTGGGATTTTCCATTGATGACAAGCATCTGAAACGGGCAGGCCTCGATTACTGGGACCTGCTGGAAGTTCACGTGCATCCGAATTTCGAATCGGTCCAAAGGATGCTGAAGGGCCATCATTTCTACTATAATACGACAAAAGCAGTCAAGTCCTATACGGAAGTATCTTTCCATGAGGATGATGTGCTTGTATTTGGCAAGGAAACAAAGGGACTGCCGGAGGACATGCTGCTCTCCCATAAGGAAGACTGCATCCGGATTCCCATGATTGAGGAAGCAAGGTCCCTTAATCTATCCAATGCGGTGGCTATCGTGGCACTGGAAGCACTGAGACAGATCGGTTTTCCCCATCTTTTGAAAGAAAGCGGCCGGTTATTTAAAGGAGGTAAGGATACTCATGAATACCTATGATGCAGCCTATGACCTGGCAAGGGCCATCAAAGAAAGTGATGAAATGAAGCGTCTTACGGCAGCAGCTGAGAAAATCAAGGGCGATGAGGAAGCCAAGAAAATGGTGAAAGAATACATCATGGCCCAGATGAAGGCAGATTATGCCAAGCTGGCGGGCCAGAAAGAAGACGAAGAAGGATATAAACACCTCCAGGAACTGGCGGTCCTCGTCAGCAATAACAGCAATGCTCAGGAATATCTCCAGGCATTTATCCGCTGGAATCAGGTAGCTGCGGATTTGCAGAAGATTGTATCCGATGCAATGGCGCAGGGTATGGATGTATTGGAATTGGATAAACAATGACAGACTGGAAAGCATTTCTCGATGGAATTCTGAATGAACGGCAGTACAAGCTGGATGAACCTATGAGCCGGCATACCACCTATGGTATTGGCGGTCCGGCAGACTGCTTTGCAACGCCCCAGACAAAGGAAGAACTGAAAGCCCTTCTTTCCAAAGCTCACGATGAGGGAATCCCGGTAACATTTATCGGCGGTGGCTCCAACCTTCTCGTTTCTGACCTGGGCATTCGGGGGATTACGCTCTGCACCAACCGGCTGAAGCCGGAAATGGAATGCAAAGAGACCTGGATCACTGTCCATGGCGGTGCAGGTACGGGCACGGTGTCACGATTTGCCGAAAAGAACAGCCTCAAAGGATTCGAGTGGGCCGTGGGCATTCCGGGGACCCTCTGCGGTGCGGTTTTCATGAATGCCAATGGCTATGGCAGCCAGATGAAAAACGTGGTGGAAGAAGTCTATACCATTACCGGTGACGGGAAAGAAGAGAAAACCTATGGGTGGGATGACCTTCACTACGGTGACAGTGACAGCGTTTTCATGCACAATGGGGATATTATTGTGGGGGCGAAACTCCATCTGGCTCCCGGAAATGCGGATGAAATCAAGCGGAACATGACGGAACACCAGATTTCCAGAAGGACAAAGCAGCCTCTGGAAAAGAGAAGTGCCGGCACCATGTACCTTCGTCCGCCGGGATACCATGTGGGCCCCATGATTAAGGAATGCGGTCTTATCGGCTTCTCCGTCGGAGATGCCCAGGTTTCCACCAAGCATCCTGATTTCGTAGTGAACAATGGACATGCTTCCTGTAAAGAAGTGCTGGAAGTGCTCCATGAAGTACAGAAGAGAATCATGGATACATTCCATATCCATGTACCCCTGGATGTCCGGATTATTGGCGAGGGCGTCAGGCAGGAAAGATAATAAGAAGGACTGTGAAAAAATCACAGTCCTTCTCTTTTTTAAAATTCTGTAAACAGTAGCTAAGGGGCAACGCACTTCGAGGGAAGTGGCTGAGGGGGAAAACGGCATGCGGCCGAGAAGGTGGTGCGTCACACAAATCAGATAGCGCTTCCTTATGAAAACTGATAACAGCTTCGCTGCTGACCCTATCCGGAATCGGCTTGCCTGAGGTCTGAGGTTTCCACATAATTTGAGGCGACGCACCTCCATTCCGCATTCCTGCTTTAGGCACAGTCCTGTTCGTAGGCCACTGCCCTGTGGGGACTATCATACTTTTTTCAATTTCCCCCTTGCATTTCACACAAAAGTTATGTATTATAGAAAAGTAAGTTAGCACTCGATGCGAGTGAGTGCTAATAGTCAAAGGAGGAATAGACATGTTAAAACCATTGGCAGATCGTGTTCTTGTTAAAGTTGATGAAGAAGAAACTAAAACCGCCGGCGGCATCCTGCTTCCGGATACAGCTCAGAAAAAATCCCAGAAAGGTACAGTGCTTGCAGTAGGTTCCGGCAAAGTCCTGGACAACGGCACCCGTCTTCCTTTCGAAGTCAAAGTCGGAGACCATGTACTCTTTGCTAAATATTCCGGCGTAGATATTGATGAAAACGGAGAAAAGTACCTGCTTCTCTCCGAAAGAGATATCCTCGCTATTCTTTAATTTTTACATTTCGTTCATATAGGAGTGACATAAATGGCTAAAAAAGTACTTTATAATGAAGAAGCCCGTGCTGCCCTGCTGAGAGGCGTGGACCAGCTGGCCAATGCAGTAAAGATTACCCTGGGACCGAAAGGCCGCAACGTTGTTCTTGATAAGAAATTCGGCGCTCCGAACATCGTCAATGATGGTGTTTCCATTGCCCGTGAAATTGAACTGAAGGATCCATTTGAAAACATGGGTGCCCAGCTCGTTAAAGAAGTAGCCACCAAGACCAATGATGTAGCCGGCGACGGCACCACCACCGCTACCCTCCTTGCCCAGTCCATGATTCATGAAGGCATGAGAAACGTAGCTGCCGGTGCTAACCCCATGGTCCTGAAAAAGGGCATTGAAGAAGCTGTAAAGGTTCTCGTTGATGAAATCAAGAAGAGAGCCGTACCGGTTAAGACAAAGGAAGCCATTGCACAGGTTGCTTCCATTTCTTCCGCAGATAAGACTATTGGCGGGCTCATTGCTGACGCCATGGAAAAAGTCGGTAACGATGGCGTTATCACGGTAGAAGACTCCAAGACCCTTGGTACCAGCCTGAAGGTGGTAGAAGGCATGCAGTTTGACCGCGGCTACCTCTCCCCCTACATGGTAACGGATCCGGACAAGATGGAATGCGTCATGGATAACCCATACATCCTCATTACCGATAAGAAAATCAACATGCTCCAGGATATGCTGCAGCTTCTCGAACAGGTTGCCCGTTCCGGCAAAGAACTGCTGATCATCGCTGAAGATGTGGAAGGCGAAGCTCTGGCAACCCTCGTTGTGAACCGGCTCCGTGGCACACTGAAATGCGCTGCTGTCAAAGCTCCGGGATTCGGTGATCGCCGTAAGGCTATGCTCGAAGATATCGCTATCCTCACCGGTGGCCATGTAATTTCCGAAGATATGGGCCGCAACCTCCAGAGCGCTACCCTGGATGACCTCGGCACCTGCCACCAGGTTCGCATCACCAAAGATAACACCACCATCGTAGGCGGTGCTGGTGATAAGGACGCTATTAAACACAGAGTGGAACAGATCCGTGAACAGTATAAAGAAGCGGTTTCCCAGTTCGATAAAGATAAACTGCAGGAACGTCTCGCTAAGATGAGCGGCGGCGTAGCAGTTATCGAAGTCGGTGCTGCAACGGAAGTAGAAATGAAAGATAAGAGACTCCGCATCGAAGATGCCCTGAACGCTACCCGTGCTGCTGTTGAAGAAGGTATTGTTGCCGGCGGCGGCACCACATTCCTCGACATCCAGAGCAGCCTGGACTCCATCAAAGCTGAAGGGGACGTAAAGACCGGCGTCAACCTCGTCCGTCATGCCATTGAAGCACCGGTTCGCCAGATTGCCGACAATGCAGGCATTGAAGGCGCTATCGTTGCGGAAAAAGTCAAAGAAGCAGGCGAAGGCATCGGCTACAATGCAGCTGAAAACAAGTATGAAAACATGCTGGAAGCAGGCATCGTAGATCCGGCAAAGGTAACCAGAAGCGCACTGCAGAATGCAGCTTCTATTGCTGCCCTTGTTCTCACCACGGAAGCTGTAGTAGGCGATATTCCGGAAGAAAAACCGGCTATGCCTCCTATGCCCCAGGGCGGAATGATGTAATCTGATTCATCATCAGACCATGTAGTATGTAAAAAAGACTGTGAAATCATGAACCTATGGTTTCACAGTCTTTTTGTAACCGGATTTTCGGAAAAACGAAAATTTTGCGGCCGTCACATTTTCCTTTTATAAACCATGATACAATAGGAGCATGAAAGGAAGTCTTGACTATGGACATACAGTTGAAACGGGTATATGAAAGTCCGGAAGAATCGGATGGATACAGGATTCTGACGGACCGGCTGTGGCCGAGGGGCATTTCCAGGGAAAAAGCGGCACTGGACCTTTGGGCCAAAGACATGGCTCCCTCTTCGGAGCTTCGGAAATGGTTCGGCCATGATCCGGAAAAATACGAAACATTCAGGGAAAAGTATCTGCAGGAGCTGGATCATAATCCGGGAAAGGAGGATTTCCTTTCCCTGGTGAAAAGCCATCTGAAGGAGGGCAGGGTGACTCTTCTCTATGGAGCCAGGGACAGGGAACACAACCAGGCGGTGGTACTGCACCATTTTCTGGAAAAGGCCCTTTCGTAAAATACAGGATGAGGAGATACCATGGAATTAAGGGTTATGAAGTACTTCCTGGCAGTGGCGGAGGAAGGAAATATTACAAAGGCCGCAGACCGGCTGCATTTGACCCAGCCCACCCTATCCCGGCAGCTGCGGGAGCTGGAGGAGGAACTGGGGGCACCCCTTTTTGTACGGGGGAAGAGAGGGATTGCACTGACCGAGGCGGGCGTTCTTTTTAAAGCCAGAGCTGAGGAAATCATGGCGCTGGAAAAACGGACGGTTTATGAGTTTTCCCATCTGGGGGAAACCATAGCCGGCGATGTGTATGTGGGGAGCGGTGAAACGGAAGCGGTGAGTGATGTCATATCGGCTCTGGCGCCGGTACTTCAGCAGTACAGGGATATCCATCTGCATCTTTTAAGTGGAAACGGTGAACAGTCACTGGATTATCTGGAAAGGGGACTCCTGGATTTTGCCCTTCTCTGCCGCAGTCAGCCTCCGGAAGATTATAACTATATCCAGCTGCCTCATCGGGATACATGGGGCCTGATTATGAGGAAAGATAATCCGCTGGCAGCCAAACCGGGCATCCGGGCAGTGGATCTCAAGAAGGAACCGCTGATTGTGTCAGCCCAGCTTACCTCTCGAAATGAGATCCAGCGGTGGATGGGGGATTACAGCGCCCTCACTGTGGCAGCTACTTACAATCTGGCTTATAATGCGGCGTTTCTTGTGGAGCAGGGGCTGGGAAGCATGATCACTTTTGAAGGGCTCGTCCCCTGTGGTACCGATTTCCGTCCGAACCTTGTATTCCGCCCCTTTATTCCCGCTTTATTCAGCGGTAACTTCATCATATGGAAAAAAGGACGCCTTCTTTCCAAAGCAGCGGAATTGCTGAAAGAGAGGATGGAAAGCTGCTTCTCATAATGCTTTATGGGCATGGTTAACTGAAATAAACAGGCATTAGCTATTGAAAAACCTCCTGCTTATAATGAAATCGTAGAAAGTCTATGGATTTCATGATAAGGCAGGAGGTATTTTTGTGGGTAAAAAGGTAATCATTATATCATCCAGTCTGCGAAGGAACAGCAATTCAGAAAGGCTGGCAGCTGCTTTTGCACAGGGAGCAGAAAAGGCAGGAAATGAAACGGAATTGATTTCCCTGGCAGGCAGGAAGCTGGGATTCTGCACCGGATGTCTGTCCTGCCAGAAAACATTTCGCTGTTACCAGAAGGATGACGGGGCGGTTCTCTGCGAAAAAATAGGGAATGCCGATGTGGTGATATTTGCTACGCCGATCTATTACTACGGAATCAGCGGACAGCTGAAGACTCTGCTGGATCGGTGCAATCCCCTGTTTCCTCAGGAATACCATTTCCGGGATGTATATCTTCTGATGGCTGCAGCTGATGACAATCCCCATACACCGGAAAGAGCCATTTCCGGATTGACCGGCTGGATTGACTGTTTCCCCAAGTCCCGCCTGGCAGGTGTGGTATTTGCCGGCGGCGTGACAGAGGCAGGAGACATTGAAAACCATAAAGAGCTTCATGAAGCCTTCGTGGCTGGCATGCATGTGCAATAAATCAAGGGAGAAAACAGAATGAAAAATGTAAAGAAAATAAAATGGATGATTCTTGTCCTGGCCGGTCTTGCTCTGGCAGGCTCTGTGATGACGGCGGAGGCGGCCGATGTGAACAGCCAGGGAGAAAAGGGAAACGGGGTGCGCCGGATTTCTACGACTCCCTGGCAGGGAGAGGAACCGCTGAAGCTCACTGATACCTGGGATAAAACCTTTCCCAAAAGTGACAAGGTAGACCATTCCAAGGTCACCTTCCACAACCGCTATGGCATAACCCTGGCGGCAGACCTGTACAGGCCGAAAAACAGAAAAGGAAAAATGGCGGCCCTGGCTGTGGCAGGCCCCTTCGGCGCCGTCAAGGAACAGGCGGCAGGTCTCTATGCCCAGAAGCTGGCGGAAATGGGTTTTCTGACCATAGCCTTTGACCCATCCTTTATCGGAGAAAGCGGCGGCAGAATCAGAAATGTGGCCAGTCCGGACATCAATACGGAAGATTTCTCGGCAGCTGTGGATTATCTTACCAGCCGCGACGATGTGAATCCGGATAAAATCGGTATTGCAGGCATCTGCGGCTGGGGCGGCATGGCATTGAATGCCGCGGCTATGGATACAAGAATCAAAGCTACCGTTACATCCACCATGTATGATATGAGCCGGGTGATTGCCAATGGCTATTTTGACTATGAAAAGGACCAGACCCTTTTAAAGAAGGAAAGGATGGAAAGACGGAAGGCTCTCAATGAAGAGAGAACCATGGATTATAGAAATGGAAACTACAAGAGAGACGGCGGTGTGGTAGATCCTCTTCCGGCAGATGCGCCTCAGTTTGTGAAGGATTACTATGACTATTACAAAACAAAGAGAGGCTATCATCCCCGGTCTCCTAACTCCAATGACGGATGGAACCTGACCAGTGCCCTGTCCTTCATGAATATGCCTCTTCTGACCTATGCGGACGAAATCGAAAGCCCTGTCCTCATGATTCATGGTGAAAAAGCTCATTCCCGTTATTTTTCGGAAGATGCGTTCAAGAAACTGAAAGGAAACAACAAGGAACTCCTTATCGTTCCTGGTGCCAGCCACACAGACCTCTATGACAACATGGACAAGATTCCCTTCGACAAAATCGCCGCCTTCTTCCACAAGTACCTGGGGTGATGAAAAGCGCAGAGAAATCAGGGGGAGGGAAGCAGCCATTTTCCTCTTTCTCCCTGCTTTGAAGCCCCGGGGCTTCCTGTGGTAAAATAACAGACATATGATTTCTATTTTTATGACAGGAGACACACATGGAAGCACTGAAAACGGTAACCATCAGCAAACGGGCGGAACTGGCGGTCAGGGGAGGACATCCCTGGATTTACGGCTCTGAAATCAAAGATATGGAGGAAGGCATAGCGCCAGGAGACATGGTGAAGGTCCTTTCTTCCAAAGGAAAATTTGTGGGGACCGGGTTTTACAATCCTCATTCCAAAATCACCATCCGCATCTTCTCCACCAATGCCAATGACCGGTTCGATGATGCTTTCTGGAAAAGACGGGCTGCCTATGCCGTTGATTACCGCCTCCAGGTAATGAGGAAGGAAGATTATGACTGTTGCCGTCTGGTGTTTGGCGAAGCGGATCAGCTGCCGGGCATGACGGTGGACCGTTTCGGCGATGTGCTGTCGGTGCAGGTGCTGTCCCTGGGCATGGAAAAAAGGAAGCACCTTTTTCTTGACGGTCTTATCGAAGTGCTTCGGGAAAGAAATCTTCCCGTATCCTGCATTTATGAAAGAAATGATGTGAAAATCAGGGAACTGGAAGGTATGGAGCAGTACAAGGGATTTTACCATTCCCCTCTTCTTGCTCCGGAAGAGGAAAAGACCCTGGTAGACATTGTAGAAAACGGGATCCGCTATACAGTGGATGTGGAGAACGGGCAGAAAACCGGTTTCTTCCTGGACCAGAAATTTAATCGCCTCGCCGCAGCGCAGATTGCAAGGGGCAGGCACGTCCTGGACTGCTTTACCCATACCGGCGCCTTTGCTCTGAATGCGGCCAAAGGGGGCGCTGCTTCCGTGACGGCTCTTGATATTTCCCAGGAGGCCGTGGATATGGCTAGCCATAACGGAGAAATCAACCATCTTCCCATTCATGCGGTGAAGGCCGATGTTTTCGAGTATCTCACAAACCTGGATAAAACGAAAAATCATGACTACGATTACATTATCCTGGACCCGCCGGCCTTTACGAAGTCCGGGAAAACGGTGCATGAAGCGTTCCGGGGATATAAGGAAATCAATTACCGGGCCATGAAGATCCTCCCCAGGGGCGGGTACCTGGCCACCTGTTCCTGTTCCCATTTCATGGGGGAGGAACTGTTTGTGAAAATGGTAAAAGAAGCTGCCCGGGATGCAGGAGTCACGCTGCGGCAGATCGAGTTCCGCCAGCAGGCGCCGGATCATCCCATCCTCATGACGGTGCCGGAAACCTACTATCTGAAGTTTTTCCTGTTCCAGATCGTGTAAGGAAAAGAGCTGTGACATGGGAGTGTCCATTGTCACAGCTCTTTTGTGATACAGCCAATTGCGGTTTGTCGAGCTGATGGGTTTTGCATGCTGATGGACAGAGTCACCGGGCATGGGGCTGCCAGCTGTTAGCTTCTAGCTGCTAGGAAAGCTGACCAGCCTGCGGCACTTCCTACCGCTAACCTCCGTCGCCTTCGGCGCCACCTCCTTCCCAAGGAAGGAGGCTAACGAATAGCGGCTTCGCCGCAGTTGGAGTCCTAATGGCACTGTCCATACAACGTGAGAATGAATATACACGAGGCTCCCTTTTCCAAAGGGAGCTCCCCACCGGGGTGAGGGATTCTGCTGGAAGCGCCGCAGGCGGACCAGCTTTCCTAGGTGCTAACAGCTAGCAGCTAGAAGCACTGTACCAGATGACTCCAACCATAAGCATGCAATCCCGCCGCGAAAGCGGCTAACCAGCTCAAGGCTCAAGGCTCAAAGCTAAAGGCTATGACTCCAACCGTCAGCATGCCAAACCGCTCGCTCCAACAACTCGACAAACTGAAATATCGCGGGCTACTTTCCGGCTTCTTCCCGTTCTTTCAGGTAGTCCTTCAGGTTCAGAATCCTTGTGGCGGTCCAGTTTCCGTTGACGTCCTTTTCCATCTGTACCTGCCAGGTGAAGTCTTTGTCCAGCTTTTTATCGTGAATTCTGACGCTGGCAATGGCTTTGTCACCTTCCGACCTGACGTCCAGCATGTCAGTCATGGAGAGGGCGGCAGAACCCAGGTAAGCGGACATGATTTTTCCTGCTTTGCCGGAAGGATCTTTGTCTCCTTTATCCTGGAATTTCAGCTCCGTCTGCCGGACGAGTTCATCCACTGCCTGCTTCTTCAGCATTTTGAGGATGGAGGCAGCCAGGGCGTGGTCCGGTTTTCCGTCTCCTGCCAGATAGGAGGCGGTGTCATCGACAGCAGCAGAATAGACTTTTTCCATGTCCACCCGTTCTTTAAAAAGCTGGAGGTCCCTTTTCTGCACTGCCTGCTGGATTTCTCCCGCCGCATAGGCCGGGGTCTTTGACCAGTAGAAAAAGTACCATCCTCCCAGGCCGGCAGCCAGGAGAAGCAGGATGATGATGATTTTCTGTATGATAGAATGGTTCATGGAAGTTCTCCCTTTCTGTAAATCATTCTTTTTATTATAGCAAAAAGAAGAGAAAGAAAAAGGAAGCAGGCCCATGGTCATGCTTCCTTTTATGTATTCTTTATTAAAAACTTTCCACCTATTTTCCTGTATCAAAAAGGGCTTTCTGCTGGGTGAATTCAATCATGCCGTAAATGCCGCCTTCCCGACCGAGGCCGCTTTCCTTGTAGCCGCCGAAGGGGGCTGCCGTATCTCTGGGACTGCTGTTGATATAGACGTTCCCGGCCTGGATTCTCTTGGCCAGGGCGATGGCTTTCTCCTTAGGTCCGTAGACACCGGCATTGAGGCCATAGCGGGTATCATTGGCAATAGCAAGGGCTTCTTTTTCATCTTTGTAAGTGATGACGCAGAGCACCGGCCCAAAGATTTCATCTTTGGCAATGGACATGTCGTTCTTGACATCCATGAAAATGGTGGGATGGATGTAGTATCCGTGGTCCGGAGTTTCCGGCAGGCCGCCGATGAGGAGACGGGCTCCTTCGTCCAATCCCTTCTGAATGTATTCAGAAATCTTTCTGTACTGCTGCATGGAAGATACGGGTCCCAGTTTGACTGTATGGTCCGTGGGGTCGCCGACCGTATATTCTTTGGCGATTTCCACCAGCTGTTTTTCTATGGTTTCTTTTTCCGCTTCCGGGATGAGGAGACGGGAGAAGGCGGTGCAGGTCTGCCCGGAATTCAGGAAGATACTGTTGAAGCAGAGGTGAATGGGCTCTGTATAGTCGTGGCTCTCATTGGGCAGGATCACATAGGGCGATTTGCCGCCCAGCTCCAGGCTGATGTGCTTCACCGATTCCAGAGCTTTCTTGCCTACGGTGATGCCGCCGGAGGTGGAGCCGGTGAAGGAAATCATATCTACCAGGGGATGGGTGGACATGGCATTACCCACTTCGCCGCCCCGGCCGGTGACCAGGTTAAATACACCCTTCGGGAAGCCTGCTTTTTCAAAGGCATCGGCCAGATAGTAGGAAGAAAGGGGAGTGTGCTGGCTTGGCTTCAGAATGACCGTATTTCCCATGAGCATGGCGGGAATGATTTTCTGGATGACCTGTCCCAGGGGGTAGTTCCAGGGAGTGATACAGCCCACTACGCCCACCGGTTCCCTGTAGGTGGTGGAAAGGGGCATTTTTTCAACCATAGGAACGTCCGGTGCCAGGTCGATGTAGGAACGGGTACGGACATACTGGTATTCTACCTGGGAAGATTTCGTGAACGCCCAGGGGGAGCCCAGTTCTTTGATGGTGATGTCGATCAGATCTTCTTCCTGGGACCTGAAGATGGTGAGGAATTTTTCCATGAGATTGATCCGCACGGAGAGGGGAAGGGCAGCCCATTCGGGAAGAGCGGCATGGGCGGCTTTAGCCGCTTTGTCCACGTCCACTTCGTTTCCGGCGGGGACACGGGCAAATATTTTTCGGGTAGCCGGGTTTTCCACGTTAATGAATGTTCCTGATGCCCCATCTATCCATTCTCCATTGATGTAGAGCTTTTCAAAATTCACAGGTAAGACCTCCTTTGGAAAAGAAAAGGGAAAAAGAGGCATCAACCCCTGTTTCCCCTTGTTGGACAGAATAATGAAATTGTATATTTCTCTCCCTATTATACCGCGAAAGGGAAAATATACAATGCAGGGAATATTGCGGTTTGTAGAGTATGAACCACAAGTGATATTGTCTCAAGTAACCACAAATGAAAATGTCCCAGTC
>ERZ791746.1858-NODE-1858-length-13056-cov-12.867010_pt1 | contig 13056 bp, 9 predicted proteins | sample MGYA00510038_ERZ791746 | MGnify/ENA primary metagenome ERZ791746 (study PRJEB30046, sample SAMN00792018) | human gut metagenome | study: EMG produced TPA metagenomics assembly of the A metagenome-wide association study of gut microbiota in type 2...
CGGGGAATCCACTTTTCAACCCGCGGGCCTTTTTCATCCCTCTACTATATACATACCGCGAACTTCGATTTTGTGAACATGGAAAGTGAAATTTTTTCAAATTGATTGAAAAGTAAGTGCCCTCATGCAGGTAATAGATTGAGATCGAGGTCGAGATCGAGGAAATTGCTTTCCGCTATCCGCTATCAGCTTACCGTTTGCTGTTTCCTGCATGTTGACGAATATATATAATCCGCGGCGCTATATGAATTGTGCGCCGCTACATTCCCCTCAGCCACTTCAGTTCCCCAGGCACTCCAGCCACCGCTCATACGCTTATTACGGATAATACTCATTCTGTATTTACCACCGATTAGTAACCCCTCTCGCTTCGCTCGCGCCCCCTGAGAGGGGCAAGGGTATCAACGGCAAAGCTGCGGTCAGAATTCATAAGGTAGCCCTATATAAATAGTGCACCGCCACCATCCCCTCAGTCACTTCAGTCACTTCAGTCACCTGAACCACTAATCTACTATCTCACTAAAAAAACGCAGGAACGTTTTCCCATTCCTGCGAGTTTTTTTATCATCAGATTCCCAGTGCCTCTTCTGCGGTAGCCGGCATGTCCGGCAGGGGCTGTTTGAACCATTTTTCATGGAGCTCATTCAGCGTTCCTTTCTGTTTCAGGTCCGCAATGGCTTTGTTTACCTGCTGCTGCAGTTCCTTGTTGTCCTTGTTGAAGCCGAAGGCAAAGTACTGGACCTTGGAGTCCGGCACGTCCACCACCCGGAACTGGTCTTTCCCGTCGGTGGCCACGAAGTAGTCCGCCGCCGGTTTGTCGAGGATACCGGCCACGGCACCGCCGGCTTTCAGTTCCATGACAATGTCCGAAGAGTGGTCAAAGTTTCTCGTATGCATGCCCTTGTCCTGGGCGTAGTAGGCCGCTGTGGTCCCTACCTGCACGGCGATTTCCTGTCCATTGGTCATGTCATCCACGGAATGGATATTGCTGTCCGCTCGGGTCACCACGGCCAGCTTCGTTTCATAGAAGGGCGCTGCAAAGAGAATCTTCTGTGCCCTTTCTTTGGTCGCTGTCATGCCGGAGGCGGTCATGTCCACTTCCTTGGACTGGAGGGAGGGAATGAGTCCATCAAAGGCGATGTTCCGGAATTCCACGTCCTTTCCCATTTCCTTGGCCACTGCCCGGACCACATCGATTTCATAACCCGTGTAGTCGGAGCCGTCCTTCGTCTTGAATTCGAAGGGCACGTAGGTGGCATTGGTGGCCACTTTCAGCACATTCTTATTGGCAGAAGAGGCAGCGGCCTTCTTCTCCCCGCCGCATCCGGCCATCATTCCGGCCGCCAGCATCATGGCAGCCCCCAGAAGTATTCCCTTTTTCCACAGTTTCATCAGAGCACCTCATTTTTATGCAGTTTATACAAATTATTGCAATAATTATACATTATAGTCAGGCGTTTGTCTATATGGAATAGGGGAATGCTATCAGCAAAGGACCATTTACTATGCGTCCTGCGCGGGATGAATGGCCGCTGTTTCGCTTATCCTCAGGCCGCCGGTTTCGTATTGGCAACGGTAAGGGATGCGGGTACAGGGATGGTCCGGTCAAACTGGGTCAGCCACTGGTGATTTTCATGGCTGTAGGTGCGGATTACAATCTTATCCGGATAGAGGTAGAAGGAATTGGTCCAGATCTGGTCTCCTTCCCATGCCGGATTGTACACATCCAGTACCGAGGTGCCGGCGTAGTGGTTCACGGCGTTATCAAAGCTGGCATCGGTAGGCGGAGTATGGGTGTGGCCGGAAGCCCAAACGAGGACCTGGGGATTCTGGGAAAGGATATCTTTGATTTCCTTGGCGGGCGCCGTGAAATTCCGGGGTTCATTTTCACTGTTATCCGGCAGGATGGTCCCTTCCAGTGGAGTATGGCAGAAAATGAGGGTCGGCTTATTCCGGTTTGCCTTGAGCTCCGCTTTGAGCCAGGTCAGTTCTGCTTCCGACAGTTCCACGGCATAGGGCTTGTTATTGATGATATGCCCTTCGATTTCATCGGGTGACAGGAAGAGAAGCAGGTAGTTTCCCATATTCTTCGCATAGTACAGGGGACCATAGTTGGCCTTGTATTCCCCAATATGCTCCATCCGTTCATAGGGATCTGCAGGCTGGAGTTTTCCTTTTACCGCCGGCGTCTCGCTGTACACCACTTCGTGATTGCCGGCGATGAATGTCTTCGGCTGGGTCACCTGGTCCGTGAGCTGCCGGGCAAGGCGGTATTCCTTATTTCCTGCGGAAAGCTCCATCATATCTCCGGTGAAAACGCAGAGATCCACATCTTTCCAGCTGTTGATATCCTGCACCGCCTTTTCTTTGTTCGCCATGACCCGTGCTCTACGGGCCAGGTCCTTATGCTCCTTGCTTCCGTAATGGACATCACTCATCACCACGAGGCGCTGGTAATCCTTTGCCCATACCTGGGAGGACGAGAAACCAAGGGGACTTAATGTGGCTGCCAGCAGGACAGCAGCGGTGAGGGAAATCATTTTCTTTTTAAACATGGTCGATTCACGCTCCTTACAATGAATATCGGGATAATTTCATTGTAGGAGGGAGCTGTATGGGATTCGTCAAAGAATCAGTCCGGAAGTGTAATAAAAACATAAATTATAATTCAAATAACAGTGCGTCCCTCCATCAATCTTCCCCGCCCCATGCAGCAGGATACCGGTCCGAGAATGGCCCTCCGCTGGCCCAATAGAAAAGAGCCGTGAAACAGGAAATCCCATTTCACAGCTCTTTACAGGCAAAATCACAGTTTATTTAATCGTAACGCCCTTGGTATCTTTGATGAAGAAGAGCACATTCAGTGCTGCCGCCAGATAGACGCAGGACAGGAGAACGAAGGCCGCATTGAAGCCATGGGCCTGGGCCAGGGCACCGATGATGGCCGGTGCAAAGCCGCCCACAGCGCGGCCGGTATTGAAGATAAAGTTCTGGGCCGTAGAGCGGGCATCGGTGGTATAGTTTTCAGAAAGGAGGGTACCATAGCCTGCCATCATGCCATTGCAGAAGAATCCCAGGAATGCACCGCCAAAGAGGAGGGCAATCGGCGTTCCGAGGTTTACATAGATATAAACCATGGCGGCGGCGCAGACGTAGAAAATGAGGTAAGGAATCTTCCGTCCCAGCCGGTCGCAGAGGTAACCGAATACGTAAATCCCGGCGATCATCCCCACAACGGTGACGATCATCCAGCCGGACATGGATTTCGTGGTGAGGCCGTGTTCCTTCAGAAGAATCATGGGCAGCCATACCATGATGCCGTAGTAACCGAAGTTCTGGACGCTGGTCATGATGGTGAGGGACACGGTGGTCAGCGTCTTGGATGGGCTGTCAAAAAGATGGGCCAGCGGGAATTTCTTCGCTTCCGTCAGTTCCGCTTCCTCTTCCGCCGTCAGCTGTTCCCCATTCGCTTTTCTGGCAAGAAGGGCTTTCTTCATTTCCTTACGCTTTACCCACATAGGCGGTTCCTTCAGGCCGTGACGGGCCCAGGCAGCCAGCAGCGCCGGTACCACACCCACCAGGAAGAGGCCTCTCCACCCGTAATCCGGGAGGACGAAAGCCGCCAGGATGGCCGCCAGCACAGCCCCTGCCTGCCAGCCCATGGCCACCCCTGCCGTAGCACGGGCACGCTTGGCGGCCGGCCAGGTTTCAGAAACAAGGGTCATACCGATACCGTATTCCCCGCCAAGGCCAAGGCCCGCCAGGAAACGGAGGATATCCAGATGGGTCACGTTATCCGCAAAGGCACAGGCGCCGGTGAAAATGGAGAAAATAATGATGGTCAGGGAAAAGGTATGGACCCGGCCAAAGTAGTCGGCAAAGATACCGAAGAGGTAACCGCCCAGTACCGTACCAATCAGTGTGTAGGTGGCGATAAGTCCCCCTTCCCCCAGGGACAGCCCAAACTCACTGACAATGGCCGCCATGGCAAAGGACAGGATCAGCACATCCAGCCCGTCCATGGCATAGCCGATGATGGAAGCCCACATGATCTTCCAACGCTCTTTCCGGGTGACCCCGGTTTCTTCAAATTCCTGTTCTTCCAAAGATTTTTCTGACATAGTTCCCCCTCTTAGAGATACGCACAAAAAACTCCTAAAAAACTCCCATGCCGATTCCGGCACAAATTGTCTTATTATACAATAGCTTTACATTCTTGAAAAGGGGATTTTGCAGAAGAATTTGTAAATCAGGCCTATAGAGGACCCGCCGAATATATCATCCGTGGCACTATATCATTTGTACACCACCTTTCCCCTGGCTGCAGGCCATTTCCCCTGAGCCGCCTCGCGAAGCATTACCCTTCCCACTTTCCACGCAATATAGGATTATGAATTCTCTGTAACCCCTGTCTACAGACCCCTATTTTTTTCTTTCTGTTTCTCCTCCACTCCATGACTTATAATGTAAGCAGATAACCTTCGAATATTACCCAAAACAGAAAGGAACACGCCATGATTGCATCCAACGGAAAAAGCAGTCCCATCATCCACCCAAGGGCCCATGTATTTGAAACAGCCGATGTCATCGGAAATGTGACGGTCGGTGAATTTGCAAGCATCTAGGGAAGCACTGATTAAATCGTTGTCGGATTTCATTCTTGGATTTTTATGCAATGCGAGGAATAGTTCGACGCGAATAGCGAGCTATTTAAGGAGAACTATGACGAAGCAGTGCATAAAAATCCTTATGAAATCTGACTCTGCGAATTAATCAGCGCTTCCCTAGTACCATGCCACGGTCCGGGGTGACAAAGCCATCACCATCGGGGACTACACCAATGTACAGGACAATACGGTGATCCACGGGGAAAGCTATGAATGCCACATCGGAAACTTTGTGACCATCGGCCACAGTGCCCTTCTTCACTGCTGCCGGGTCGAAGACAACTGCCTCATCGGCATGGGAGCCTGCGTACTGGACCAGTCGGTCACCGGTGAAGGCTCGATCGTAGCTGCCGGTGCCCTGGTCACCAAAGGTACCATCGTGCCGCCCCATTCCCTCGTCATGGGCCGTCCTGCCAAAGTCGTCAAGCAGCTGGACGAAAAAACGGTCGAAAAAATTCACCTCCAGGCTGTCCGCTATAAGACCCTGTGGACAGAAGAATACAACCTCCTTCCCGATGCCGATGGCGAGCGGTATGACAAAGACCGGATCTTCTCCTGACACAAGGAAGAGCTGATGAATCCGCGGCGCTATTTGAATTATGCGCCGTACCTTCACCTCAGCCTACTTAGTCACTTCAGCCACTTTTCACCCGCTTTATGCGGTTAGTGCTCACATGGCATTCAATGCCGATAGTACACCCCTCTCGCTTCGCTCGCGTCGCCCCGCTGGGAAGCGACTCACTATGATTTGAGCGTCGCTGGCGCTCCTCCAAATCATGTTCGCTGCCACCTCAAGGGGACAAGGTCTCTAGCGGCAAAGCCGCAGTCAGGCCTCATAAGGCGGCGCTATATAATTTCTGCGCCGCCACCATCATTCCTAATTCCTCATTCCTAATTCCTCATTTTCCCCTCTGCCACTGTCCCACTATAAAACCCTCCCCATGACATACTGCCATGGAAGAGGGTTTTCTTTGCCTATTTACTGACTTTTCCCTTTGATCAGCCCGCCCTGCACTTCCTGCACGTCGAAGACGGAAAGGAACGCAGAAGGATCGATGTGATGCACCACCTGTTTCAGCTTCGTCACTTCCAGCCGGGTCACCACGCAGTAGAGCACGTCCTTGTCATCCTTCAGGTAGCCTCCCTGCCCATGCAGCCGGGTGACAGCCCTGCCCATGTCGTGGACAATGGCATCCGCCACGGCATCGTAGTCCGTGGTGACGATGAAAATGCCTTTGGAAGAATCGAGTCCCGTGGACACCGCATCGATCATACGGGAGCAGATGAAGTAGGCAATGAGGGAATACATGGCGCTGTTCCAGCTGAATACGAATCCCGCCGCCCCCAGGATGAAGAGGTTGAAGAACATGATGATTTCCCCCACGGAGAAGGAGGACTTATTGTCCAGCCAGATGGCCACGATTTCCGTGCCATCCGTGGAGCCGCCGCTCTTGATGACGATGCCCACGCCGATACCGATAATGATGCCGCCGAAAATGGTGGACAGGAAGGGATCCGTCGTGGCGGGCGTCAGCGTTTCGAAATAGGAAGAGCAGAGAGAGAGCACCACGATGGCAAAGGTCGCCGATGCCGCCAGCCCCGCCCCCAGGCGCTTGTACCCCAGGTAGAAAAAGGGCAGGTTCAGTACCACGATGAGCACAGAAAAAGGAATCCCCGTCACCGCCTGCACCAGCAGGGAAATACCGGTGACCCCGCCATCGATGATGTGGTTGGGGATAAGAAACAGGTTCAGCCCTGCAGAATAAATAATGGCCCCAATGGCCAGTCCCACAATTCGTTTGAAAAGGGACCAGAAATCGATCGTTCTTCCGGCTACCGTCATACAGCCTCCATAGTATAAAAAATCCGCGGGTCCCCCGCGGAATCATTTCTGGCGGAAGGGATGGGATTCGAACCCATGAACCTCTCACGAAGTTAACGGTTTTCAAGACCGCCTCCTTCAACCGCTCGGACACCCTTCCATAACGATACCTATTATAGAGGAAAAGATAGAGGATTGTCAAATAGGATTGTCAGAAAGGCAGCGGCCTGACGGCTGTAGCGATTCTTAACTGCAGAGTCACTTAGCATACTGCCACCGGCCGAAATGACGGGGTTGGGTAGAGCAGGGTTTCAGCGAAACGGTTTCCGTAAAATGACTCTTTCCCTATAACGTCATCTCGAGCGGTGGCAAGGGAACTGGATTCGTAGGGAGCCGCAGGCGACTGAGAATCCAGTGACACGCTTCCCCTTGGGTGGCAAGCACCGAAGTGAGTGTACTCATAAGAATCGTATGTGAGAAAGAGTCGAGAGATCTCTCTGGTCTATGTCTATGAAGGCCCTACAATGAAAGATGAGAAATCCAGCGGCGAAGCCGCAGTCAGGTCTCATAAGGCGGCGCTATATAATTTCTGCGCCGCCACACCCCCTCAGCCACCTTAACCACCTCAATCACTTCAGCCACCTTTCCTTTCCCCTCCAATCCATCCTGCGGCTTTGCCGCGGCCCTTCTCCAAGGGCCTGCATGATAGGGAAAGAGTTGAGAGTTGAGGTTCAGCAGCTTCGCCGCAAAAAGCTGCATGCTATTGGTCATCTCACATGTTAAGGAAATTGGCAAGCACGTTCCCCCTTGGAGAAGGGGGACGGCCAAAGGCCGGGGGATGGATCCGCCTCGCAGAGGCGGGACCTGCGTAGCAGGGGGCAAAAGCAGAATTGAGATTTGAGGAAAGAGAGTTGAGGCTCCGCGGCATTGCCGCATCCATCCTGCGGCTTTGCCGCGCCCTTTCTCTAAGGGGCTGCATGCTTTGGGATAGATTTGAGAATTGAGAGTTGAGAGTTGAGTTCCAGCGGCTTCGCCGCCATTGGGAGAATCAGCCGCCGAAGGCGGCGTTATATAAGGTTTCCCTTCCTTTTAAGCGAAGCGTCCCACCCGGTTGGCCAGCGCAGCGCCGCCAACCTACAACCCGCTTCCACAAGCGAAGCGGCGTGGAAGCCACAACCCTTACGAACCCTCCGCATGATTGGGCCAGCCGGTTATTACAGATATATATCCTGCGGCGCTATATAATTTCTGCGCTGCCTCCCTCCCCTCGGCCGAAGGCCGTTCCCCTTGAGCCACCTTTTTACGATGCCTGCATTGTAACACCGTCACAGGCATTTACCAGGGAGATTTCTCGACTCTCTCACATACGATTCTTGCATTTACCTTCATTCCGGCGCTTACCACCGCTCGAAATGACGGTAGAGGGATAGAGGCACCACAGTAAGTACAGAGCTCTGAAAAGGTGCCTCTTCCCGCTCCCCGTCATTGCAAGTGGCGGCAACCGCTGGCAGAATTCAAAAGGCGGCGCTTCCCAATTTTGTGCGCCGCCACCTTCACTCCTCACTCCTAACTCCTCACTCCTAACTTTTTCAGCCCCCTCAGCCACTTTCCTTCCTCCCTTCCCATAAGGAGTATAATATAAAATATTAATCCTATATAGAGAAACCGAGGTACCTTTATGAATACAAAAGAAATGATCGATTCCATCCTGGCGGAAACCGGGAAGGCCGTACTGGGGAAGGAGGAAGTGCTTCGCCGGATTCTCTGTGCCATCCTGGCAGGCGGCCATATCCTCATCGACGACATTCCCGGCGTAGGCAAGACCACCATCGCCGTTTCCTTCACCCACGTACTGGGACTGGACTACAAGCGCATGCAGTTCACTCCGGACGTACTGCCGTCAGATATTACGGGGTTTTCCATGTACGACAAGGGAAGCGGCACCTTCCGTTACGTGCCGGGCAGCGCCATGACGAATTTCTTCCTGGCCGATGAAATCAACCGGGCCTCTCCGAAGACCCAGTCCGCCCTGCTGGAAGTCATGCAGGAAGGGCGGCTCACGGTGGACGGCAAGACCTACGCAGTGCCCCAGCCGTTCATCGTCATGGCCACCCAGAACCCCTTCGGTTCCTCCGGCACCCAGGAACTGCCGGAATCCCAGACAGACCGCTTCATGATCCGCATCACCGTAGGCTATCCGGCCCGGGAAGACGAGATCCATATTCTCTCCGGTGAAAGCCGGAATCCCGCCGAATCCCTGACCCCTGTCATTTCCCCCGCCCAGCTCCTGGCCCTCCGGGAAGAAGCCAGCCGCATCCACGTGGAAGACAGTCTCTATGGCTACATGGTGGACATCGCCAGGGCCACGAGAAACCATCCGGACATCCGCCTCGGTGTATCTCCCCGTGGTACCATGTGCCTTGCTTCCATGACGAAGGCCCATGCCCTCATGGAAGGCAGGACCTACGCCACCCCGGACGATGTGATGGCAGTGGCTTCCTACACCCTGTCCCACCGCATTTCCCTGTCCGGCGACGCCCGGTATGCAGGGAAAACGGCGGAGTCCGTTCTCTCGGATATCATTTCCTCCCTGCCCCTTCCGTCACTGAAGGAGGAATAAATGGGCCGCCTGTACTATATTTTCATCCTGGCCCTGGCCCTGCTCCTCATGATCATCTATGACCAGTACGATGCCTTTCTGCTGGCCCTGGTACTCATCCTGACGCCCCTTCCCCTGTACTTCTGGGGAAGATGGGCAGGAAAGCACCTTTCCCTCTCCGCCGCCGGTCCCTCCCATGCCAGCCGGGGAGACACCGTGGAAATCACGGTGACCGTGGCCGGCTCTTTTCTTTCCTTCCTTGGTTCCCCGGATCTCCTGCTGGATGGCAAGGCCTATGAGTCCTACGAGGAAACAAAGGAGGGCATCCGTTTCTATTTCACAAAGGATGCCGTCCACTGCGGAAGAGAGGCTCTGGGAAAGGCCGTCTTTTCCTGGACAGACCCCTTCGGTCTCTTCCACTTCCATCAGGTTCTTCCTACCTCGTCCTATCTGGTGTACCCAAGGGCCGTGGGAAATTACCATGCCGCCCTGGCCAGCCTCCGCAGGCTCACGGGAAGCGACGAAGTGGAATACTTCGGTGCCACCCCCTACAAACCCGGTGACAACCCCCATCTCATCAACTGGAAAATCACGGCCCGGAAAGAGGACGTCTACGTGCGGGATTCCTATCCTGCGGACAGCGAGAAAATCGTACTGGCTGCGGACTACGAAAAAGAGCCGGCACTCCGGGATACGGTGGGCGATGCCCTCTACTCTCTGGGCCTGGCTCTCCTGTCTGCCCGCATTCCTTTCCGTTTTGCCTTTGCCACCGCCAAAGGGCCCATGACCCAAGCCATACACAGCCGGGAAGAATGGATGGACAGTCTCTCCGGATTTCTCCGGGCCGGCACCGGTGATGCCCTTCGAGAAAGCACCCTGTCCCCCTATATCCCCATCTGCTATATCACGGGAAATCCGAATCCCCCCATTTCCCCCATCCTCCATCCCGCCATCTGGTGTGCTTCTTCCGATGCACCCCATGCAGCCCTTGCCGGGCGGGATGCGATTTATGAAGCACTGGGAGGGAAGAAATGATGGATAAAGTGAAAATGCTTTCTTCCCTTATCGCTGCGGCCGGCGCAGCAGGCGCCGTTTCCCTCCTCTTTTCCTACTTTGGCGATGGCGCCCTCTCCTTTGGGCTGGCCGCCTTTATCATCACCCTTGTGGCTTCCTTCCTTTTGGGAAGCCTTCCGGAAAAGCGGCGGTTCCCCCTGCTGGCGGTACTGTTCCTGCTTCTGGCAGCCATAGCCATCGTCTCCGGTGGAAATTTCACGGAAAGCCTCCGCTCCCTGTCGGTGCCCTTTATCACCACCCTGAAAGAGCCCTATGATGTGGAAATGGAAGTACCCCGCCTCACCCATCCTGCCAGTCCGGTGATGGCGGAGCTTTTCCTGCTGCTTCTTTCCTGCTGGGTCTTCCTGGCCGCCTTTCTTTCGAAAGCAGCCTCCCTGGCGGCTGGACTCCTTTCGTTCTTCCTCCTGCTCCTGGGCTTCTACTTCGGCATCAATCCGCCAGCACCGGCCCTGATCCTTTCCGGTGCCTTCCTGGCGTCCCTGCCGGCCCGACTCAAGGGAGGGACCCTGTCCTATCCGGAGATTCCGACCTTTGCGGTTTCCCTGGTCCTTGGACTCCTCATCTGCCTCGCCGTTCCGGAAAGCCGGTACCAGCAGCCGGCCCTGTTCTCCCGCCTCCAGGAAGATATCGTTTCCTTCATTGATCCCTATGACCCCATCTTCCACGCCGGCAATGCCTACACCGGCATGATGAAAGGCACCGCGGGTCACCAGAAACTGGGGACCGTGAACGGCATCCGCTACTCCGGCCGCATCATTGCGGACATTGAAACCGCGGATATCCCCCATCGCCTGTACCTCAGGAGCTGGAGCGGCGGGGACTATGGAAATAACGCCTGGAAGGACCTGCCGGACTCCGACTACGACAGCGTGAAAGAACTCTTCCGGGACAACCGGGGCGAATGGTACGACCAGGGCGCCTGGCTCATGGAAGTCATCGCCCGGAGCCCTGCCCTGTCCCAGAGCCTTTCCAACTACCTGGACGATGGCTCTGCGGAAGGACTGAAGAAGGACTTTTCCGTGAATGCAGTCTACGAAAAGACGAAATTTTTCCTCCTTCCCTACGATGCCAGCTTCGGTGCTCCCCTCTTCGCCTTTGACCGGTCCCCGGTGAGCGCAGAAGGGAAAGCCTACAGCACCTACCTCTGGAACCTGCCCGCTGGAGCCCTCCTTTCCATGATGGACCGGGAATCGTCGTCGGACCCCTACTACCGCACCTATACAGGCGCCGAGAAGCGGTACCGGGACTTCGTATACCGCCATTATCTGGACATCCCGGACTCTGTGAAAGAAGGACTTGCTGCCCTGGGGCCCGTAAGCAAAGTCACCACCCTGACCGAGAAGCGGCAGCGGGTCGAGGAAATCCGGAATTTCCTCGCCAAAAATTATGAATACACCACGAACCCCGGCAAGACGCCGTTGGGGAAAGACTTCATTACCTACTTCCTCACGGAAAGCAGGAAGGGCTACTGCACCTCCTTCGCCTCTGCCGCCGTCATGCTGCTCCGGGAAAGCGGCATCCCCGCCCGCTATGCCGCAGGGCTCACCGTGGGAAGCGATGAAATCCATGAAGCCCCCGTCTCCGCTGATGGGCTCCACCAGCTTTCCATCAATGACCACCACGCCCATGCCTGGGCAGAAGTCTACGTAGATGGCCTCGGCTGGCGGCCTGTGGAAATGACCCCGGGTTACGAAGGCACGGACAACCCCTTCCCGGAACCTGCGGACAAAAAGAAAGACAACACCGGCGCCCCCGATGCGCCCCTGGACCCGAAGGACAAGGACCGGGAATCTCAGTCTTCCCCCGATGAGGCGAAAAAGAATCCTTCCCAGCAGCCACAGAACCGACCCCAGAACAATGCCCCAAGCCAGAGCCAGCCGCCCCGACTCCAGCAGCAGGCTCCTTCTCCCAATGGAGAAAAGCCCTTCCCCAAGGGCCTCCTGGTACTGCCGCTCCTTCTCCTGGCAGCGATCCTGCTCCTTGCCCTCCGCCTCACCGCCGTAGGCCGGCTGATAGCCGCTGCCCCCAGGGACAAAGATTCCTTCAATCGGCTCCTCGACTACCTGGACCGCCTCACCCGCTGGGCGAAAATCCCGCTGAAAGGAAGCTATGAAAACCGGAAAGAAGCCTACCGGAAAGATGGACGGTTTGAAGGCTTTGACCGGCTCATCGACCTCCTGGTCTCCGCCAGATACTCCGGCCGTCCCCTCTCGGAAGACGAAAGGAAAGAAGCCGCCGCCATCGCCGGCAAAGCCCGCAGAGCCTGCCTCGCCCGACTGGGCCTGATGGAACGGATCCGCTTCCGGCTCCTCCGGAAACTCTGACAGCAATCAAAAAAGATGGTTCAATGGTTTTCCATTGGACCATCTTTTTGTGTCCTTGTCTTCGTGAAGATAAGGAAAGGAGTGAGAAGTGGTAGTACAGCGCATCAGATTATAGGGAGCCGCTGATGATATATTCTGCGGCTTCGCCGCACATCAAGGACCTGCTGGAGCATTGACTCATACTTGCCGATCTCCTCCCTGATGACTCTGTCATTACCCACGTGCCCCCTTGGAGAAGGGGCAGCCCGAAGGGCAGGGGATGGATCCGCCTCGCAGAGGCGGGACCTGCGAAACAGGGGTAAAAGCAGAATTGAGGCTTCGCGGCGGAGTCGCAGTCAGGTCTCATAAGGCGACGCTATATGAATTGCGCGCCGCCACTTTCCCCTCGGCCGAAGGCCGTTCCCCTTCAGCCACTTCAGTCCCCTCAGCCACTTTTCCCATGCCCTGGCCAGCCTGCTCCCATCAATCCATCCTGCATATTGAGAATATCACTCAGCAAGTGCCCCCTTAGAGAAGCAATGCTATTCAGTTAAGCGTTTTACACAAGCATACGTTATAACGACGTGTGCT
>ERZ791746.1862-NODE-1862-length-13040-cov-71.794070_pt1 | contig 13040 bp, 21 predicted proteins | sample MGYA00510038_ERZ791746 | MGnify/ENA primary metagenome ERZ791746 (study PRJEB30046, sample SAMN00792018) | human gut metagenome | study: EMG produced TPA metagenomics assembly of the A metagenome-wide association study of gut microbiota in type 2...
GGCGGAAATATAGCAAGATAACGTCTATCTTGACTTTCTTCTTATTCTTTTTCATCGCTCACTCCTCCTTTCTTGTCTTTGGTCCAGCCTGGGTGCAGAAGTTCTGCTTCTGCTCCCGTAAGTACCCCCCGCTTCTCGGTATCTCTCAAAGATGTTATGGCGGTCGCTCTGGATGGTATTGTTGTTGAGAGTCCAAAGATTAGTCTCCTCGACCTTCGCCTTGTCTCTGCGAAATCCTGCCTCATTGCGAAGCTTTCTACAATTACGGAGTTCTTCCTGATATTCATTTTTGGCCTTCTCGAAAGCATTACGGGCACAGCGGTAGCTTTCCCCTGCTTCATCCTCCATGCGTTCAATACTGTCCAACGAGCTCTCGTAATTCCGGCTTATAACTTGCAACTCTGCCTGATGGCGCTTGCGCTCGTCTGCGGCTCTCACGATGTTCTCCTCCAGCTGAGCATGAAACAGCTCTGTAGTCATTCTGCTCACCATCATGCTACCTCCCCTCCGAAAATGAAACCACCAATCATGACCATCGCCATCACAGCTGCGAAACCAACCATGGTGAGCACAACTTCTCCATAGGTCACGGTCTCCTCGCAGATATAGCTGAAGGTCTCGCTCTTGGTCTTGGCGAGCTTCTTGATTTCACACTTGAGGGCATTGATGCCCTCCTCTACGCTGATGCCTGCAGGTCTCACCTGCGCATCACTTAATAAAATTGAATTCTGCATATTGCATCATCTGTTAAGCATTAACAGCCGATTGTATAAAAGGGTGGCGGCTGCATTCCCCGTTGCTTAACAGATGATGACTTATCCGGAAGGACTTATCAAATCTACGGTTCATGCAGCCGCCATGTATTGGGCATATCTATTTTCCCAGTTGGAAAAAATTATTTTCCCAGTTAGAAAAAAAGATTTTCCTAGGCATAAAAAAAGCCTGCGGCTAGAAGCCATAGGCGAAACGGTCGCCCTGCCGGATAGATTACTATCATCTTGTAGACGGTTGCAAAGGTAAGAAGAATATTTGGAACCGCCAAAAAAAAAGCGAGAAATTTTAGAAGAATCTGCAGGTAATATGTTTTAGAGCATAAAATCGGGGTGAAATTGGGAATCATGCGGAATGAAAAGGAACAAAAAAGCCCCCGATGCGTCACGCACGGAGGGCTCAGTGATCTTAATTAAATTTCCTACATAATTATATGAAAACTGTGAGTGAACTAAATCACGGCAGTTTGCATTTCTTGTGATATCTGACGCAGACAGTCCAAAATCTGCTGCTTGCGCTTCTGGCTAGGTTCATGCTTACCCATGGCATACTGGCGCATAAGTGATGCATTGACACCCGCCTTTTTCGCCACTCCGCTCATATTGAGGTATGAGTAATAATCGAAGAACGAACCGATGTCAAACCGGAACACAAACTCCAGCTCAGGCATCTGCTTGCCCTCTTCCTCAAGAAGCTCCTTGATTTCCTTCTGCGCCACATACATATCCTCAATAGCTTGCCTGGCTGTGTTACCATACCCGGCAAGTGCAAAGTCTGGAAGTTCTTCAACCATGAAGCAAGAGAAATTCTTCTCCTGCTTGCCTTTCTCTACCTGTATCGTTACTTTTGTTGCCATACTTTTAAACCAATTAAAAAGAGACCTTAAAACCAACCACTCCATCCGTCTCAACGAACTTGGTCAACTAGAGAAAAATTGCCGGGCTTAAAGCCCGAGCAATCTTTCTAGAATACTGTCGTAAGTCTTTTTAGGGACTTCCCGACTGCCGTGTCGTGGAACCGGACATTTGAGTCCTGTAACAGGACTATACCAAACGTCGTGATTTCCACCATGCCGAACAACGAAGCATCCCGCTCGGTTCAGCTGTCTAACTAGTTGACTAGTTTTCATCTTATGTAAGGAATTTAATTAATTAAAAGATCTCTTTGTCTGAAAGACGATGCAAAGATAACAAAAAAGTTATGTTCTACCAAATAAAAAGATAACTTTTTTGTTATGTATAGTAAGATTTAACATTTGGGGAAGAAAATCTAGGGGTTGAGGAATAAAAAGGAATGAAAGTGTAATGAAGTGGAAAGAAATGGAAAGAAAACGGAAAGATTTCCCCGAAATTCTCCATTTTTCTCCGAAATTCTCTGAAATTCTCTGATTTTCTCTGTTTTTCAATAAAATTCCACGGATATTCAATAAAATTCCACGGATATTCAATAAAATTCCGTATATTTGCATCGGTTTAACGAAATAATATATAAGGTATGGAAAGAAAAGATTTATTTTACGACATTATAATCACACTGGCCAATGTTGTTTGCGCCATCGTGTCTGTATTATGTGCCCTTATAATTTTACTGCATTGTAAATAGTAAGTGCAAGTGTTATCAGCATCGACACAAAAGAGACCGTAGCACTAGCTATACCCACGAACAACTTATACTCCTTCAGTTTCTCCATCAGTTTTTGACGTTTGAGGTATCTAGCCAACCCCATTTGTGCAGCCTTGCATCCCTTGTCTGTAAGCTGAACCCTCCAATCGTAATCTCCTGTATAAACTATCAAGCCATCAATCTCCAACATAGTCACCACATCATTGGCAAGAACCCTGTCATCAGACAACTCATCAACATAAGCTAGCATCGCCTCTCTGACCATTGCGGTTTCATTTGAAAGAAGTTGCTTAATCGTAGCATCTGCCACTCTCATCTGTCTTTCGGAATAAACCATAATAAAAAAATGTTTTAATGTGAACAATAAGAAGTCCCCGGCACGGCTCTGTGTCGGGGACGTTTTTGGTATTTCTGCGCCACAAGGCTATGGCGACTTTTGTCTTATGGGGAATGATAAGCCCCAGCCTCATTTTTTATATTCTGTCTGCAGCTGCACGTATTCGGTTTGAAACCTCGCAGAGTGCGCCACGGAGCATGTTCTTTTCATCTTCGGTGAAGCCTCCCACTCCACCATTGCCATCGATGCCATCGAGCTTGTGATAAAGCCATGATGCCGACTTGCCGAAATATGTATGTGCTATCTCTCGCCACGACACGAGCATCTGAATATCCTGGATGCGCTGCTTTACTTCGCTATCCTTGGTCTGCTTAACTGTTGCTACTGCTACTTCCATAATCTTATATTTTTTAATGCCCTCCCCGAAGGGAGGGTCTGTTGTTAATACTTTGTGTAATACTCAGGCGGCTCAATCATCTCATCGAAAAGTTGTTGAGCATACCATAATAACTGCGGGTTGCCCCTAGGAAAAGACTTTTTGTAATTTCTGATAGCTGCTATCAGCTCTTCCTCTTTGTCGCTTACTAAAATTTTCTTCATATCATTATTTCTTTTAAGACACTGCAAAGATACTACAAATTTTCGTATTACCCAAATATTTACTACGAAAAAACGTATTATTAAGCAAGATTTAACATTTTAGCCTTGAAAACTTGTGGAATTGCTGGAAAAACATTATTTTTGCAGCGGTTAAACGAAATAATATATATTAGGTATGGACAGAAAAGAATATATGAACTTGGAGAAGCGCATAAGGTTTCTCCATATTACGGTAAATATTCTCATTGCTATCTCTATTCTTCATGGACTTTTGTTAATATGGCTGCAATCACCCCATCTACGATTGTTGCTATCCACCCTATTAAAGCAATTAAAATAGAGACTATATATGTGAACAATAAGAAGTCCCCGGCACGGCTCTGTGTCGGGGACGATGTGTTAAATAAAGATAGCCTAAATAGCAAGGCTAAGCGAGACCCATGATTTGAGCCATAGTCAGTTCCTTGACCTTCTGCTCTGTGGTCTTAGCCATGTAGCCCACTGCCACGGCAAAAGCCTTAGGGTCTGACTCCTTGAGTGCATCCATCTGACGGCGAACCTCCGCCTTATCCTCTGCGGTCTTGGCAGCTCTGTCTTGTGCAGCCAAAGCCTTCACCTTATCAATCATCTCTGTATATTCCATTATCTTCTGCATGTAAATCCTCTATTAAATGTCCCCGACACGGAATCGCGTCGGGGACGGTTGTGTGAACAGATAACCCTATGCTAACTGCAAAGAGCTAATGCGTTGTCCAATCTCCTGGACGGCACGATTGAAAATATCTTTCTGCTCGGAATTGAGCGTGTAAACATGACCGCGAACCTCTGAGCCATTGAGACGCTGAGAGAGCCATGCTGCGCTTTTGCCGAAGTAATTCTGTGCGATGTAACGAAGTGGCAGCAACTTGTAATCTTCCTCTGCAAGCTGCTCACGCAAAGTCAGAACTTCACTCTGAAGCTGCTCCATCTTTTGGTTGATGAAAGCCTTTGCTTCCTCTCTATCACTATCATCAGCATTTAATTTGATGTAGTTTAAAATTTCTGTTTTGCGAGCTTCGCTCTTTTCGTCTTCCTTGCCTGCAAGAGAAGCGTATTCCTTAAGTAAATCCGTATTATTATTCATATCTTTTATTTTTTAAATCCCCTCCCGAAGGAGGGGTAAGTTTTTACTTCTTTTTTCTTTTCTTAATCAGAACTGAAAGCTGGTCTAAAACGCTGTCTGTAAACTTCCAATAAGTTTTATCATCAATGTTGTAAGCCTTTCTCAGCCTGATGTAATCACTTAGCAGTTTCTTCTTAATTCTAATCTGCTTTTCTAGCTCTTCTTCATTCATCTGTTGAATTTTAAATTGTTAAACATCTAGTTATCTATTCACGATGCAAAGATACATAAAATTCTTTTAATAACCAAATAAAACATAAACTTTCTTTTATGATTAACTCATTTTTAACATTTCAGCCCCATCAAACACGGTTTTTACCTCTTTTTCTCATCATTCTTGAATGATGTCAAACAATGTTATTACCTCTTTTACCCCGAAATGCAATGTAGGGGTTCGCTCGAAAACGGCTCGTTTCTTGTGGCAATTTCATGGAAATTGGCATAAGTAGCCGTTTTCGAGCGGGCAATCAATGGCAATTGATTGCAAAATTTGGGCATTCTGCACAAATTTTCCACGGTCATTTTTGCCAACTTGCTGAAAATCAAGGATTTTTAAAAAGTTGGAGCAAAAAAGGGCGTGCCTTGCTGTAACTATACTCCCCACCGCCCTACGCTCGGAGGCAATTGCCACGGCTGACTGGAGCGGTATATGTAAGGGTTTTTTCATGTGGCAATTGCCTAGTTCCCCGACTGCCGTGCCGAATTGCCATCGCCCTCGCTATCTCTATCCCCCTCCCATCATCCGCGGTCATCAGCAAGTTTGCAAGCAAGAGAAAGGACAACGTGTTCCTATCACGTTGCCCATGGTTCCTATAGTCTGCCCTTGTCGTGATAGCTGTAGAATGCTCCATCTGTTACTATCACATGGTCCATAAAGAAGATGCGCATGACTTGACAAGCCTTGGCTATCTGCTGGGTCAGCACATCGTCCGCCTTGCTTGGCTGCGTGTTGCCCGATGGGTGATTGTGCACAAATGCCATGATGGTTGCACCGCTCAAGACTGCCTCCCTCATGAGGATACGAATATCCACTGAAGTCTCAGTTATCCCTCCCTCGCTCAGTTTCACGCTCTTGATGAGTCTGAAATTTTGGTTCATCAATAAGACGTGTGCCTGCTCTACCTTGAGGTCTGCCATCTGCGGAAGCATGTAGTTGTATATGGCTAGACTGCTGCCCATGTCGGGCTTGCAGCCCAACTTCTCCACTGCCCTGCGCTTGCCTAGTTCCAAAGCTGCGAGTACTGCCAACGCCTTGCAGTCGCCTATTCCCTGCACCACCTGCATTTCGTCCATGGATAACTTTGCAAGGTTACTGAGGTTATTGTCTGCCATGTTCATCAGTTGCCTAGCCTGGCTTAGGCTTTCGGCTGTTCCTGCCCCTCTGTTGATTACCATGGATAACAATTCGGTGTTACTGAGTGAATCGAATCCGTAATTAGCTGCCTTGAACTCTGGGCGCTCGTCTGCTAGTATATCATTGTACTTCTTCATGTTACGCTACTTTATTATAGTTGTTGTTTGATTTCTTGATGATATTAACACCCTGTGGGAAACATCTCTTTGAGTGTGCAACTGCCTCATAAAAGCCTTCTGCCATCTCCTGCAACACGCCTCTGTTGCTTATTGGGTCGTGGTGAATGGTGCGAGCCAAAAAGATTTCTCTCTCCACATAAGCACCTGCCGCCTCCAACTTTCTTCTGAAGTCCTCGATGGTCTTGCCGCTAGTCAGCAGGTCGTCGAAAAGAATTACCTGCTTGCCCTTGAAGTACTCGCCATCTACTGAAACGTGATAAATGTCCTCGTTAACAACATGGCTGCCTCCGTTGTGGGTTGGCTTGCGCTCTCCAAAGATGTGCACGTGCTCATTTGCGGTTGCGATGCCTGCTGCATTGAGGATGGCTGCGAGATAGCCGAATCGCTTGTTATATTTCCATTGTGTGCTACATGGAGCAAAAACTACAACGAAGTCCTCTAAGATACTGCTATACTGCTTTGTAAGATAGCGAACTAGCCACTCAGCGCAGAGGTGTGCCGCCTTCTTTTCGCCTGCCTTGAAGTCGTAGACGAAGCGGTTGTTTGCCATCTGCTGTGCCTTGTCAACGCAAAGGTTGATGTAAGCGTTTGGAACGTACTCAAAAAAATAGTTCTGTCTCATATCGAAAAATTTTATAAAGTTTGAAATTGTATTCTGGTAATGTTTGGGAGTCCAGAGATTTTTCCCACTCCTGCTGTGGAGTATTTTTTTTAATTGCATTCCGTTCAAAGCCCGGTGTGCCCTTTCGATTTTTCCTATGCTTAAACAAAGCGCTGGCAGAGGCAAACAGGTGTGGGGTTCTGTGTTAACAAAAGGTAAAGGCTTAGTGAAGCGTGAAGAACCTTTGGCTTTTGTTAACCCAGGTTCATACACAGGTTTGAATCGCCAGAAGCTACCTTTGCATAGGAAATTTCGGATGGGAACACATGACGGGCGGCGGAGAATGCAATAAAAAAAGTACGGAACAGCATCAAACAACCATCGGAGATACCACTTTCTCACACACCCAGAAAGAAAAAAAGGCTGCCTACTCTCACGAGCAAGCAGCCAAGGAATCAAAACATAAAAAAACTTAAAGCAATAAATAAAAAGAACGAAAATTTTATCGCGGGTAATAATTGCTCATGCCTCCTGTGTAGAGGACGGTCTGAGGGAACTTGTCAACGCCAATGCAGACGGTATCGAAGGCATCGGAGAAGTCGGTGCGGTTCTCCAGCCTGTCCTCGTCTGTCTCTACGAGCTTCTCACCTCGCTTATCCTTGCCGTTGTTGTAACAGCCGGCACTCTCAATTGAGATGATCAGGTCCTCGTTATTGTCCTGGTTGATGAGAACCATGTGGCGCGCATGTCCCTTGAACATGCGGTCGATGAGCAACTGCTTCTCAAGATGGTTCATCGGCTTGCCGATGTAGACCTCTGTAACGAGCCAACCATTCCTACGTAGCACCTTGGTAATAATCTGGTAGAACTTATCGCTGTGCGTTGCATAGGAGTTTCCAACGAAGGTCGCATCGTAGTAGAAGATGACTCGTTTGTTCTTGAGATACTTATAGTAGTCGCAGAAGTCCTGAGCGAGCTCAGGCAACTTCCTGGCATACTTCACATAGAATGAGTTTACGATGCGCAGCTTGGTATCAGAACCCACCTGCCCGACTACGAGACAGTTGATGTTGTTGTTAGCATCGGAACCGATGATCAGCGGTAAACCGTCCTCCAGGTCGCCATCCATGCGGCAGTCCGGCTTGTCGTGCTTAGGGTCGAACTTATACTGCAGGTCATTGAGGAACCTGGTGTTCGGCGCCGTATAGAAGTTGCGATCCTCGTCAAGTCCGGAGTAGAATCCATCCTGTGCGATGCCGACATGCTGGCACATGATGCTCGTGAGGAAGGTCATCTTTGGCAGGTCTCGCTTCATCTGTCGGACGAAGTCCTCGCCTAGAACTGCGAGGTTCTGAATGCTCGAGCACCTGGAATACACCAGGGCATAGGAGCGGAGGGAGTGCAGAACCTTCTCGTATTTCTGCACCTGCGACATGTAGTAATCGTACCGCTCTGGGTGAGCAGCCAGCTTGTTTCGGATGCTATGCAGATGCACCAGTACCGTTTCGAGAGTAGCAATCAGCTCCTTATCCATCTTCTTCTCCCACGACATGAACCAGGAACCTTTCTTTGTTGCTGAAGTATCTGAAGTAATGGTCAGACCATGGTGGAGGCAGCAGTCACCGAACAGCTGCTTGTTGCCTCGGTTAGCTGGGAGCGTCTCATTGTTGAGCTGCTCCCAATCTATAAATTTCGCCTCGTCGATGAAGACATGGTCGAGAGAGAGGGAGTTGGAAGTTCCGCTGCGGTCTTGAGAGATGATATTGAGATAGCTACCATTATAAAATGCTACGGTATTCTCCCAGTTCATAGGCTGGAAGTGCGGTTCCTGCCAATGCAGCGCCTTCCATGGTTTTTTGCCCACTATGTAGTGAACATCGCGCTTGTAGCCCCACTCTTCGAGGTGTACCAGAGCAGAAGGAAGGATGTTGGTCTGGCATCGCTTGACCGATGGCGCTACCATGCCCAGGCATGAACCTGGCATGTGCTGAACGGCATAGAGGATGCGGCCAGCCTCGACCACACCCTTTCCTGTTCCACGGCCCCATTCGCAGACCAGCGTCTTAGGCATGAGCTGCAGGACGCGCGACTGCACGTCGTTGAAAAATAACTCCTTAGGTCTTGCTGTCATCATCTGGCGGAAGTTCTTCGAAGTCTGCATCCTCGATGTCCGGCATCGAGTAGCGCTTCTCCATTTTTTTGATTTTTGCACGAAGATTTGGAATCTTCTGCAAACCGATGACTGTCGGATCATCTGTCATGCGGAACTCAACAGGAACAATCTTGTCGAATGCCAGCTCTGGCTCATCAGGAGTATCGGTGCGGTTGTTCTTGATGCGGTTTTTCTGCATCACGGCAAGCGCCCGGAAGTCGCCGGCAGCCTTGGCAGCCTTGCGGTCCTCGTCTATCTCCTGATTGACTTTCCATCGCCAGAACTCCTTTGAGGCGGCGTTGAGGTTGCCGAGCATGACCTGGCAGAGATGAATATCATCGTATGCCTGTGTCTCGCTTACGCCGAACATGGCCTTATCCTGATCAACCATCTCCCTGACAGTAAAGCGTGGATAGCGCAGCCAGAAGGCGTAGCAGCCACGCAGCCGCTCCACTCTCGCCTTGACGATGGCAGAGACGTGAAGTTCCTGAAGCTCATCCTCGTTGAGAGGCATAAACTTCATGTAGTCATCAATGTTGACTGGTAGACTCATATCTAACTGAGGTTAGCCATAATCTGCGAGAGTTGCGACATGATGGACTGGTAGGCTCCAGGAGAGCCAACCTTGGCGAGCGCTATATTGTTGATGCGCAAATCATTAGCGGTCTCCGCTAAACCTTTGAGGTAGCGGTATCGATAGGGTGAGCGCGGCTCCTGCAGCTCCAACTGCATGGCCATAGCCTCGTCGGGAGGCAGTTCCATCATGATGGGCACTTCTTCGACCGGTGTCATGGTCTTTGCCAGGTCATAGACCGTCTGCAGGTAAAGTTCACTCTCTTCCAGATAGGGATATTGTTGTCGTATCATCCAGCAAATTATTTAACATGTTATTGAGATTGAGATAGACATCTCTGTCAGTCGTGATGAACGTGCACTCAGCACGGTCACCATACGTCTGGTTCTGAGATGTTATCACAGAGACTAACCACTCGCTGTTAGCAACGAGCATGACCTTGGAGTGGTTGAGCGTCAATTTAACTTCATCAAAAGCCTCTGTCATTAAGCGACTTAGCTTTAAAGTTTTACTTGAAGCTTTAATGTCCGCTACTAGCACTGAGGAGTTAACCAACCCTCGCTTGCGAAGGTTGATGACTCCACAGAGGAAGGCATCGGATGTGGAGAAGGTGGTGACGGCAATGTGCGCTGCACCTGTCTGCTCCAGAATCCACCCCAACAATCCAAGGGTGTGAAGACCTTGGCCCAGGAAGACCTGCGAGCTACTCTGCTGAAGTGGCTTCAGGACTTGCTGTATCTGCTTCGCCCTCATCTGTAACCTCCTCTTCTGCACTCTCTGGCTGCTCCTCGCCATCGGCTGAAGCCTGCTGCTCCATGGTGATGCCAGCCTGCTGAAGCTTGGCGATGGTATCAGCGGTGATTTCAGCCTTGGCTGTAATCAAGAGCTGCACACGCTCATTGACCTTTGCTCGCAAGGCATCAGCCTTGTCTGTGTTGCCAGCCTCCACGAATCCAATGAGTTGGTTAAGGTTCTTGGTGATGTAGGAGCGAGCATTGCCTATCTGCTTGGAGATGATGTCAGCTACTGGCTGCTCCTCCGCTTGCTTCTCCTCGGCATCACCCGGCTGGGCATGGTCGTAGACGTCCATGGCCTGCTTGTATGCATAGTACTCCTCCTTGAGCGTAAGGAGCATGCGCTTGAAGTCCTCGTCTGCAGCATGCAAGCCCTCGTATCTGTCACATGACATGTCGTAAGCTTTGCAAGCCTCAAAGTGTTCCTTGATTTTTTTCCAAAGATCGCAGTTGTTTTCCCAGATAGCCTGGATGTTGTCAGGCAACTGGTCATGGTCTGCTCGTTTGCCCTTGGCTACGATGGCTGAAGGCACGATGGAATCGAGGTTTTCAGACTCCACGACCGGAAGATGAGGTGCCAACTGCTTTGCAATCTGGTCTGCTTCTGAGGTCTTGTCAATCGCAGTCTGAAGAACTGGCGTGACTGCCTTGTCATAGTTGCGGACATCATCGATGGTCATGCCTTCGATGCGATATTTGAGATGCTTCTGCAGCTCATATTTGAGCATCTCGAGTTTGCCCTGTGGGTCGAAGTTGATGAGTTGGTAGAGGTGGCGGTTGTTATTCATCTGAAGGAGGAGAAGCGCTCCCTCCCTGATGTTGGCATCGGTATGCTCGCTATCAAACCACTTCTTCAACTTTTCTGTGAATTTCGGATCATTCATAATAAATAGAAAATTAAAATGGCGAGGCGAGCTCATGTAAGCATCGCCCCGCCACTGATAGTAGTTATGTAGGAAAATCGAATCCCTAGTTAATGGCTGTCTGTACCACTAGAGACAGCCACTGGCTTGCAATCCTTGCCGCTGATGGTTCCTTCTGCAGTTGTGAGAGTACCATAATAGAATGGAGGCATGGTTTCGCAGCTGACAGAGATTTCCAGTGTGGTGTTGGTCTCGTCTGCGATGCCTGCACCAGAAGACTGAGAAGGTGTCACGTCGACCTCGAAGGTCTCGTCACCGAACTGGCGAAGCTTGCCGTTGCGCTCAGGTACCATGAAGATACAGTCATCGTTGAGAAGGATTGATGCCAGAGCAGACGCTTCCTCCTCAGTACCAGGAAGGATGAGTGTAGCCTTGAGGTTCATGGTCTTGCAGCCATGCTCACCCTGCGCCTCTGGCGAGAAGGAACTCTTGTCTGTGATGAAGGCAATCTTAATCCAGGTCTTGTCTGCCTGAATGGTGTGGTTATCCTTGATGACGAGATAGTCCTTGAGTGAGGCTGCAGTCTCCTTCTGTGGCTCTGCAAACTTGGTGATGTAACGACGTGGAATAAAGAAGCCGTAGGCTCTGGTACCAGGCAGTCGCTTCTCTCCAGGACACTTCAACACATCCTCATAAAGGTCTGTGGTTGAGGCACATGTTTTCTTTGTTGCCATATATATATAATATAATGTATAACCATAGACAGCTATCCCTTACTCAGAAGGGATAGTGTCATAACCGAAGAGGATACGTTCCTTGGAGATCGACTCGAACTGAGTACCGAAGTACATGGTTGCCACGAAGTCAACCAGGAAGTGAGAGTCAAGAGAACTCTCTACACCAAAGTTCGCCTTGTCGCCCTCGGTAGCCAAACCGATGAGCATGTTGCTGCCAGGAGTGATGATCTTGTAGCCCGCAGGAACGTTGTCAAGACCCACAAGGGTGCAATTGCTGGCACCATCCAACTTGTTGTGGTTAAACTCATTGTTCCAATTGACAGTTCCGTATTTATCACGATAACAGCGGCGGTAGAGCGTAAGTTCATGGCTGTTCATGAACATGCAGGTATTGATGCCCTTCAGTTTTTCATCGGCAGCATCATAGAATGCCTCGACTGCATCGACTGCGTTGACACCAGTCATCGCGGTTGTATTGAAGAGGTTGCCCTTCTCAACAGCAATCGCCTTGGACTTGATCTCAGCATCGGAGATGGTCTTGAAACCATCAGCGAGGTCTGCGGTACCAGAGCCAGCTGGGTTACGCTTCATAGTAAAGAGGTACTTGAAGAGTGCCTCACCTATCTTGCCTGCCAGGAACATGCCAATCAGTTTGGTGATAGGCTGTTTTTTGAGCGCCTCGCCCTGGAATACGTTGGAGCCATAGATAGACTCACGAACCTTATTTGGTTCAAAAGGCTTGACACATGAACCAAGGAATGTCTCCAGGGTACGGCCTGTGATTGTAACGCCATTCTCATCCTTGCGAGTAAGAGAGTATGGCCCGAGCTCCATGTCGCCTGCGAGCTCTCCGACAGTCTCCTTGCCACGAACGCCCACGCGTCGGCTCATGAATTTTGCTGCCTCGTCAAGAGCGCGCACAGGCATCACAATGATGTCCTTGCGGTACTTCGCAAAGCTGGTCTTCAGTTCATCAGGAGTAATTTCAACTGTATTTTCTAAAGCTGCCATTTTAGAATATCTGCTTCAAAGCATTGTAGATTTCACCAGAGTCAACGTTGTCAACCTCCGGTTTGACGTCATCATGGGTAGCAGAACCCGGTGCGCCCTTGAGATCATTGATCTCCTTATCCTTGTCCTGGATATCCTTGTCCTTCTGCTCAACCTTCGCCTTCAGGTCCTTGACCTCCTGGCTGGCTTTGTCGAGCTCAGCGGACTTGTCATCCAAGTCCTTCTGTTTCTGGGCAAGAGCATCCTCGATTTTCTGCATCTCTGCATCGGTGAGAGTAATCT
>ERZ791746.1863-NODE-1863-length-13039-cov-13.527110_pt1 | contig 13039 bp, 7 predicted proteins | sample MGYA00510038_ERZ791746 | MGnify/ENA primary metagenome ERZ791746 (study PRJEB30046, sample SAMN00792018) | human gut metagenome | study: EMG produced TPA metagenomics assembly of the A metagenome-wide association study of gut microbiota in type 2...
TGTTTCATACGCTCATACTCATCTTTCAGATTCTTTGGTATCTCGTATGATTCCAATACCATTTTTATCAGGAAAAAGACACCCTGCTTTTCTTTTACATGCTCATCAATAAAATCCATGACCTCGTTAATTTTCTGTTGAAACGTTCTGTTATCTGTAGAAATTACCTGCAGTTTTTCAAAGCACACTTTCACATAATATAAAATTGCAGAAGAGATTATCTCTTCCTTTGAAGAAAAATATTCGTATGCCGTTCCTTTTCCAATGCCTGCCAGGCCTGTGATATCAGCTACTTTTAAAGTATTGATATCACAACCTTCATTAATGAACTCAATGACTGCCTGATACATGGCAAGCACTTTCTGTGATGGATCCTGTATCAGTTTCTGCTCGTCCATTATAAGTCCTCCTCGACCATGCTCTTATTACGGTTAAATGCATCATAAATACATGGAACAACGATCAGAGTTAACAGTGTACCATATAACAAACCGCCAACCGTTACGATCGCCATTGGCTGCATCATTTCTGAACCTTCTCCAAGTCCGACTGCCATCGTGGACATGGACAGGATCGTGGTGAGTGCGGTCATAAGGATCGGACGGAGTCTCGTTTTTCCTGATTCGATAATGGCATCTTTTTTCTCCATTCCGCCACGGCGGAGCTGGTTGATAAAGTCTACCATAACGATACCGTTATTTACGATAATTCCGGCAAGCATGACAAATCCGATCATTGCCACAACGCTGACTTCATTGCCGGTAAAGTAAAGTGCGAACAGACCACCTGTAAATGCCAGCGGGATTGTAAACATAATGATAAACGGCGACAACAGCGACTGGAACTGTGCTACCATGACCAGGTAAATGAAGATTACCGCCAAAAGAAGCATCAGATACAACTGATTCATCGCATCTGCGATCATCTCATCCTCACCTGCCATCTCAATGGAGTATCCTTCCGGCAGATTGATCTTATCTAACTCTTTCTGGATTTCATTACTCAGCAGACTGACATTATGGTCATCATCCACTCCTGCGGTCACACTGATATATCTGGTCTGCGCATCACGGTTGATCGTTCCTAATGTGTAACCTTCCTCAAACTGTGCAATATCAGAAAGCGCTACTTCTGTCTCGTTTCCTTCTCTGTCTGTATAGGTAAAGGTCAGTTTTTTGATATCATCCAATGTAACATCGGACTGCTCCTCGCTCTGTACATAAACCTGATAATCATTTACATCGGTAGAGATTGTCGTTGCAGATGTTGAGGATGCCATCTCACCGTAAACAAGCTGGAATACCTGTGCAACGGTCATGCCGTATTTCGCAGCTTTTTCCTTGTCTACAGAAATGGTGAAAGACGGTGTCGTATTGTCAAGTCCATCATCCACATCCACAGTTCCCTCGGTGTTCTCTACTACTTTTGCAACTTCTCCTGCAAGTTCCTGCAGTTTATCGAGATCATTTCCTTTTACATTGATCGTCAGTCCACTTCCCATTAACGCTGTCATATCGGAAGCTGAAGTATCGGTTGTCACCTCACAGTCCATATCTTTGGTCAGTTCATCCAACTGTGCGGTCACATCTGCGCTGCTCACTTCAGATTCTTCATCCAGAATCATATACATGGAAATACTGTCTGTAGAACTGCTTCCCATCATGGAAAGAGCACTTCCGCCTGCCATGGCACCAATGGTCTCAATGCCATCGATCGTCAATGCTTTTTCCACGACTTCATCTGCCATTTCTGTCAGTTCGTCAAACGTTAGTGTCTGATCCTCTTTTGCTGAAATCGTCGCACTGATCTGGTTCGTTTCCATATTCATATCCATGAAAGAATATCCTCTGGAAAATGCTGCCACAACACTTGTTCCAAGCAGTACGATCACCGCGATAAATACGACCGGCTTGAAACGCAGGCATACAGCTAAAATTTTTCCATAAACCTCTTTTACTTTGTCAAAGAAATTATGCCTGATCTCTTTTGTATTTTTTAATAATCCTGCTGCCATCATCGGCACGAAAGTCAATGCCACGAGCAGGCTGGCTGCAAGCGTAAATGCAATTGTCAGCGCAATATCAACAAATAACTGTCTTGTGATACCCTCTGTAAAAATAATCGGTGCAAATACACAGATGGTTGTAAGTGTGGAAGCTATGATTGCTCCTGTCACCTGTGAAGCGCCTTCCACGGCTGCTTTCCGGATGGAATACCCCTCTCCCCGCAATCGATAGATGTTCTCGATCACGACAATGGAGTTATCCACCAACATACCAATTCCGAGCGCCAGACCCGACAGTGAAATAATGTTTAACGTAATATTCGTAAAGTACATCAGTACCACTGCAAAAACAACACTGAGCGGAATGGAACATGCTATTACAAGTGTAGGTTTCATATCTTTTAAGAATAATAACAATACAATAATTGCAAGGATGGCTCCCACGATCATGTTTTCTACGACTGATTTCACGATCATGTCAATGTAAATACCCTGATTCATGAGAACGCTCAAATGTAACGCTGTATTTTCTTTTTCCAAACTGTCAAATTTATCCAATAACCGGTCTGTCACATCTCCGGTGGAATAGCCGGTCTGCTTTTCAATCGAAAGCATTACCGCCGGATTTCCATTCACTTTGGAATAGGAATCTCCGGAATTGTCAATGTATTCGATATCTGCCACATCTGACAGTCTGACCGGTTCGATACCATCCATACCAAGATCCATCAGAACGAGATTTTCAAGATCTGCTTTGGATGTCACCTCATCTCCGACTCGCACCAGATACTGCTCGTTCCCCTCTGTCACATAACCTGCCGGCATGGAGAAGTTCTGTGCTGTCAGAAGATTTTTTAAGGTATCCATTGTAAGGATCGTGTTCAGATCCGCTGAATCTTTTGCCTGCTCTTTTGCATCATCTAACTGGCTCTGTCCCTCTTCGATCTTATTTGCTGCAACAGCAAGATCCGCATATCCCTTGCTCATCTCCATGATACCGGATATCTGGGATTCATTTAAAGTCACTAATGCGTCATCTAAAGATGTTTTACCGTCTGCCACCTGTGTCTGGGCGGACTCGATTGTCGCGATTCCCGCCGCAATCTGTGTCTTGCTCTCACTCAATTTTGAGATTGCAGCCGGAATGTCTTTGTAAGAAGTCAGCGTCACACCTGCATCTGCAAAAGAGGATGCCTGACTCATCAGCATCACATTGATATCATCCAGTTTGGACTGTAATGTCACGATCTGGCTGGCAATGTCACTCTCACTTGTATAGGAAGTCCCTGCCTGTGCATTGATCTGGGCAATGGCTGTGGATTCCATGTATGCGATGAAATCGGATTCGCTGGCCGCATTTTTATATGCTTCTAACATTTTAGGATCTGCCTGTAAAGTTGAAATCACTGTTTCCAACTGATTCGCCTGTTCCTGTGTCATCTGACCATATTGAACCGCTGCTGCAAGCGCTTCCTCCACTGTCATGTCTGCACCTGTCATTGGATTTTTTGCTGTTAAAATTGCCATTACACCATCGTGCGCCTGATATAACTGCTTTGCCCCACTCTTCGCCTGGCTGACACCGTCTTTTGCTTTCTGTAAACCGTCAATCGCGCTCTGTAACTGCGTTGCTCCATCATAAGCTGACTGTAACGACTTGATTGCACCATCCATGGACGACTGTGATTTCTGAAGATCTGATAATTGTGTGGTCAGATCTGCTTCGGTGTTAAACAGTTGGATTTTATTATTAATGATCTCATTTTCACCTGCTCCAAGCTGGCTTCCCATCTCTTTTTCACTATCGGAAAGCTTCTTTTTCCCACTGTCGATCTGGGAAGATGCCTTGTCTAACTCTGCCTGTGCATCTGTAAACTGGGCATCTATTTTGCTCAGAATCTGTTCGTTTAAAGCATCTATTTTCTCCTGGTTCATAGTGACCTGAAGATCCGTATCAAGCACTCCTGTTGCCGTCACAGATGCCACACCCTCGATACTCTCAAGCAGTGGTAATAATTCATTGTCCACATAATTAGATACCTCTGCCTGATCCATACCATCCACATCCGCAGATGCGATCATGACCGGCATCATATCAGGATCGATCTGCATAATGACCGGTGAGCCCGCTGAATCCGGGAACTGTCCGGTCAACTGATCCAGCTGCTGCTGAATCTCAATCATAGCAGAATCCATGTTCGTGCTCTGCTCATACTCCAAAATAACCATAGAATAGTTATCATAGGACATGGAACTTACGTTATTAATATTGGAAGTCGTTGCCATTGCCGCTTCGATTGGCGATGTCACATCCTTTTCCACTTCCTCCGGACTTGCCCCCACATCTGTTGTGACAACGATCACATACGGCAGATTCATTGCCGGCAGCAGATCTGTTGTCATCCTCGTCAGCGAAACAACTCCTAAAACGATCACCAGTACAACAGCCACTAACACTGTGTACGGACGTTTTACACTATACTTTGGGATCATTCTCGTTCCTCCTGAAAAATTATATGTCTGATTGGCTATTGCATTCCCGCAAGCCAAAACCGACCGGTCGGTCGGCAAAAATCAGTTTACTCCTCTCTCATCAAAATGCAAGGAAAATCGGACAGAATTTAGAATTATTTTAGAAATGGAACAAAATTTCCTATTTACGCAAAAATGGAGTACCTATCGGTACTCCATCCCACGAGACTGTATCTTTCCAATATATAATAACAGAGGCTTTACTCTTTTTTGTTTATGACTGTTGTTCTACCAATTTCTGTATTGCCTGCTGCTCTGCTTCCGGCATCAGCTTTGATACCTCAATCAGAACGATCAGTTCTTTTGCATAGGAAGCAACCTCATCAAAACAATTTTCTACTGCTTTCATAATGACTGGCATGGAAATAACCTTCTCATCCGGGACATCAATAATCTCATCCACGTTTCCAACCTCAAGCCCAATCTTTGTACCATTCATGGATGCAACGATGATATTGTTGATTTCCTGTTCCGGATAATGAAACTGTTCTGCCAGACTGTACACTGCAATAACTTCTCCGTGCAGATTCATGATCCCATGAACCTGTGGCAGTGAATTTGGAATATTCACCACATTCATTCTTGTTTCAATGGATTCCACATCATTGACAGGAATACCAAACTTCACTCCATTTAACAAAAATGTAAGTAACTGCATTATAATCTCTGTCTCCTTTCTTATGATTCGATCTCGGGACATTTCGCAGTATCCATAAGACCTGCAAAAAGGGGACTGGCACAAAAGTACCGCCCCACTATTCTGTTCTCACCCTGTTCTATTCATCTTCGCTGTCTTCATCATCAACGATTGCTGCTGCCGCACCTGCCACAGATGAAACAACCGCTATCACAACAACGATGACAACCAAAAGTAATAAAATTCCCATGAAAACTAAAAAACCGCCTTCTGTCATGTCTTCCTCCGTTCTGAAAGGATTGTGCAGATTCACTTCTCAACCATTTCTTTTTTTCCAAAATCTGTGCCTATTATAGCACATTAGCAACTGGAAAAAAAGAGCCTATGTTTGATTATTTCAGATAATTTTTCTGATGTTTTTTAATATTGTAATCTTTTTCTGCTACATCAAAGGAGAACCGCCGTGATATGGGGAATCACGACGGTTCTCAGGGAAGGTTTTTTCATTTGTAGCTATATTCTAATTTATCCTTTTACACTGCCGAGGGCAACACCCTGTACGATGTGTCTGGATAAGATCAGATAAATGATAATAACTGGGAAGATAGAAAATGCGATCATCACATAAACCTGACCCATATCAAACTTCAGCCAGTCAGCTGCACGAAGCTGTGCGATTAAGATTGGCAGTGTCTTTTTCTTGTCATTGTGTAAGATCAAAGCCGGTACAAAATAATTATTCCAGCTGCTTACAAATGTAAAGATTGCCTGTACTGCAATGGCAGGTTTCATTAATGGAAGTACAATATTGTTAAATGTATGGAACTCACCGGAACCATCAATTCTGGCTGCCTCGATCAGAGATACCGGCAATGTACTTTCCATGTACTGTTTCATGTAAAAGAATGTGACCGGTGCAGCGATCGTTGGGACGATCAAAGGGATAAATGTATCTTCCATTTTTAATGTACCGACTAATTTTACAAATCCAAGTGCAGTTACCTGTGTAGGGATCATCATAACTGCTAAGATAAATGCATAGATGTATTTTTTCAGTTTAAAATCATATGCATGGATCGCATAAGCTGTCATGGTTGAAAAATAAGTACATAACGCTGCTGACAGTACCGATACGATCAGACTATTTATCATACCCTGCCATACCGGAAGTGTTCCGTGTACCAGATTGTTCCAGTTTTCCAGCAGATGTGTGCTTGGCAGTGGTGTAAATCCGGCCTGCAGTTCACCGTTCGATCTGGTCGCGTTAATGAACAGCACATAGAACCAGAACAGGCAGGCAAATGTAACAAGAATCAGGACTATATAAGCGATAAATCTTCTTGCATGGATTCCAAGTCCTTTTTTCAGATTTTTATTTTCGTTCATAATAACACCTCACCTTTCTATTCTACTCATGCTTTTCTCTTATCGTTTCCAGTTACCTTAAAGACAATAAGACTTAAAATTGCGGTGATGATGAACAGGATTACGGATACTGCACCAGCCATTCCGTAGTTCTTGCTGTACAGATGTTTATTTAAGAACATGATCAATGTCATGGTCGATCTCATTGGATCACCGGTACCATTGGTCAAAATCTGTGGTACATCGAATAACTGTAATCCACCGATCAGCGATGTGATCACAACATATACTAAAATCGGCCGGAGCAGCGGTAATGTAATTTTGTAGAATACCTGTGTGGAAGTTGCTCCATCCACTTCTGCCGCTTCAAATAGGGAAGTATCGATACCCATCATGCCTGCCATTAAAAGAATAGTCGTATTACCAAACCACATCAGGCAGTTCATAAGGGCGATCAGCCCTCTCGCACTTCCTGTGTTTGCCAGAAACTTATATGGCTCTGAAATGATTCCGATCTGCATTAAAATCGAGTTGATCGGTCCACCATCTGAGAACAGTGTAAAGAACAACATGGAAAATGCGGATGCCATGATCAGGTTTGGCAGATAGATCACGGTCTTGAAAAATCTGCTTCCTTTTAATTTCAAACGCACATCAGAAAACCATGCACCTAACAGTAATGACAAAATAATCTGTGGCACAAAACACATGATCCATAAAATCATGGTATTCTTTGCGTAAATCCAGATATCGCCCTGTGTAAACAGCGTTTTGTAGTTCTCCAGTCCCACAAAGTTTGGTCCGATCTGTGTCAGACCTGATAAATAATTTTCAAAAAAGCTGTTATAAATGGTATTAAACAGTGGTATAAGCTGGAATACAACATACACCAGAATAAAAGGAATCAGAAAAATGTAACCCCATTTGTTATATCTGACTGCTTTACTGCTTTTCTTCTTCATAACGCCTCTTGCCCCCTTCTTTTTATTTTTCACAGAGTTCACAGCATCCCTTCACGGACATCTTTTTGTGCAAATCTGCTGTCAGCTCTGCGCTTTACGCCGCTGACTGCTTTCTCTCCGTCCGGAGATAGATATAAAGATAGCCGCACCCGCCGGTCTGGCAGGCGCGGCTTATTATTTTAGTATGTTAAGTCCGGATATTTCTCAACAACTGCTTTGTAGAATAAGTCAAGTGCATCATCAAGTGAAGCATTGCCTTCAAAGTAGTTCTTCATTGCGTTCTGGAACTCTTCGTTACATCCCTGATCGTATGCAGAAAGGTTACTTAAATCAAGTTTTTCTACACTTGCACAGTACATAGCCAATGGGTTCTGTCCGCCTAATACTTTACTCTGGTAGCTTGTATCTGCTGCCATTGCTTCCATAGCTGGTTTATTGTTAACGAAATCATCATCTTTTACTACGATATCTTTCATGATTGTCTCATCTGTTGTCATCTTTAAGATGATATCTTTTACGAGACCTGCGTTATCTGTACCTGTTGCTCCACAGATCCATGTACCGCCCCAATAGAAGCCCTGAGGTCCTGGTGTAGCGCCCCATCCACCGTTGTAACCGATAGATCCTTCGGTGTCAGCTGCCATAGAGAAGTTCACGAACCATGCTGGTCCAAAGTAGCAGAATACTTTTCCTTCCGGATAGAAGCCTTTCTTCCAGTCATCACTCCAAAGTTCATATGTTTCTGTCTCGCCTGCATCATAAAGTTCTTTTGAGTCAGATACCCATTTCATAATGTTATCATCAATATTGATCTTGCCATCTTCTACCCACTTAGAAGTAACGTTGTTAGAATATACACGGTAAGTATCATTGACGGAAGATGTCATCTTATATCCGGCAGCTTTCATTGTCTCTGCTGTATCATTGAATGTATCCCAGTCAGAAACATATTTCTGAACTTCGTCAGGATCATCTGTTCCAAGAACCTCTTTTGCTGCATCACGGTTATAGAATAATACACCCGGGCAGCCCTGCCATGAAACACCTTTTAATACGCCGTTAGAATCTGTAACGATATCTTTTGTATACTGATACTGATTTGCAAGATCTGCATCTGTGATTCCAAGATCTGCGACTGGCATTGTGTAATCTGTATCAACATATTTCAATGCGTAGTCTGCTTCTACTAAGAATAAATCAATCTTGTCATCGGCTGCTGCTGATTCCTGTTTTAATAATGTCGCATCCAGATTGTTCTGATATGCGTTGTCATCGTTTGGTGTGATATTCCATTTTACGGTAACATCCCCAATCTTACCTGATGTAGCATCCACTTCCTCATATCCAGGATAGTGATCTGTCAGACGGCTCTTAAACTCTTCATTCCAGCAATAAATGTTAAGAACTTTTCCCTCATCACCTGTTGTATCTGTCTCCGCTGCATCAGATCCAGATTCTGTTGCCGGTGCTGCTGCACCTGAGTTGCTGTTGTCTGTGGATGTTGTGTCTGATGATCCACCACATCCTGCTACCATAGTTGCTACCATGGATGCACATAATAATGCGCTAATGATTTTCTTTTTCATAGAAAACCCTCCTCCTTAATTTTTTGGCTTCCGCCTTGTTTGCATTGTTATTTTTGTTCCGGAATCTTTCCTACCGATTGTCCCGGTATGAGGATTCCTTCTATAACGACTCTCTCTATGAGAGTTGTTTTTGGTTTTTCAATGGATCCGATCAGCCGTTTTGCAGCCTCTCTGCCAATCTCTTCTGTGTCCTGCTTAATTGTGGTAAGCTTCGGATGCAAAAGCTGTGACATCCTTGTTCCGTCGTATCCTGCTACCGAAATGTCTTTTGGTATCCGAAGTCCCATCTCTATAATGACATTTCTTCCACCGATCAGTGCGGTGTCATCAGGATAAATGATACAGGTTGGCGGATTTTCCAAATTCAGAAGTTCCTTCGTCTGTTTTGCCGCTTCCCTTGTCTCCAGGTAATCTGCTGTGCGGATGTACTCATCCGGGACTTCCAGCTTCAGTTCATCCATTGTCCGGTAAAAACTGGTCAACCGGTCTTTGGTAACTGCCGAACCATTCTGCTGTCCGTGGATGTAAGCAATCCTCCTGTGTCCCTGAGAATAAATATATCTGACCAGATCTTCCATGCCCTGAATGTTGTTCGAGCTGACCGCCGTGCAGTTGTGATGCAGGTAGTCGATGGTAACAACCGGTACTTCGCTATTCATCAGTTCCATGACGCCAGCGTCGTTAAAATCCGCACACACAATTGCAACTCCTTCAAAATTCCGGTATTTGCAATGTTCCAGATAAGACATCTTCCGGTTTTCAAAACAGGTATTGATAAATGTAATGTCATAACCCTGCTTCTCCGCCTGAACTTTCAGACCATTTAATACTCCTGAAAAATATTCATGCTGTAAACCACTTCCTGCTTCCTCTTCAAATAGAACTCCGAGGTTGTATGAATGGTTGGTCTTAAGTGATCTTGCTGCTGCATTCGGAAAATATCCTAATTGCTCTGCTACCGTCCGGATACGACTCTTTGTCTCTTCACTGATATCTTTTTGATCATTTAATGCCTTACTGACGGTGGCAGTTGATACTCCACACTTTTCGGCAATTGTTTTTAAAGATACCATTGAATCCTCCAGGTACTTCTTCCAGACTTTATTATGTATGACCTGTTGTCTTGCTGCTTAAGTCTTTCGAAGTTTTTACTTAATCGTTTTCGCATCTTTAATATAGCTCTTATGCAAACGGATTGCAATACTTTTTTGACATTTCGGCTAATTTTACATTTTTTTCTCTGATTTTTTGTGCATTTTTTTATGATTCTTTCTGTTTTTTAACAGTTTGTGCAGCAAAACCTTATACGTTTTCGTATTTTAAACTTAATCATCCAGCTTAACCCTCTTTTGTTGCTTTCTTCCATATTAGGCTGTAATTTTTGTTGAAAGTGCTGTTTTTGCTTATTTTAAAGGATTTTTTGTTGATTTTTATAATTCTGCAAGATATAATTTTAGATAAGGAATATTTGCTTAATCGTTTTCGTTAAGTAATATGTAAAACAAGGAGGCTAAATCCTGCACAGCTTGCTGGGCGTTGCTCCTGTAAGGACGCATGCTATGCACGCATAGCAGACATTTTGCTTCGCAAAACAAGGAGGATTTATATGAAATTCGGATATTTTGATGATAATGCAAAAGAGTATGTCATCACTTCCCCAAAAACACCACTGCCTTGGATTAATTACCTCGGCTGTGAAGATTTCTTTTCATTAGTTTCAAACACATGCGGCGGCTACAGCTTTTATAAAGATGCAAAGCTGTTACGTCTTACCAGATACCGTTACAACAATGTTCCCGGAGACAGCAACGGACATTACTACTATATTAAAGAAGGAAATACCATCTGGAATCCGGGCTGGATGCCAACCAAGACTGATCTGGATTCCTATGAATGTCATCACGGTATCGGTTATTCCATTTTTAAAGGAAGCAAAAATGATCTTGCCGCAGAGCTGACAGACTTCGTTCCGATTGGAAGCACCTGCGAGATCAATAAGCTGACCATGACCAACCACAGTAAAGAAGAAAAGCATTTTTCCATTTTTTCTTATGTAGAGTTCTGTCTCTGGAATGCAATGGACGATATGACAAACTTCCAGCGTAACTACTCCATCGGCGAGGTTGAAATCCATGGTTCCGCCATCTATCATAAAACCGAGTACCGGGAAAGAAGAAACCATTACGCTGTTTACTCCGTCAATGCTCCGATTGCCGGATTTGATACAAGTCGTGATGCATTTCTTGGTGCGTATGGTGAAAATTCGGCTCCTGAAGTTGTCGTATCCGGCTCCTGCAAAAATTCTGTTGCAAGCGGCTGGGCTCCGGTCGGCAGCCATCAGTTAAATGTAACCCTTGCCCCGGGCGAATCCAGAACTTATGTATTTGTTCTCGGTTATGTGGAAAATCCGGCATCAGAAAAATGGGTTGGCAGACCGGAAGATGGTATCATCAACCGCACTCCTGCTGAAACATTATTAGAAAAATTCAACACAACAGAAAAAGCAGACCAGGCACTTGCTGATCTGAAAGCTTATTGGGAAAAACTGCTCAGCCATCTTACTGTTTCTTCCAAAGAGGAAAAGCTTGACCGCATGGTAAACATCTGGCATCAGTATCAGTGTATGGTAACCTTTAATATGAGCCGTTCTGCTTCCTATTACGAATCCGGCATCGGACGCGGAATGGGATTCCGTGATTCCTGTCAGGATCTTTTGGGCTTTGTTCATCTGATACCAGACCGCGCACGTCAGAGAATTTTAGACATTGCTTCCACGCAGTTTGAAAATGGAAGCGCTTATCATCAGTACCAGCCACTTACCAAAAAAGGAAACTCGGACATTGGAAGCGGTTTTAACGATGATCCACTGTGGCTTATTGCCGGAACTGCCGCCTATATCAAAGAAACCGGCGACTACTCCATTCTGGATGAGCGCACGCCTTATGATAATGATGATTCCAAAGCAACGGATCTTATGGAACACTTACGCAGATCCTTCCACTATACCATGGAACACCGTGGTCCGCACAAACTTCCACTGATTGGACGTGCTGACTGGAATGACTGTCTGAACTTAAACTGCTTCTCTACAGAGCCAGGCGAATCGTTCCAGACCTTTGGTCCATCGGAAGGGCCTAATGCAGAATCTGTTTTTATTGCCGGAATGTTTGTCCGCTATGGAAAAGATTACGTGGAAATCTGCAGACACCGTGGCATGGCTGAGGAGGCTGCTCTTGCAGAAGAAGCCATTGCAGATATGGAAAAAACAGTTTTGGATGCCGGCTGGGACGGAGAATGGTTCCTGCGTGCATATGATCATTATAAAAACAAAATCGGATCCAAAGAATGCGAAGATGGCAAGATTTACATTGAGCCACAGGGTTTCTGTGTCATAGCAGAGATTGGTCTAAAAGAAGGCAACTGCTTAAAAGCAATGGAATCCGTCGAAAAATATCTGGATACCAAATACGGTATTGTATTATTGCAGCCACCTTATCACAGATATCATGTTGAACTCGGTGAAATTTCTTCTTATCCACCTGGATACAAAGAAAATGCCGGTATTTTCTGCCACAACAACCCATGGATCTCCATTGCAGAAACTGTTGTTGGCCGTGGAAACCGTGCATGGCAGGTCTACACAAGAACCTGTCCGGCATATATCGAAGATATCAGTGAAATTCATCGCACAGAGCCATATGTATATTCCCAGATGATTGCCGGTAAAGACGCTCCAAACTTCGGAGAGGCAAAAAATAGCTGGCTGACCGGTACTGCTGCATGGACATTCTTAAATGCTTCCCAGTATATCCTCGGTATCCGCCCAGATTATGACGGTTTGATCGTAGATCCTTGTATCCCTTCCTTTATGGACGGCTTCACCGCAAAACGTGATTTCCGTGGCACGACTTACCACATTGAGGTTGAAAACCCGGATCATGTAGAAAAAGGT
>ERZ791746.1873-NODE-1873-length-12963-cov-14.363960_pt1 | contig 12963 bp, 11 predicted proteins | sample MGYA00510038_ERZ791746 | MGnify/ENA primary metagenome ERZ791746 (study PRJEB30046, sample SAMN00792018) | human gut metagenome | study: EMG produced TPA metagenomics assembly of the A metagenome-wide association study of gut microbiota in type 2...
CACGTCGTTATAACGTATGCTTGTGTAAAACGCTTAACTGAATAGCATTGCCCCAGGAGGTCATCTGGGATACAAGGAGTCCCACGGGCTCCCTATCCGTCCGCTTCGACAGGGTCTCATCGATTTCCGCCAACTGCCTGTCCATTTCTTTGACCACTTTCCGGCCCCGCTCTGTCTCTCCCAGCACTTCGGCTATCCGGAGGATATCATGACGGACATCCTCCACAGAAGATGGTCCTTTCAGTACCACCACCGCATAGCCAAGGCTCCGGAACATATCGATATCATTTTTGCTGTTCCAATCCGGCAGAATAAGTACATCCGGCTTCGCTTTGACCACGGTCTCCAGAGAAATTCCTGTCAGACTCCTGGAAGTCAGTTTCACCGATTTCACATCTTCTGAAATGAAGGAGGCCAGAGGATCTCGGTCCAGTATATTCACCGCCACCAGGTGGTCCGGCGTGGTGATGCCCAGTATCATGGTATCGAAAGCCAGGTTCCCCGCCAGAATCCGCCTGGGTTTACCCGGAATATGGACCCTCGTTCCCTGGTCGTCCACCACATCATAGCCGCTGCCATCATCCACTCCTCCCAGATTGGCTTCCGGCAGGCTGCAGCCTGCTGCCAGACAGACAATGGCCAGGCAAAAAATCCCTGCCAGCCAATGAAAAATTTTCCTTCCCATATTTATTTCTCCCATGCATCAGCATTCTCCGGTATTTGATAGCCATAGGCATCTTTTGCCATATCTTCCATGGCATTCACCATGAACTGGGAATAGCTCATAATCCATTTCGCATCGACCACGTAGATTCGATGGTTTTTCACTGCGGGAATATCTGCCAGGGCCGGATCCTCCAAAAAACTGCTTGCTTCAGGTGCTTTGTAATCCTTTGGCGTATAGTCATTGGAGGGAACAAAGATGATATCCGGTGCAATACTGACAAGGGCTTCCCTGCTGCCGCCGGCACTGGCCACAATACCCCAGTCCGCTGCGCCGTCCACCAGTCCCGCCCATTGGCAGAGTGTCTCAAAGGTACTCCCCTTTCCGCCGGACAAACCATTCAAGCCATAAAAGACGGCTTTATATTTTTTGGAAAGCCCGGCCGTGAATGTTTGCAGCGTTTCCAGCCTTTTTCCGTATCCCCTGCAAATTGGTCCGCCCGATTCTTTTCATTGACCACATCTCCCAGCGTATGGATAAGGCCAATCATGCCTTCTGCATCTTTCGGTGTACGATAGACATAAACCGGAATGCCTACAGCTCGGATTTCTTCTATGTAATCCTTTGAATTCCAGTCTGCTACCACCACAAGGTCCGGATGAAAGGAAATCACAGACTCTGTGGAGCTCGATATGCGTCCGGGAATCCTGGCAGCCTCACTTTTCAGGTTCGGTGGCAGGTAAGAGATGGCCGCAATCCGATCCGGCCCCACCAGGGGAATCAGTATATCATCGGTACTGACACCGATGGAAACGATATGTTTCGGATGAATGGGAATCAGCACTTTCGTTCCCTGTCCATCTGTCACCTGATGCATTTCTTCCTGCTGCACAGCTGCCATATTCGGAAGGCGGCAGCCCGATAAAGGAAACATCATACAGGCCACCGCCAGTAAAAGTAAGATTCGTTTCATTGACAGATCCTTCCCGTGTATTTTTGTAGTTCTATATTGTGATGACTATTGCGGTTTGACGAGCTGATGAGGGGGCTGATGGATAGAGTCATTCGCACGGGGGCTTCTAGCTGCTAGCGGCTAGCAACTAGGAAAGCTCTACAGCCTACGGCACGAATGACTGGCGGAAATACCGGATGGGAAGCGCCGCAGGCTGGCCAGCTTTCCTAGCAGCTAGAAGCTAAAAGCTAGCAGCCCCGTGCCAGTGACTCTGTCCAACAGCATGCCAAACCGCTCACTCTAACAGCTCGCAATACTGAAATATCGCATATATCAGCTCAATTTATTTTAATAATTTATTTATCATATTGCAAATTATATTTATTTTCTTCCCATCTCTTGACTGTCTAACTGATACATGGTCTATAGTATTAATAGTATGTAATTGGAAAGGAGCAAACAATCATGTGCAAAAACCATCCTGAATTCAAAATTCCCACGGATCCCCATGGAAAAGCCCGTTATGAAAGTGCCATGAGACATGTGGAGGCTGCGAAGAAGGCGGGAAAATCGTCTGAAGAGATTCATGAAATCTTCAGGAAAATTATGAATTTTGATCCGAAGGATATCGATTCTATTCCCAATGATGCGGCCCATGCCAAATACAAAAGTGCCCTGATTCATGCCAATAAGGCCATAGAAGAAGGTAAATCTTCGGCAGAGGTACATGCTATTTTTGAACGGGTCCTCCACAGCACAGGGGAAGGCAAATGCGGTCACAAGAAAGACTGAGTATTTTAAAAAAGGCAGGAGTTTCCAAAAGAAGCTCCTGCCTTTTTTTGCACCAGGATGGGGCATAAGTATATACCTGCTATATGGTTGATAATTTCCTTTCAGGAATATGGCATGACAGTGGACAGAGTCATAAACCCTGGGCTTTCAGCTACAGGTCTGACAATCATTCCGCAGCAATGACCTTCGGTCTGTTTCAGCGGTCTCTCTTCCAATGGGGGAAGCCAGGAGCCCTGCTGCCCTTTCGGGATAAATCCCAGGGCCCGGCGCCGTTTCATTCTGCTATTCCTTGTCCGGTACCACGGGGAAAAAGATTTCCGTTACGTAGTCATGCCAGTCCCTGGTGTACCAGTGATTCTTGATGGGCAGCACATAGACCTGTTCCCGCGGTTTCATGCGGCATCGTTCCAGAAAGGTAAGGATTCTATCTCTCATAACCGCCCCTTCCGTATAAAAAGTTCCCTGCAGGATGACACGGCAGCAGAGGCCGGCAGGGATCTTATGGTTGACTGCCTCTTCATATTTTTCCTCTTTCGGATACAGTACAAAAAAGGCTTCCGACTCAATAACGTTTCCTTTCCGGAGATAGGAATCGGCATCCATCACCCAGCCCAGCCTTTTTTCCAGGATTATATGCTGTTCCAGCAATTCACGGGACGCTTTGGCATATCGGACAATCCGTTTCTTCCCACACATTCCTTTATCCAGGGCATCACAATGCATATAAAGTTCCGGCTGCCAGCTGATGGAAATATCGGAAGGGCCATTTTTTTCTCTCCAGTCCATGGCCTGTTTCACATGGCCTATGGACTGCTCCAGGGCCCGGCTTTTCCGAATGATTTCCTCGCAGCACCGGTATTTCTTATCCAGCAGTTTTTCCAGAGGTTCCCTGCCCCTGTGAGACAGATACTGCCTGATATCGGGAATAGCCACATCCAGCTGCCTGAGATTGACGATGATTTCCAGTTCCAGGTACTGGCGGATGGAATAATAGCGGTATCCATTATCCGCTACGAAATCGGGCTTTAGCAGATCAATGCGGTCGTAGTACAGGAGGGTCTGCTTGGAAACGCCGAAGATGGATGCCAGTTCCCCGGCTGTAAAATAATCATCATTGTGCATGGCCAATCCTCATTTGACAGTATAATCACTATACAGTATAAATTAGAATTAATTGAATATATTATTTATAGAAATACCTGTATCATTATGTTTTCATAAATGTACATATTTCTTCCATTATATCACTATGGAAGGAAATTTATAAAAGAGAGGTTTTCCATGGGACATCTGCTTTTCCTATCCAATATATCCGGTAAGTTCAATATCATGAAGAATGAAATGGCGTCGCTTATGAAATGCGGCAGCCTTAAGAAGGATTCCAAATCCCTTTTCATTGACAGCAGTACTGTATGGAGCAAAAAATGGGAATCTCTTCTGACCGAAACGGAACTTCTCGTTGTACGGTGGATGGGGACAGGCCTCGATACGGCCTTCCTGAAGCGGCTGAAGGATACCACCGACCGTCTGGGGATTCCCTATTTCTTTGACGCCGGCTCCCAGGACTGTCTCTACCTTTCCGGCCTGCCGGATACTGTTTCCGCCCGGATTATGAAGTATTTTCAGTATGGCGGGCGAAAAAATTACAGGAACCTTCTCCTGTACCTTGACACCTGCCTTTCCGGAAATCCGCCGAAGGTAGAAGAACCGGAGCCCCTTCCCTGGTGCGGCATCTATTACCCCGACAGCCAATCTCCCTACCTTACCCTTTCGGACTACAAGAAGGCCCATCTCCGTCCGAGCCGCCCCACCATAGGCCTCCTCTTCTACCGGGATGAATGGTTATGGCAGGACCTGGCCTACCAGGATGCCCTGATTCATGAAATCGAAAAGGAAGGAATGAATGTAATCCCTGTCTTCAGCAACGGCCTACCCATCACGGAAATGGGCATGCCACCGCTTACAGAGGTTTATACCCGTTACTTTACGGATTGCGGCTTTCCCTGTGTGGATGTCATCATTAATCTTATGAAGTTTTCCCTTTCCACCAGCGGTTCCCTTCCTGTTTCTTTCCTGAAGAACCAGGGGATTCCCATTCTTCTTGGCTATTCGCTCATGACGGAGTACAAAGACTGGGCTTCCTCCTACGAAGGCATGACGCCGGTGGATATTTCCATTTCCATCTCCCTGCCTGAATTTGATGGCGATATCCATGGCGTTCCGGTAGCCTGTAAAAAGATCCTGCCGAATGGAGAAATCCGATATACCCCCATCATGGAACGGCTCGTCCACATGGTTCATAAGGCGGGAAAATGGGCACGGCTCCGCCGGAAAGAAAATAAAGATAAGAAAGTGGCCATCATTTTCCACAATTATCCCCCAAAGAATTCCAATATCGGCAACGCCCTGGGCATGGACTCCATCGAAAGCGTACGGATACTCCTCAAGGAAATGGAGAGTCGGGGATACCGGGTAGATTTCATACCGGAGAATTCAGAGCATTTCATCAAAATTCTCACATCCCATGCCACAAATGACAAGGCTCTCCTCACGGAGAGGCAGCTGGCGGAAGCAAAGAAACTGCCTGCCGAGACCTATCAGTCCTACTTTGACACCATGCCGGAAAGGACAAAGGCAGACCTTGTCAAAAGCTGGGGAAATCCTCCGGGCACCGTCATGAACATCGATGATGCCCTTCTGGTACCAGGTACCATGGACGGCCATGTATTCATCACCGTCCAGCCTCCCCGGGGGTTTGGAGAAGACCCGGACAAGGTGTACCATTCTCCCACTGCTTCCCCCACCCACCATTATCTGGCATTTTACCAGTGGCTCCGGGATGTATGGAAAGCGGATGCCGTAATCCATGCAGGCACCCATGGAAGCCTCGAATGGCTGCCGGGGAAAAATGCCGGCCTCTCTGATGCCTGCTATCCGGACCTGGCCCTCCGGGACCTGCCCAATGTGTACCCCTACAATATGACTATAACCGGCGAAGGTATCCAGGCGAAGCGGCGCAGCAGTGCCGTCCTCATTTCCCACCTGCCGGCGCCCCAGACCCAGGCCGGTACCTACGATGAGCTGGAAGAACTGGAAAAGGCCATGGATGAATACATCCATTTCCAGCGGCAAGGAGATACGGACCTCACCCATCTGGAGGAGCTGATTCTGAAGAAAGTGAAAGAGGCAAACCTGGAAGATGAAGTGGTCCGGCAAAAGGATGAGCTATTCCCATCCTATCTGTCCCTGCTCCATAATTATATTTCAGACCTGAAAAATATGTCTGTCCATAACGGTCTCCACATCATGGGAAGGCCGCCAGAAGAAGAAGGGCTGACGGAATACATCCGCATCCTCACCCAGCTGCCCAATGGAAAAATTCAGAGCTTGAACCAGGGCATAGCTAATTTCTATGATGTCAACTATGGGGACCTCCTGGAAAACAGCGCAGACATCTATGAGCCCCTTGGCATCACCAACAACGCTCTCGTAGACCGTATCATCGACAATGCAAGAGAAGCCATAGATATTCTCCGGAAATCAGACTTCCAGGATGATTCTATACCTTCGGTTTTTTCCCTTTCCTGGGCAAAAGGTGGCACGAAGGAAGCCAAGAAAGTTCTGTCTTCCATCTGCACATATATCTGTCACACCATTGCCCCCCACCTGGCCGAAACATCCAATGAAATCACCCACACCCTGGATGCCCTGGAAGGAATTTACATCGAGCCTTCTCCTTCCGGGGCCCCCAGTTCCGGAGGTGCAGACCTGCTTCCTACGGGGCGCAACTTTTACGGCACCGATCCCAGAACACTTCCCACGGAAGCGGCCTGGGCCATTGGGAAAGATCTGGCGAACCAGGTCATAGAACGTTTTATTGCCGAAGAAGGCCATTACCCGGAAAATATAGGCATCGTCCTCTGGGCTGGCGCTAACATGAGAAGCCACGGCCAGTGCATCGCGGAAGTTCTTTATCTTCTTGGCATCCGTCCTCTCTGGCAAAGCGGCAGCGGACGGGTCCGGGCTATCGAGCCCATTCCACTTTCCGAACTGAAGCGTCCCCGCATCGACGTAACCAGCCGCATTTCCGGACTCTTCCGGGATGCCATGCCGGGGGCCGCTGAATTTCTGGACAAAGCGGTCCTCATGGCCGCTTCCCTGGGCGAAGGGGCAGAAGACAATTACGTAAGGAAACATGTACTGGAAGACAGCGGGGCCATGGAAAAGGAAGGCATGCCCCATGAAGAAGCATGGCGGCAGGCGTCGTATCGTATATTTGGCGATCCCCCCGGAGGCTACGGTGCTGGCATTCCTAATGTACTGGAGTCGAAGAATTGGACCACGGTAGATGACCTGGCCAATGTGTACATCCGCTGGGGCGGCCACGCCTACGGCGGAAAAACAAGGGGTGCCTATGTACCGGAGCTCTTCCGCAAGCGTATGGGCACTCTGGATGTAACCATCAAAAATGAAGACAACCACGAGCTGAACCTTTTCTCCAGCGATGATTACAATGCCTACCATGGCGGTATGATTGCCGCGGTCCGCAGCGTCCGGGGCAAAGCACCGAAATCCTACTGCGGTGACAGTACGGACCGGAGCCACGTGGTGCTCCACAGCCTGCAGGAAGAGGCAAAGCGGGTATTCCGGAGTGAGTCCATTAATCCCAAGTACATCGAAGGCATGATGAAGCATGGGTACAAAGGTGCCTCGGACCTGTCCAACATGGTCTCCCACAGTTTCCAGTGGGACGCCACCAGCGGGGTCATGGAAGATTGGATGTACGAGAAATACGCAGAAAAATATGCCCTCGACGAGAAGGTGCAGAAATGGATGACCCGAGTCAATCCCTGGGCCCTTCAACGGCTTACGGAAACCCTGCTGGAAGCCAGCAGGCGAGGCATGTGGCATGCCAAAGAGGAAACCCTCAGCCGACTGGAAGAGCTGTATCTGTCCGTCGAAGGGGAAATCGAAGAAAGCGGGGATGATGAATGAAAGAAGCTGCCATGAAACTGTATACCATTTCCACCGGCGATCAGGCCTATCGTTACGATAAAAGCATTGTGGTCTTTTTCAAAGGCCCCCGGAAAGTTTCTCTCCACCTCCGTCTTTAACGGTGGCTATCACGAGAATTACACCGCCATTTTCAACCATGACGGAAAAGTGGGCGCCGGTATGCCCTGTGAAATGCTGGCCCCCACGTACGCGGAACATATGAGACTCCTCTGCCGCCGCATAGGCCTGCCGCCGGACACAGTAACCGGCATGGGGACGGCAGCGGATATGGAAAACTGTGCCATAGAAAGCCTTTCCTATAAAGAACTCACAGTCACTGCCATCGTCACCGGCGGTATCGAGACCAATGGCGGCCGGGTGGGTGACCCGGCCACCTGGTACAAGCCTCTGGAAAAGCCAAACCGTCCCGGCACCATCAATATCATGCTGTTCCTGGACTCCGACATGCCTGCAGGCACCCTGGTCCGGGCCCTGGTCACCTGTACCGAAGCCAAGACAGCCGCCATCCAGGAACTTATGGAAGGCAGCCATTACTCCACCGGCCTCGCCACGGGTTCCGGCACAGACCAGACGATTGTGGTGGCTAACGCGGAAAGCCCCCTGTACCTGGAAGGAGCCGGAAAGCACAGTAAAATGGGAGAACTCATCGGCCGGGTGGTGAAAAAGGCAGTGAAAGAAGCACTGGCAAAACAGAGCGGCCTCACTCCGGAACACCAGCACCATGTCCTCCGCCGGCTAAGACGATTCGGTATCACCGCCGACACTCTCTGGCAGGAATACCTGAAAAATAATGGCCATCCCCTGCTGAAGCCCCTCTTTCTGGAAAAGGTGGATGTCCTGGGCAAAGATGACGTCATGGTGACCTGGACGGTGCTCATGATTCACAGTCTGGATGAATACCTGTGGCACCTGTTCTCCGAAGAGGAAGTGCGGAAAAGCGCAGAAAAAATTCTGTCCTTCCTCGCCGCCTGCTATGGCTGTGAGAAGAAAGAGCGGCCATTGAAGAAGTCTTCGACCCTGGATGATATTCTCTCCGCCTGGTCCGCCCTGTTCCTGGAAATTATAGGGAACGGGGAAAAGAAACCGGGGAATCCATGAACAGGGCCCATTAAAAAACTGTGAAAGAGGAAAATTCCCTTTCACAGTTTTTTGATGGCGGCATATGATACACCCGCCGTTTTAATGAATTTTGAGTACCGCCAATTTCAGTTTGTCGAGCTGATGGGGCGACGCTGGTGGAGAGAGTCAAACGCGTGAGAGCTTCTAGCTGTTAGCTGCTAGCTTCTAGGAAAGCTGGCAAGCCTACGGCACGAATGACTGACGGGAATACCGGGTGGAAGCGCCGCAGGCGGATCAGCCTTCCTAACAGCTAGCCGCTAGAAGCTAGGAGCTCCATGCGAGTGACTCTATCCGCAAGCATGCCAACCGCCAAACCCCAACAGCTCGTCAAACCGCAATTTTTTTAACCGGAATAGCCCAGAGCCAGCTCCGGTTCCTTATTTCTGGTGCATTTCAGCAGCCAGCCGCTCCAGGGCATCTACCGTACGGATACCAGGAGTGATTTCAGACAGCCGGACCTTTAGGAAATGATTTTCCTTTACCGCCCGCATACTCTGAAGCTGGGGATTCTCTTTCAGCTTTTCTACCCGTTCCTCGAAGGAATCCTGGTTCCTGTCGCTTGTGCTGTAATCCACCACCAGAATATAGTCCGGATCTGCCTGTACCAGACTTTCCCAGCTCGTCTTCGCCCATGTCTTGTCTACCCCCTGGCCGGCCATGACATTATCGGCACCGATAAGCTTAAGCACATTGGTGGTGTATCCTTCAAAGGCAGTAAAGGGCTGCCCATCATCGGAATCATAAACGAAGACCTTCACATGTGGCAGGTCTTTGATCTTATTCTGGGCGGCTTCCAGTTTCTTCTTTTCACCGTCTACCCATCTCTTTGCATTATCTTCCTTGCCAAAAATTTTACCATATTCCAGCATATCACTGAAAAGGGTGTCCAGGTTGGCATTGGTGTCCTGCATGGAATCCGGCACAAAAATCGGAATGCCTGCAGAAATAATCTTATCCGCCGGAATACCTCTCTTTGTAAAGGGAACTTCCCATCCCGTCACAAAGTCCGGTTTTACGGACATGAGTTTCTCATAGGATGGCCATTTTTCAGCCAGTACCGGTACCTTGGCATAAGCATCGGCAATGGAAGGATAAATATCGTCTTCCTTAAAAGCCGTACCTGCCATCTGGTCCTGGAGCCCCAGGGCCAACATCATTTCCGTGGTGGCGAATGACATGGAAACGGCATGCTTCGGCGGGGCCGTAACTTTCATATCCACCTCTTTTCCATCCAGTTTTTCCTTCCAGGTCACCGGAGCGGCGGCCGAGGACGCCGCGGGTTTGGCAGTAGATGCAGGCTGGCTGCTGCAGCCAGCCATTACGGTTCCCATGGACAGGACAATCATGACAGCGGCAGCTGCTTTTTTCCATTTTGCATTCATATGTTTTTCCTCCTTTAGGAATTTTATAAAAAGGGAATCTCCTGATAGAGGAAAAATTCCCGATGTCTGACTGAAGATATATGGAAGTTCAACAATAAAGAAACCGTTTTCCCCCATGGGAAGCCGTATAAAAGGGAACTTCGAAAACCGACTCCAGACAGTCCGCCGTAAGAACTTCGTCTGTTTTTCCCATTTCCAGAATCTTCCCCTCTTTCATGATGATGGCATGGTCACAGTACCGTGCCGCCAGAGACAGGTCATGGAGCACAATGAGTACCGTTCCCCGGGCCTGGAACTTTTTCAGCGTTTCCATCAGGGCAATTTTATACTTCACATCCAGATGGTTCGTGGGTTCATCCATCAAAAGCAGCTGGGGTTCCTGGGCGAAAGCCTTGGCAATGAGGACCCGCTGCTTTTCACCGCCGGACATGTGCTTCATTTCCCTGCCCCAGAGAGACAGGGATCTGGTTTCTTCCATTACGGTGCGAACGATTTCATGGTCTCTGGTGGAATAATCGCTGAACCGGCTTTTGAACGGATACCGGCCCATAAGGACCACGTCCTCCGATTTCAGCTCCCCCGTGAGTTCCATGGACTGCTGCACCATCACTGCCACTTCCCGGGCATAGGATTTACGGTCTATAGTCTCTATCGCTCGATTTTTATAGAAAATAGACTCTTTACTGGGAAGCTTTCTGGAAATATGGGATAGCAGCGTCGATTTTCCACAGCCATTCGGTCCTACGATACAGGTCATGGAGCCTTTTTCCAACTGAAAGGAAATATGCCGGAGAATTTCTTTCGTGCCAATGGCATAAGATAAATCCTTGACTTCCAGCATTTAATCTGCCTCCCCGTACCGGTGTGTCACAATCCATATAAATACAGGAGCTCCCACGCAGGCAGTCAGTACACCGATGGGCAGCTCCTCCGGTGCAAAGAGGGTCCGGGATAAAACATCGGACCACACCATGACCAATGCACCGATAACCGGCGAAAAGAAGATAAGCCTCCCATGGGAAGGTCCCGCCAATGCCCGGGCCATGTGAGGCGTAATAAGTCCTACAAATCCAATAATACCGGCCTTGGATACCAGAAGAGCCACCATGGCAGAAGTCAGGAGGATAATGAAAAGTTGGAAGTGCTTCAGATGCAATCCCAGGAACTCCGCTTCCCCAGCCCCCAGAAGGAGGAGATCCAGGTCATTTCTCACCAGGTATACAAGAACCATCAGGATAAGTACACCGAAGGATGTCATGGCCAGGTCCTGCCACTGCATGCCGGACAGGCTTCCCACCAGCCAGAACATGGCACTCCGCACCTGCGCCTCATGGCGGGCACCATAAATAATCATCATGGTAAGGGCAGAGAAGAAGGCAGACACCCCCATGCCCACCAGAATGAGGCGGATGGGATTATTGCTCTTCCCGCTGGCCATAATGACAATGGCCGTAGATGCAGCGGCTCCGATAAAGGCCCCGGCCGCAGTAGATGCGCCACCGGCGAAAGCAAACCAGCCCCAGATAATAGCTGCCACAGCTCCTGTAGAAGCGCCGGATGAAACACCAAGCACATAGGGATCTGCCAGGTCATTTCTCGTGATGGTCTGGAGCAGCAGCCCCGAAAGGGCAAGGCCCATACCGCAGAGCGCAGAAAACAGAGTCCGGGGAATCCGTATCTGCCAAAGGATCATGGCAGAAGATGTATCCGCCATGTGCCCCGTAATTACCATGGTCCCCACTTCCTGGAGTATCTCTCCCACCGGTACATACACAGAGCCAAATCCTACGGAAAGTACAAGGCTCACTGCCAGCAGGAACAGCAGTATAAAGAGTTTTGCAAAGCACGATAGATTTCCCGTATATTTCACAAACCACTTTCTCCTTTTGTTTTTATTTATTTTATATAATTGTGTAATTTAAATCAATATGAAACCATCTTTTTTCTAATTTAATTCATTTCCACATCCGCTGATACATTTTACCAACCGGATCCCTTAAAAGGGCATATGCATGGCAGATTGAAAATGATATTTCAGTTTGTCGAACTGTTGGGTTTGGTGCTGATGGGTAGAGTCATTCGGGCGGGGTCTTCTAGCTTCTAGCTGTTAGCTGCCAGGAAAGCTGGCCAGCCTACAGCATGAATGACTGACGAGAATACCGGATGGAAGCACCGCAGGCGGATCAGCCTTCCTGGCAGCCAGCCGCCAGAATCCGGAAGCTCCATGCGAGTGACTCTATCCACGAGCATACTAACCGCCAAACCCTTCAGCTCACCGCAATAGTCCGCCGCAATCAAAAAGCGGAGAAAGGAATACTCCTTTCTCCGTCTTCTATCCTGCAGTCCCGTGAGTGCCCTATTTCACAATGACCACAGGCCCCTTGCAATGATGTACGGCATACTGGCTCACACTGCCCATGATGAAGGAGGACAGGGATCCTTTGCCGCTGTTCCCCATAACCACGACGGTTCCTTCCTCTTTATTGGCAAGGCCCGCAATCATCGGTCCCGGTACGCCGATGAGCACCATTTCTTTGTGAGCCAATGTTTTTGGGATTTCGGGCACCAGCGATGCCAGCAGTTCTTCGCCCTTTTCTTTAATGGCTTTCCGATATTCGTCGGAAATCATCATTTTATTGATAGGATCAATCATCTCGGTGGCATCCACCACATTCAGGAGAAGAATTTCGGCACCATACTTTTCTGCCAGTTCAATGCCCCCATGGAATGCATTTACAGAAGCCTCGGAGCCATCAACGGGGATAATTACTTTTTTAATTGCCATGATAACCCACCATCCTTTGCCACAAACAGGAGATGTATGCTCCTGATGAATTGCTCTGCAGCGGGAAGTCCTTTTCTTCCCATCTTTATTTTAGCTTATGCTAATCATTTCTGTGAAACTGTTATTATTTGTACTATACACAGTGTTTTCCCTGTGAAATAAATATTGAAGTTCTGCAGTTATAGTGCAATATTTCAATTTGTCGAGCTGTTGGGTTTGGCGGTTAGTATGCTTGCGTGTAGAGTCACTCACA
>ERZ791746.1875-NODE-1875-length-12961-cov-3.169456_pt1 | contig 12961 bp, 7 predicted proteins | sample MGYA00510038_ERZ791746 | MGnify/ENA primary metagenome ERZ791746 (study PRJEB30046, sample SAMN00792018) | human gut metagenome | study: EMG produced TPA metagenomics assembly of the A metagenome-wide association study of gut microbiota in type 2...
CGATATTAAAAGAAAGGAAACGTGTGATAATTAACTTCCTAATTATCATACAAGTGTGTGGAATGATAAAAGAATTTAAAAAATTTTGTTTGTGTCTGCTGGCGGCGGGAGCTGCGGGCGGGATTTTAGCCGGGTGTAACAGCCCGGCTAATCGTGTTTTGTCCTCGCGGCAGGAATATGCAGAGCAGATGCAGGCTGCGGTATCCACGCCGTTTGGCGCGTATCCCGAAACGGTTGTGTATACACTGGGAAAGATGATAAGCACAAATAATTCCAATATGCCGGCGGGGGATACGTATGAAGACAATGCGTATACGCGGTATATTAAGGAAGTGATTAATGTCCAGAACAGGGATGTTTTTGAAGAAACCGATAAGCAGTATGATACCAACGTGAGCATGGCGATTGCAATGAATGAACTGCCGGATATTATGCTTGTGAGCAATTATGAGGATTTGGAAACGCTTATCGAAAATGATATGATAGAAGACCTGACGGTATCGTATCAGAACTGTATCAGTGACAGAATACGTGAAATGTATGCCAGCTACGGCGAAGACCTGATAGACAGCGTGACATTTGACGGTAAAATTATGGCATTGCCCGAAACAAATATTACAGATGGACCGAATCTTGTGTGGCTACGGAAAGACTGGATGGATACGCTGGGACTTTCGGCACCGCAGACCATAGAAGATGTGGTTGAAATTGTACGTCAGTTTATAGATAATCAAATGGGTGGGGAAGAAACCGTGGGACTGGTCTGTGATACACAGATTGCAGGCGAGTGCGGCTACAGCAGTGAATATCTGCTTGATTTGATTTTTGCTTCTTATGGAGCATACCCAAAGCAGTGGATTACAGGTGATGACGGCGAGGTGGTATACGGTTCGGTGGCAGACGAAGCCAAAGCGGCGCTTTCATATGTGCATACACTTTATAATGAAGGAATCCTTGAAAAAAATTTTTTGATACATACAACATCGAATCTGATTGAAATGATAGAACAGGGAAAATGCGGCTCGTTTTTCGGACCGTGGTGGGCGGCAAATAATCCGCTGGCATCTGCGGTCAGTGCTGTAGCGCAGTCTGAAAAGCCGGACTGGCAGCCGTATCTGATAGCGACGGATGCGCAGGGCAATACCTCGTATCACAGCCAGAATCCGGCATATAAATATGTGGTTGTAAGGAAGGGTTACGAACATCCTGAAATTGCCGCGAAGATGATCAGTGTAATGTTTGACAAAATCCGCTATGAGTGTGATTCGTCCGAAGAATTTGAAAAATATTATCAGTTAAATGTAGAACCCACGGCAAGACCGCTGGCAATCAATGTGGATTATAACAATGCGCTGGAGCTGTGCTATGAGGATATTGCGGCAGTTTTTTTTGGCGAAAAGCAGGAAGACGATTTAAAGCTGCTTGAAAAGTCTTACTATACTGCATGTAAAAATTATATGGAAAATAAAGAGTCTGCGGGAACCGATGCGTGGGCGGCGTATATGACACGGATTAAAGCGTGTGAGGCAATCCGGGAAGGCTCGGTGATTACAGTACCGTCCTTGTATTTTAAAACCACTAAAACCATGAAGTCGGAGTGGTGGAAATTAAAGGAAAATGAAAAAGAAGCCTATTTAAAAATCATCTGCGGCGAAGAACCGCCGGAATATTTTGATATCTTTGTGCAGTCATGGCAGGAAAATGGTGGCGCACAGATTACAGACGAAGTAAAAGCCGCCCTTGCGGTAGAATGAGGAAGATTTTGGAAAAACTAGAAGTATTAAAGAAGGTATTTGGTTATGACAGTTTCAGGGAAGGCCAGGAAAAAATTATTGATGCGATTCTGCGGGGGCAGGACGTACTGGGCATTATGCCGACCGGCGCGGGAAAATCGATCTGCTATCAGGTTCCGGCGCTGATGTTTCCGGGAATTACGGTAGTGGTATCGCCGCTTATTTCCCTGATGATTGACCAGGTGAAAGCATTAAATGATGCCGGAATCCATGCGGCATATATAAACAGCGCCCTGACGGAAACACAGATTACAAAGGCACTCTACAATGCAATGTGCGGGCGGTATAAAATTGTATATGTTGCACCGGAACGCCTTGAAACCGACCGCTTTCTGGAATTTGTCATGAATGCCGACATTTCTATGATTACAGTCGATGAAGCGCACTGTATTTCCCAGTGGGGACAGGATTTCAGACCGAGCTATCTAAAAATTGTCAATCTGATAAAGCGATTTCCGAAACGTCCCGTTGTCAGTGCATTTACGGCAACGGCAACGCAGACGGTTAAAGAAGATATCCAGTGTATTTTAGGACTGCAGAATCCGGAAGTATTAATCACCGGATTTGACAGGAAAAATCTGTATTTTGAAGTGCGCAAAACAAAGCAGAAGGATGCTGAAATTCTGGATTATCTGGAAAAACACAAGGGCGAGAGCGGTATTATCTATTGTTCTACAAGAAAAAATGTGGACAATGTATATCTGATGCTGCGTAAAAACCGCATTGCTGCGGCGCGCTATCATGCGGGTCTGGACAATGACACCCGCAAAGAAAGCCAGGAGGATTTTATCTACGACAGGGCGCAGGTGATTGTGGCGACCAACGCATTCGGCATGGGCATTGACAAATCCAACGTGCGTTTTGTCCTGCATTACAATATGCCCGCGTGTATTGAGAATTATTATCAGGAGGCGGGGCGTGCCGGACGTGACGGAGAGCCTGCTGAGTGTATTTTGTTTTATTCGCCGCAGGATGTGGTTATTCATGAATTTCTGATTGAACAGAAAGGGCAGAATACTGAATTTACGCAGGATGATTTAGACGTTATCAGAGAAAATGATATCCGTCGTTTAAATAAAATGCGTTTTTACTGTGCAACCAAAGAATGTCTGCGGGAATATATGCTCAATTACTTCGGGGAGTATACAAACCGCAGGGAATGTGGCAACTGCGGCAACTGCAATGCTTCCTTTGAAGAAAAAGACGTTACGGTGCTTTGCAGGGATATGATTGCCTGTATCCGGGAGAGCGGACAGCGGTATGGAATGGGAGTGATTATTGGCATTTTAAGAGGTTCAAATACCGCAAAGTTAAAAAGCTACGGTGTCAGCCGCTATGAAACCTTCGGAATCCAGAGCAAAACAAGCGAAGCGCAGCTAAAGGCGGTTGCAGAAGAACTGCTTTTAAAAGGGTACTTGACAGAAACGCCGGACATCTATAGAATAATCAAGCTGGATAAAACATGCGAAGAACTTTTAGATGAGGGCGCTTCTTTTTCAATCCGCTGGTCAGAACGGACGGAAAAAATGGCAGAGGCAAAGGTCAAAACGGCAAAAAGCCGTGCAACCGATACGCTTTCGCCAAAGCAGCTTGCGCTTTTTGGTGCGTTAAAGCAGCTGCGTCTGACACTTGCAAGAGAAGAAAATTTACCGCCGTATATTATCTTTTCGGATAAGACACTGATTGACATGTGTCATAAAATGCCGCATACACAGCAGGAAATGCTTGATGTCAACGGTGTCGGTGAAAATAAATTTGCGCGGTACGGAGAAGCATTTATCCGGTGCATTGAACAAAACAGCTGATGATTCTGTACAGAATGTGTTTATCAAGTAATTACGGAGGTTTCTCATGACGAAGAATATGACAGAGGGTTCACCGATGAAGCTGATTCTGGGATTTTCCATACCGATGCTGTTTGGTATGCTGTTCCAGCAGTTTTATAATCTGGTGGATACGATGATTGTAGGAAAAACACTGGGGGTTGATGCGCTGGCAGGTGTCGGTGCAACAAGCAGTATTAACTTTATGATTATTGGTTTCTGCATGGGCGTGTGTGGTGGATTTGCCATTCCCGTGGCACAGCAGTTTGGTGCGCAGAAATATGAACAGCTCAGGCGCTATGTATACAACGGCTATTTATTAAGCGTTGTGTTTTCGATTGTGCTGACGGCGCTTTCCGTCTTTTTCTGCCGGAATATTCTGACGGTAATGCGCACGCCGGAGAGCATTTATGAATATGCGTATGCGTACATTGTCATTATTTTTGCCGGAATTCCGACCGTATTCTTATATAATATTGTATCCAGCATTATCCGTGCACTGGGGGACAGCAAGACACCGGTCATCTTTCTGGTGTTTTCGGCAGTGTTAAATATTATTCTGGATTTTGTATTGATTCAGGGATTTAAAATCGGTGTCGCGGGAGCAGCTGTGGCAACCGATATTTCACAGCTTGTATCGGGTGTTGCCTGTCTGATTTATATGAATAAACGCTTCGAGGTTTTAAAGCTTTCGGCAAAAGACCGCAGGGCGGGAAAACGGTATATGATTAATCTCTGCATGAACGGGATTCCAATGGGGCTTCAGTATTCGATTACGGCAATCGGCAGTGTTATTTTGCAGACCGCCGTCAATACGCTCGGTGCAACGTATGTAGCGGCGATGACCGCCGGCAGTAAGATTTTTACATTTACGTGCTGTCCGTTTGATGCGCTCGGTTCCACCATGGCAACCTACGGCGGGCAGAATGTCGGTGCGGGCAAATTAAAGCGCCTTGGAAAAGGAATCCGTGCAGCAGGCATTATCGGTGCGGTTTACAGCGTGGGTGCGCTGATACTGCTGTATTTCTTTGCCGATTACATCGCCCTGTTGTTTGTCGATGTAAAAGAAGTGGAAATCATTCATCTGACATATCAGTTTATTTTATATAGTGCGCTGTTTTATATTCCACTGACCTTTGTCAATGTTGTGCGTTTCTGCATACAGGGTATGGGCTTTTCGGTATTTGCGATTCTTGCAGGCGTATTTGAAATGGCGGCAAGAACCTTTGCTGCAGTCCTGCTTGTGCCGAAAACGGGCTACACCGGTGCATGTCTTGCCAATCCGTGTGCATGGATAGCCGCCGACATCTTTCTGATACCGGCATTTATTTACTGCTGTAAGCGGCTGGAAAAAAGCACGCGCAAAGGCAGAACGGCGATGAGTGTGTAAAAAGTATCTTCCTTACCGGGTAAAACCGGCAGGGAAGATATTTTTTTCGCCTTTTTACATACATTTTAAAAAAATTTACGGATATTTTACTATAATAAGGTAGTAAATTTTACAAAGTCTGAGATAAAATAAGTGATATAAAGAGCGAAAACAAACAACCCTGTTGGCAGATGAGAAATCGCCTGCGCGAGTTTCTCATCGCCACCTCGCAACAAGGTCGCTCGGAATGGAGGAAAGTATGAACAAGCCATAAACGTAAGCTTGTTCATACAGCAATTTGTGTTGCAGGCAGCACAAATTGCTTTTATCGCAGAACTGAATAAATTCAGTCCGCGGTTCCTTCGGCATTGAAATGCCTGCGGAATGGAGGAAATATGCCATCAACATATGCGCATTACAGAATGGGGCAGGAGGTTTATCGTAATCTCACAGGAAAGCCCAAACAAATTATAGAAAAGTATAAGGAATTATATGATATCGGACTGCATGGACCGGATATTTTGTTTTATTACAAACCGCTCTTTGCAAATCCGGTCAATCAGGTCGGATATGCGATGCACGACCGTCCGGGCATTGAATTTTTCAGGCAGGCATCCTTGGTGATGCAGAAAGCGGAAAATAAGGAAGCGTGTGAAGCGTATATTTACGGCTTCTGCTGTCATTTTGCACTGGACGTCAGCTGTCACGGCTACATTGATGAAAAAATTGCGGAAAGCGGGGTCAGCCATACGGAAATCGAAGTGGAATTCGACCGTAAATTAATGCTGACGGACGGGTTTAATCCGCTGACACACAATCTGACGGGGCATATTCATCCTACTTTGAAAAATGCCGAGGTTATCAGTCCGTTTTATAAAAATGTAACGCCACAGCAGGCAGAGCAGGCATTACAGGGCATGATTACCAATAATAAACTTTTAATAGCTCCATCCTATTTTAAGCGTTTTTTGATTTACGGTCTGTTAAAGGCAACGGGAAATTATAAGGAAATGCACGGTCTGTTAGTCAATTACAGCGAAAATCCGCAATGCACGGACAGCACCCAGATGCTGATGCAGCTCTACCGTGATGCCGAAAAGCTGGCGGAGCGGTTAATTGATGAGTATGAGGACAGCGCATCGGGAAAAATTCCGTTCGATAAGCGGTATGGTCTGACCTTTGGCGGTAAAGAAAAAGATGAACCGCTGGAAATGTGCGGGTAAACAAACGGCAGAACGTATATCACTTAGAAATGGAGAAGAAAATGGGAAAGAAATTAACAAAGTAGCACTTGCAGGTCCGGTGCTCGGAACCATGGCGGATACCAAAGGGTTTAAAAAGCCGATTTTTACGGCGGCGATTTTAGTATGCATGGGGATATATCGGAAGCTGTGTGCCGTTTATTGTCTGTCTGGTGCTTGTGCTTGGCAGCGGAAAAATCGGAATCAGCATGGAAATGGCAATGGGAGCCGCTTTTTTAATCATTGCCGTCTGGTGGCTTGTGATGTCGCTTCCACTGTTAAAAGGCTATGAACAGAAATTTTATGTAAAAAAGCAAAAGCACGCAGTAAAAGAAAGCTTCTGCCGTCTGGGACAGACCTTTGGCAATATCCGCAAAGAAAAACATATTTTTATGTTTCTGCTTGCATTTTTCTTTTACATAGACGGTGTATACACGATTATCGACATGGCAACGGCATACGGCGCTGCACTGGGGCTGGACAGCACAGGACTTTTGCTGGCACTGCTTGTAACGCAGATTGTTGCATTTCCGTGTGCAATACTTTTCGGAAAATTATCCGGTAAAATGGAAACCAGCCGCCTGATTACCGTGTGTATCTTTGCTTATCTTGGAATTGCAATCTTTGCTGTATTTTTAAAGAGCCAGATTCAGTTCTGGATACTTGCGGTACTGGTTGGAATGTTTCAGGGTGGAATTCAGGCGTTGTCCCGTTCATATTTTACAAAAATCATTCCTGCCGAAAAGTCCGGAGAATATTTCGGACTGATGGACATCTGCGGAAAAGGCGCATCATTTATGGGAACAACGATTGTAAGTCTTGTATCTCAGATAACCGGAAACATCAACGCCGGTGTAGGCATGATTGCGGTTTTATTTGTAGCAGGCATTATTTTGTTCCGTAAATCAGTGTCACTTTGCAATATAGAAAAAGGTGAAGAGGTGTATCCTGCACCGGAAATGCCACAGCGCTCGTCCATTTAACTTCGGCTTATTCCTGCACATGGGACGGAGAAGGTGTGGCAGCCCCGGGGAGTGAACAGGAAGTGGTATAGAAATTAAAAGATGAAACTTTGCAAGAAATGTAGTGCAGAGTTTCATCTTTTTGTATTTTAAGGGGTAAAGCGATGCACAATATATAGAATGAAATTTATAAAAAAGTTGAAAAAGTTGCATTTTTTATTCAAAAAAGGTTGGAAAAGTTGCAAAAACAGGGCTATTTTGGGTTGGAAAAGTTGCAAAAATCCTCTTGACATTTCAAAAACTTGAATCTACAATTGTTGCATATACAACAGTTGGAGGTGCAATAAATGTTAAAGAGAATCTTTTCTTATATGAAACAGTATAAGAAATATGCCTTTCTGGCATTGTTTTGCATCGCGGTGGAAGCGGTGCTGGAGTTAATGGTTCCGATGATTATGGCGGATTTGATTGACACCGGTGTTGCGACAGGCGATGAAAGATACATCTATCAAAAAGGATTTCAAATGGTACTCTGTGCGGCGGCGGCACTGGTGCTTGGCATCGGAAGCGCCCGTTTTGCGGCGCTTGCCGGTCAGGGACTGGGCGCAAACCTGCGTGAAGCCGAATACGAAAAATTGCAGTCGTATTCATTTGCCAATATCGACCATTTCAGGGTATCGTCGATTGTGACACGTTTAACAAGCGATGTCACGAATATTCAGAATGCCGTTTCAACCGGTATGCGTCCGTTTGGCAGAAGTCCGGTCATGCTGATTTTTGCAACGGGCGTGGCATTTTCCATTAATTCAACACTGGCGCTTGTATTTTTCGTGGCACTGCCGGTACTTGCCGTTTTACTCATTTGCATTATTGTAAATGTACGTCCGCTCTATTCCAAAATGCAGTTTGCGATAGATCGCATGAACCGCACGATTCAGGAAAATCTGACGGCAGTCCGTGTAGTCAAAGCCTATGTGCGGGGCGATTACGAAATCGCAAAATTTGAAGAAGCAAATCTTAATCTGAAAAAAGAATCCGAAAAAGCATTTGGCATTGCCGTGTTAAATATGCCTGCCATGCAGTTTGTTATGTACGCAACAATATTGTCACTGCTGTTATTCGGCGGTTATCTGATTCATGAGGGCAGGCTTGGTATCGGTGAACTGACCGGATTTTTAAGCTACGTCCTGCTCATTTTAAATTCGCTGATGATGATGTCCAACGTATTTTTAATGATGACACGTTCCTTAGCATCCGGCGCGCGTATCCTTGAGGTTATTGATGAAAAAATAGATTTAACCGATGAAAATGCAAAGGACATCAGCGTAGAGCGCGGCGAAATCGAATTTGACCATGTGTGGTTTAAATATAAGGAAGAAGCAAAAGAATATGTGCTTTCCGATGTATCATTTCATATTAAAGCCGGTCAGACAGTAGGAATTATCGGTCAGACCGGTGCGGCAAAAACCACGCTTGTCCAGCTGATTCCGCGCCTTTACGATACCGTGCGGGGAACGGTAAAGGTGGACGGCGTTGATGTGAAAAATTATCCGATGCAGCATTTAAGAGATGCGATTGCTATGGTACTTCAGAAAAATACACTGTTTTCTGGAACAATGCTTGATAACTTAAAATGGGGCGATGAAAACGCTTCCATGACGGAAATTGAAGAAGCCTGCCGGATTGCCTGCGTTGACGAATTTATTGACCGCCTGCAAGACGGCTATCAGACCGAAATGGGACAGGGTGGGGTCAATGTGTCCGGCGGTCAGAAACAGCGCCTCTGCATTGCAAGAGCCATTTTAAAGAAGCCGAAGGTACTGATTTTAGACGATTCAACCAGTGCGGTTGATACGGCGACAGAAAGCAGAATCCGCGAAGGACTTGCAGAGAAACTGCCTGATATGACAAAAATTATTATTGCACAGCGCATATCTTCCGTGCGCCATGCGGATCAGATTATTATTTTGGACGGCGGAAGGGTAAGCGGTATCGGTACGCATGAGAGCCTGCTTGCTTCCAACCGCATTTATCAGGAAATTTACGAATCCCAGAAGGAAGGAGCGGATTTATAATGGCAAAATATGTAGGATATAAAAGACCGAAAGACACGAAAAAGACAATCCGGCATCTGCTGGTATATTTAGGCATGCACAAATGGTCCTTTTTGCTGGTTGCCCTGCTGGTACTTATCAGTGCCGGAGCCAATATTACGGGAACATATCTTTTAAAGCCGGTTATTAACCGCTTTATCGTTCCGGGAGATTTAAACGGACTGGTGCGTGCCGTTGCGGCAATGGGCGTGATGTATCTGTGCGGCGCGCTGGCAACGCTCGGATACAACCGTTTAATGGTGAAGACCTCGCAGAAGGTCATCCGTGAAATCCGAAGCGATTTATTTGCACACGTACAAAAACTGCCCCTGCGGTATTTTGATGCGCATACACACGGCGAATTAATGAGCCGTTTTACCAACGATGTCGATGCCGTACAGGAAGCGATGAACAACAGCTTTGCAATGATTATCCAGAGTTTCATGATGCTTTTCGGTACGGTGATAATGATGATGGTACTCAGTATCCGGCTGTCGCTGATTGTTGTGGTATTTTTAATTGTTATGTTTGTGGTTATCCGCTTAAACGGAAAGCACAGCAAAAAATATTTTAACCGGCAGCAGGAGGAACTCGGCAAAATTAACGGATTTGTACAGGAAATGGCAGAGGGACAGAAGGTCGAAAAGGTCTTCAATCACGAAGCAAAAGACTATGCGCGTTTTTGTGAACTCAGTGAAAATTTCAGAAAGCAGTCCACCAATGCTCTGTCCTTTGCCGGTATGATGATACCAACCATTGTCAGTCTTTCCTATCTGAATTATGCGGTGTCTGCCTGTGCGGGCGGCCTGCTTGCAATCCGGGGACTGATGGATTTGGGAAGTCTTTCGGCATATCTGGTATATGTGCGCCAGAGTGCAATGCCGTTAAACCAGTTTACCCAGCAGGTCAATTTTCTGTTGTCTGCGCTTTCCGGTGCGGAACGAATTTTTGACATGATGGACGAACAGCCGGAAGTGGACGAAGGTAACGTGCATTTATGTCACGTCGTAAAAAATGCGGACGGCACACTGACAGAATGTGAACAAAGCACACCGGATTACGCATGGAAAGTGCCGGAAAACGGCGGCTTCCGCTATGTTGAATTAAAAGGTGATGTGCGTTTTCAAAATGTAGTCTTTGGGTACACCGATAAAAAGCGCGTATTAAACGGCATTTCTCTTTTTGCAAAACCGGGACAGAAAATCGCATTTGTCGGTTCAACCGGTGCGGGAAAAACAACGATTGTCAACCTGATTAACCGTTTTTATGAAATCCAGTCGGGGACGATTACCTATGACGGTATCGACATTCAGAAGATTGCAAAAGACGATTTGCGCCGCTCACTGGCAATGGTTATTCAGGATACGCATTTATTTACGGGAACGATTGCGGACAATATCCGATACGGTAAGTTAGATGCGACTGACGAGGAGGTTTATGAGGCAGCACGCATTGCCAATGCGGACTCCTTTATCCGCAGACTGCCGGACGGCTATGATACAATGCTGTATGCAGACGGCAGTAATCTTTCGCAGGGGCAGCGCCAGTTACTTGCGATTGCGAGAGCGGCAGTTGCCAAACCGCCGGTGCTTATTTTAGACGAAGCGACCAGTTCTGTAGATACCCGCACCGAGCGGCTGATTGAAAAGGGCATGGATGCGATTATGGAAGGCAGAACGGTATTTGTCATTGCACACCGCCTGTCAACCGTCCGTAATTCCAAGGCAATCATGGTACTGGAAAAGGGCGAAATCATAGAGCGCGGCAGTCATGAGGAATTGTTAGAACAGCGGGGCAGATACTATAGGCTGTATACGGGACAGTTTGAACTGGAATAAAGTATGAGCAATCCATATGCGAGAGATTGCTCATACGGCAATTTGCTTTCAGGTAAAGCAAATTGCCATTATCGTAGATTGACAGTAAACTCGTCCATACAGATATTTGCGCCGCAGGTGTCGCAAATATTATTTATCGCAGAACTGAATAAATTCAGTTCGCGTTCTTTCGGCATAAATGCCTACAGAAAAGAGGAAAGTATGAAAAAAGAACAGATTCGGAATGAATTATTTAAGATAGAAGTGCTGCGGCAGAGATTAATGAGGCCGCAGTTTATCGCATTGGGGCTTACAGTGGGGCAGGGACAGCCGCGCATTTTAAAAGAACTGCTTTTTGAAGGCAGTATGACACAGAAAAAACTTGCGGATGCCTGTCTTTTAGATGTAACCACAATGTCAAGGACACTTGACCGAATGGAGCAGGCAGGACTGCTTGTACGGGAAAGTAATCCCGACTGCCGCCGTTCATGGCTGATTGCCCTGACAGACAAGGGAATGGATATTGCCAAAAAGGTACAGCAGATATTTGAAGAAACGGATAAAATTTATTGCAGTAATCTTTCAGAGAAAGAAGCGGAGCAGCTTTTCGTATTGCTTCAAAAAGTAGAGGACAATATTTCACAAAACTGTAAATAAGAACTTCTTTTGTGGCTGCCCTCATTTTTGTGGCTGGCAGGCTGTAAGAAGCAGGCATATATTTTCCGTTGTCCGAATAGGATATACAAACAAACTTTAGGATATTGCATGAAAGGATATATCGAAGAACGGGCAGTAAAGACGGCGGAATATATTATCGAAACCAAAGCAACCGTGCGCCAGACCGCGCGAAAATTCGGTGTCAGCAAAAGCACCGTACATAAAGATGTGACGGCGCGTCTGACACGAATCAATCCGGCGCTTGCAAATGAAGCGCGCAAGGTGCTTGATGTCAACAAAAAAGAGCGCCATATCCGCGGAGGACTGGCAACGCGCGAAAAATACCTGCACGAACAGTAACAGCATATAAAATGAGCCGGTACCGTCTGATGCATCAGACGGTACCGGCCTGTTTTGTTTGGGGAGAAAAGTTACTGTAATACTGCAACAATCTCTAAATTGCGTTCTTTTGATAAATCTACAAATTCATTGCCTTCACACTTTACAATCGGGCGTGACAGGGCATGTCCGTTAATTAAAACGACTTCGCCGGTGCGGCCATCAGAAAGTTTGACATTATTTCCGATATAAGAAGTGGCGACATTCTTTAAGAACGGAAGGCTGAACTTCGGGTCAAATTTTGTAAAAGCATCTTGTTCCATATCCCGTACAACGTGGAATGGACAGAGGGCTTTTCTGTATATGCGGGAAGAGGTCATTGCATCGTAGATATCTGCAATTGTAATAATCTTTGCAAAATCAGGAATGTCGTCTGACTTTAAACCCATTGGATATCCGGAGCCGTCGCATTTTTCATGGTGCAGTAAAATTGCAGATTTAACACGCTCATCAATATCGGCATCCTTTACAATCTGATAGCCTAAGTTGACATGCTCTTTAATAATGGCATATTCGTTAACGGTCAGCCGGTCCGGTTTGCTTAAAATTTCATTTGGAACTAAAAGCTTTCCGATATCGTGTAAAATACCGCATAAAGTCAGCACCTTTACATCTTCCTCAGAATAGCCGAGCCATTTTCCAAGAATGGAGGCAATAATGGCAACATTAATGCAGTGGACATATGTTAAATCGTCCATATCACGCATACAGTGGAGCATATCGAAAATCTGGAGAGTATTCGTATATCCTGCAAGAATTTTTTCGGTATTCTTTAACAGCGCAGTCGTATCAATTGTTTCGTGGTTA
>ERZ791746.1877-NODE-1877-length-12956-cov-5.008526_pt1 | contig 12956 bp, 12 predicted proteins | sample MGYA00510038_ERZ791746 | MGnify/ENA primary metagenome ERZ791746 (study PRJEB30046, sample SAMN00792018) | human gut metagenome | study: EMG produced TPA metagenomics assembly of the A metagenome-wide association study of gut microbiota in type 2...
TTTATACATCTTATTTCATATTTAGAAATTAATAAATTAAAAATTTGCGTATCATTTTTATCTAAATATTTTACAATTTTTTCTATATCATATATAATTTCACCATTTAATACTTTTTCAATTTGTTCCCTATCTGCATCTTCTGATAATACATTTAAACTTGAACTTTTATTTTTTAATATTGCTACTGCACTTTTCAAATTATTTTGTTTTGCTAAGTCTTGTAAGTCATCATTTTTTAACCTTTTAGAATACATTCCTTTTAATTTTGCATTGATACTCGGATATTTTATTGCTGAAATTGACATTTTTTTCACCTCTCTAGTCTTATTAATGTCTAATACTACTATTTAATAATTTATCTAAGTATTTTTTCTATCATCTCGTTTATTTTTTCATCTTTTTTTTCATTATAGTCATTTTGTATGTCTTGAATCACTTTTTTTGTGTTTTCATCTATTTCTTCTTTTTTATTTGAAAAATCTTTGTCACATTCTGATTTCAAAAAATTTATTTTGTATTTATATTTCGCATTTATTTCTGCTTTCCTTTCTTCAAGCTCTATTGTTACATAATTATCTAAATTTTCTTCTTTTTCTTCACATTTGTTTATTATTGCTCTTGATTGATTGTCGATATCAACTAATTTATCAATTGTATCTTTCATTTGTAATATCTCCTTAAAATTTTTCTTTATTATATATCTATTATTTATTTTTAACAACAAAAAATTCAAATATTGTATAATTTATTCTAAAATTAATTTACATTTTTATATAACAAATCAAGCCAACAGATACGGTATATATCTGTTGGCTTGATTTGTTAGAACTTTGAAATAGACTCTTTAGTCTCTTCCAAAATAAATTTTGTGAACTCCTTTTCGAACATCTTTGTTTGGAAGGTAATATCATAATTGCCTTCTTGGTCGATGGCAATTGTGGATTGATTCATTTCCATCCACTCTCCATGTGGTCCTTCTTGTTTCAATGTAAACCGAAGTATAAAATATGGTGGCATTAACTGCACCCATTCTCGTTCAGTTTTGAAAGTTATATGACCAACTTCGTATATATTCATTTGACCATTCCTCCTCTACATTGTAGATGACGTTTGTGTACATTCGAACATATTGTTATAATATCACGCATTATTAATTTTTTCAATATTTATCTGTTTTTTTAGTTAAATAGTTGGTATTTTTGTGGCTTTTAATAATGATTCTCTATTTTATATAAAAAAATATCTTAATAATCAAATTCAATGTTACAAAAAATAGAATCTAGTTAATACTAGATTCTATTTTTGTATTAGATTTCATTTTACTAATTGCTAAGCCATCTCCAACTTCTAAAATTTCAGTTTCTAAATTTGGATTTTCTGTTGTTTCTTTTATGTATTCTCTTAAATTTCTAACTGCAGTACGTTGCTTGTGCTTATTATAATCACTCATAACATATCCTTTATATAATATGTTGTCTGCAAATATAATTCCATCTTGTTTTAACATTCTAAGAGCTTCTTTTAAGAAAAATGGATATTTTCCTTTAGCCGCATCAATAAATACGACATCATATTTTTCATTAAGTGTTGGAAGAATTTCAACTGCATCTCCTTCGTATAAATTGATTTTATTTTCAACTTCTACTTTTTTAAAGTTTTGTTTGGCTTCTTCTATACGCTCTTCATCTCTTTCAATTGTGTCTATTAATCCATCTTCTGCTAAATATTTTGAAAAACACATTGCTGAGTATCCTACAGCTGCACCAATTTCTAAAATTCTTTTTGGTCTCTTTTCAGTTAAAATTTTTGCAATTACTTCCAATGTATCGTCCATAATTATAGGAATATGCTCATTTAAAGCTTTTTGCTTTATTTTTTCCAACTCTATAGTATTCATTCTATTCCTCCTATAAATGCTCCTATCTTTCTAATTCATTTTGTTCATTTTCTATACTTTTATTATATTTATTTGCAAAATAAATTATTGTTTTTAGTGGATCATTTCCTATTACAGCTTTATATAATGGTCCTATTTTTAAATGAATTCTTTCTACTGATTCTCCACGCTTTAAATATTCTTGTATAACTAAATCAAATTTTTTCTTTTTAGCTCTTCTTTCTTCATCATTTTTTCGTTTTTCTTCTGCTTCTACACGGTCACTTTGCGTCCATCTTGATTTTCTATACGTATTTATATCACTGTTATTCAAACTCATTTTATTAAATCCATTAATATAATTCACTACAACCACTCCTATTAATTCAATTATTTTCCCCTTCTAGCTTCTCTTTCACGAGTTTTGCTATCTAATATTACTTTTCTTAATCTAATATTCTTTGGAGTAACTTCAACTAATTCATCTTCTGCTATAAATTCAATTGCTTTTTCTAGTGACATTTGTAGTGGTGGAACTAAACGAAGTGCATCATCTGATCCTGAAGCTCTTGTGTTTGTTAAATGTTTTTCTTTACATACATTTATTGCAATATCTTCATTTCTTGAATTTATTCCAACTATCATTCCTTCATATACTTCAACACCTGGTCCTATTAGTAATTCTCCTCTTTCTTGTGCATTGTATAATCCATATGTTACAGATACACCTGGTTCAAATGCTACTAAAACACCTCTTGTTCTTGATGATATTTCTCCTTTGTAAGGTTCATATCTATCAAATACACTGTTCATTGTTCCTACACCTTTTGTATCTGTTAAGAATTCTGTTCTATATCCAATTAAACCTCTTGCTGGTATATCAAATTCTAGTTTTGTATGTCCAGCTTCTGCTGGTTCCATATTATTCATTTCAGCTTTACGTCTTCCTAATTTTTCAATTACAGTTCCAATTGCATCATCAGGTACGTTACAAACTAATTTTTCAATTGGTTCGCATTTTACACCATCTATTTCTTTGAAAATAACTTTTGGACGAGATACTAATAATTCAAATCCTTCTCTTCTCATTGTTTCAATTAATACTGATAAATGAAGTTCTCCACGTCCACATACTTCGAAGCTATCAGCTGAATCTGTTTCTTTAACACGTAAACTTACATTTCTTTCTAGCTCTTTAAATAATCTGTCTCTAATATGTCTTGACGTTATAAATTGTCCTTCTTTTCCAGCTAAAGGTCCATTGTTTACACTAAATGTCATAGAAACTGTTGGTTCATCAATATCAACAAAAGGAATTTTTTCTGGGTGATCTATATCGCATATTGTATCACCTATATTAATATCTGCAATTCCAGATAATGCTACTATATCACCAGCCTTTACTTCATCAACTTCGACTTTTTTAAGTCCCATATAAGTAAATAATTTAGCAATTTTACCTTGAACAACTTTTTCACCTTTGCATATAGAAATTGCCATACCGTTTTTTATTGTTCCTCTTTCAATTCTTCCAACAGCAATTCTACCTAAATAATCATCATAATCAATATTTGAAACTAGCATTTGAGCTGTTCCATCCATATCGCATTTTGGTGGTTCTATTGTATTTATTATAGTATCAAAAATGCAATGAACATTATCAGATTCATCTTCTAAATGCATTTTTGCAATTCCATTTTTAGCTGATGCGTAAATTACAGGGAAATCTAATTGTTCATCAGATGCATTTAATTCAATAAATAATTCTAATACTTGATCAACAACTTTTAAAGGATTTGCTCCTGGTCTATCTATTTTATTAATTACAACTATTGGTTTTAAATTTAATGCTAGTGATTTTTTTAGAACTTCACGAGTTTGAGGCATTGGTCCTTCAAAAGCATCTACTAATAATAAAACACCATCAACTGTTTTTAAAACACGTTCAACTTCTCCTCCAAAGTCAGCATGTCCTGGTGTATCTACTATGTTTATTTTTATATCATTATACATAACAGATGTATTTTTTGAAAGAATTGTTATACCTCTTTCTTTTTCAATATCATTTGAATCCATTACTCTTTCTGCAACTTGTTCATTTGCTCTAAATACATGACTTTGTTTTAATAAAGCATCTACTAATGTAGTTTTTCCGTGGTCAACGTGTGCTATAATAGCTATGTTTCTTATGTTTTTATTATTCATTTTTATTACTCCTTTTATATTCATTTTTTATTTATCAAAAATCATTTTGATGGCAGACATAGAATTTTAATGTCTGCCATTTATTTGCCTGCAATTTTTATTGCATTAATCTTTTGTTATTATTTCTTTGTTGTTATCTGTATTTATCATTGATTTTTCTGTTTCTTTAGTTGTTGTCATTCCTTTTTCTTCATCTTGTACTGCTACTGATTTTTCTTCATTTACCATTAAGTCTGTATCTTGGCTTGTGCCTTCTATTTCTCTTATTGATAATTCTATTTTTTTGTTTTCTTTATCTATGCTAATTATTTTTGCATTTACTTTTTGTCCTATTTTTAATGCATCTTCAGGTTTTGCAATTCTTCTTTCACATATTTGTGATATATGTATTAAACCTTCTATACCTTTTTCTATTTTTACAAATGCACCAAATGGAACAAAGTGTAGTACTTTAACTGGAATTACATCTGATACTTTATACTTTTCTTCTACTTTCTCCCAAGGATCTGGACCTTTTTTGTCATAAATTAATTTTAATCTTTTATTTTCTTTATCAACTTCTTTTACTTTAACTTTTATTTCTTGTCCAACTTCTAATATATCTTTTGGTTTTTTATCTCTTTCCCATGTCATTTCTGATATATGTAATAATCCTTGAACTACTCCGTTTATATCAACAAAAGCACCATATTCACTTAAACTTGTTACTGTTCCTGTATACATTTTTCCAACTTCTACATTATTCCAGAATTCATCAAGTTTTGCTTTTTTTTCCTCATCAGCTATTTGTTTTATTGATCCTATTATTCTATTTGTTTTTGGATTATACTCTATTACTTTGAATTTTACTTCTTTTCCTTTATATGTATGTGGATCTTCGTTTCTATTTATTCCAGATAATGATAATGGTATAAATATTTTTATTGTATTAAAGTTTGTTATTAATCCTTTTTCATTTACTTCTGAAACTATAGCTTTAAATATTGTATTATTATTTACTTTGCTTTCAAATTCTTTTTGATCAATTTCTCTTCTTGCTCTGTTATATGATAATAATACATTACCTAATCCATCATTTAATTTTACAACAACAGCAGTTACCCTGTCGCCTAATTTGAATTTTTCTTGTACTGTTTCGCCAGCATTTAAAATGTATTCGTTTGCTGGAATTATTCCATCAGCTTTATATCCAATATCTATAAACACTTCATTTTTAGGTGTTATTTCAATTACTGTTCCTGTAACAGTTTGACCAACTTTAATTTCTTTTAAAGTTTGATTTAATAATTCTTCAAATGTAATATTTTCATTAATTTTTTCCATAAATTTCTTACCTACCTTAACATTTTTTTATTATATATTATTTATCTTTATTTGTCAACATAACTATATTATCCATAATAATATTAGTTACTTTTTCTAAGGCTTCTTTATCTTTTTCTTTGCCGTAGTATTCTGAAAAATCTAGTGGCTCTCCAAAAACTAATTTTACTTTCGTAAATGGTTTAAATGAACCTTGAATTCCCATTGGAATTACCTTTGTTCCTGTTTTTAAAGAAAAGAATGCAGCTCCACTTTTTGCCTTTAAATTTTTTGCCATACCTTTTCTTGTTCCCTCTGGAAATACGCCTAATACTTCGCCATTTTTCAATGCCTTTAAAGATCTTTTCATTGCTTCAATATCATTTTTTTCTCTATTTATTGGTATCGTATCTGATAGTTTAAGAGCCCATCCCAAGGCTTTGTTTCTGAACATACTTTCTTTACATATAAATCTAACTTTTCTCTTACATCCACAAACAACAGCAAGAGCATCTAACATATTTACATGATTTGCACATAATATATATGCTCCTTCATCAGGTAGGTTTTTTTCATCAACTTTTTTTATTCTATATACTAATTTATAAAATACATTATATACTATAACTTTAGTAAGCTTTAATCTAAATCTTTTAACAGCTGTATCTGGTGTTTCTTCATAAACTTCTTGTTCAAGTCTTTGCTCTTTTTTAGTATCTTTTATTAATTTTACAATTTTTTTAGTAACTTGTTTTATTGTCATATTTGTTGAATCAATCACTATTGCATCTTCTGCAACTTTTAATGCACCAAATTCTTTATTTTTGTCATTTTCATCGCGATTTTTCATATTTTGTAATACTTCTTCATATGTTGACTCTATATTTTTTTGCTGATTTTGTTTAAATCTTCTCTTTGCTCTTTCTTTTACATCTGCATCTAAATAAATTTTTACATCTGCTTTTGGAAATACAACTGTTGTTATATCTCTACCTTCCATTATTATGTCTTTATTTTTAGCTATTGCTCTTTGCAAATCTACAAGTTTAAGTCTTACTTCTTTTATACTTGAAACCTTTGACACAAGTTTAGTTACTTCCATACTTCTTATTTTCTCAGTAACATCTTCTCCATTTAAAAATACTTTTTTGTTTTCTTCATCTAAATTTATATCTATATTGTTCAATAGATCTTTTATTTTGTCTAATTCATCTAATTTAATATTTTTATTTATCATATCTAATGTTACACATCTATACATAGCTCCTGTGTCTATACATTCTAAGCCTAATTTTTGGGCTACTATTTCTGTTATACTTCCCTTTCCGCTTCCTGCAGGTCCATCTATTGCAACTACAAATGACATTTTTATTCCTCCTTGTATTATAACTGAACCAATACTTTTATTAGTTATTGGTTTCATCCATTATTATAGATTTTACTAAGATTTCTATTTTTTGAACATTCATTGATGTCAATCTTTCAATTTCCTTTTTTACCTTGTTTTGAAACTTTTTATGACATTCTTCTATATTACAACCATATTTTACTATAGATTGCATATAAATTGACATTCCTTCACCATATTTATCTATTCTTATTTTTGAAATTTTAACTATGTCTTTTTCTTTTTTTACTAACATTTGTATTATTTGTCTAAATACTGTATCTGAAATTGTAAAATTTCCTAAATAACTAAATGTAGGTCTTATTATTGATTTTTCAGCAATATATGGATCTTGACCTCCACCTTTCATTTTAAATATTTGCAAAGGATCTAATAAAAATCCTGAAAAATCTTTTTTTATTTCAAATGTAGGCACTGGTATAACATGTTTACCTTGTGTTACACGAATTCTTCTAGCTTTTTGCATTTCTTCTTCTGTTGCAACATCTGATATATAAATAGTTTTACTTATTGGTGGTAATTCTAAATTTTGAGCAATTTTTGATACCATTCCATCTGATGTTCCTAATATTAAAATAGATTCTGGCTTATATTTTTTTATAGCTTCAACAATCACATTTTTTTCGTCTTCATTAATAAAAAGAGCATGCCTTATTGTTTCTATTTTAGTTGGTGCTTTTTTCGCTGATGTACCAGCAACTACTTCATTGTCATTTATTAGTAATCCATCATCTATTATATATTTAATATTATTTTCACCAGCAACCATTTGAGCTCTATAGCTCTTTCCTGTTCCTGATGGTCCAACAAAAGCATAAACTCTTATTGTTTCGAACATAATTTTATTCCTCCTAAAACATTTGTATGTATTATATCATTATTGTTTACAAAGAAAAAGGGGTTTTTTAAATTTTTTCATATCTACAAATTGATAATTCTATGATTTATTCACATTATAAAATAGACTAGAATAGTATTTTAAAGGCTTAATTAATATTACAATAAAAAAAGCAAAATCATTAAATAACAATTTAACAATTCTGCTTAATATATTTTATGACAACCTTATTTTTTACATTGTCTATAATTTTTTAGTTTAAAGGTCTTCTATTTTCTTATCATCAACATGGTCTATTTTCTTCCATTCTGTGTCTCTTTTGAATAGACATTTTATATTTATTAATAACCATGATCCCATGAAAATTGGATATGTTAATAATCCTTTTATCATTGGTTTTATTGGCTTTTTTTCTAAGTATAATACTACTAATCCCATAAATGGTAATACTAATAATGTTGGTATAATATATTTTAACATTTGTATTGTAAAGTCTAATCCTGTCATTGCTCCTGTTGCAAATAACACTATGTTTACTATTACTAATACTAAAGTTAATATTAACATTGGTGTTGTTCCTAACATATATAATAAACCGTCAAAATTCATTACTGTTTTATTTTTTACTACAGCTTCAGCTAATGGTTTTGTATATTCTTTTAAACATTGCATATGTCCTACTGTCCATCTTGATCTTTGTGTCCATGATTGTTTAAATCCTACTGGTTGCTCATCATATACTATTGCATCTCTTGCCCAACCTAATTTTTTACCTTCTATAATTCTTTTTAATGAAAATTCTATATCTTCTGTTAATGTTTTTGTGTTCCATCCTTGAGGTTTTATTACATCAAATTTTACCATAAAACCTGTTCCATTCATTAAAGGTGAAAGACCTATATTATATCTTGCTAAATGATAAAATCTATGCATTGTCCAATAGAATATTGCATATCCTGCAGATACCCAACTGTCTGATGGATTTTTTATGTCTTTATATCCTTGAACAACTTCTTCTCCTTGACACAATTTTTTATTCATTACTTTTAAGAAATTTTCATCTACTATATTATCAGCATCAAATATACAAAATGCATCATATGGTGCATTTTCTTCAATTTTTTGAGCTAAAAACCATTGAAGAGCATGACCTTTTGTTTTATGAGCTTCATCAAATCTTTCATATACTATTGCTCCTGCTTTTTTTGCAACTTCTGCTGTTTTGTCTGTGCAGTTATCTGCAATTACATATATGTCGTATAAATCTTTGGGATAGTCTAATTTTTTTAAACTTTCTATTAAATTTACTACAACTTTTTCTTCATTATGAGCCGGTATTATTGTCATGAATCTGTGTTGTTTATCTTCTTTTAAAGGTTTTTCTTTAATTTTAACAAAAGAGCACAAACTAATTATGAATTGATATAACCAATATATAGTTACAATCCAAATAAGTGCCTGTTGTATTATATATAAATATTCCATCTTTTACTCCTTAATTTTAAATTCATATATATTATACTTACTTATATTCTTTTTTTCAACATTTTGTTACTTTTTTTTGCATTTTCACAAATAATTCACAAAAAAGCCCCTTATTTTTTGTTTATTTTCAAAAACAATAGTATACTAAAATATACTATTGTTTTTGCTTTTATTTTATTATTTTTCTTCTTTGTTTTCGTCTTTATTTTGAGCTGTAGATTCTAGGTCTTTCATTGTTAAATTTACTCTTCCTTGAGAATCAATTTCAGATACTTTTACTCTTATTTCGTCTCCAATTGCTAATACATCTTCTACTTTTTCTACTCTCTTACTTGATATTTTTGAAATATGAAGTAATCCTTCTTTTCCTCCACCTAAATCAACAAATGCTCCGAATGGCATTATTTTTGTTACAACACCATCATAAATTTCTCCTGCTTCTATTTCTCTTGCTATATCTTTTATCATTTTCATTGCTGTTTCTGCATTTTTTGAATCATTAGAATATACACATACAGAACCATCTTCTTCAATGTCTATTTTTACATTTGTTTCGGCAATTATTTTGTTTATAACTTTTCCACCAGTTCCAATTACATCTTTTATTTTGTCTACACTAATTTTTGTTGTTATTATTTTTGGAGCATATTTTGAAATTTCTGCACGTGGCTCTGCTATTTGTGGTAACATTATGTCATTTAATATATACATTCTTGCTTTTTCTGTTCTTTCAAAAGCCTGTTCTATTATATCATATGTTAATCCATCTATTTTAATGTCAACTTGTATAGCAGTTATACCATCTTTTGTTCCACCTACTTTAAAGTCCATATCTCCAAAGAAATCTTCAATACCTTGAATATCTGTTAACATTACATATCTATTTGGATCATTTTTGTCTGTTACTAATCCTGTTGATATTCCAGCTACTGGCTTTTTAATTGGAACACCTGCATCCATTAAAGCTAATGTACTTCCACATATACTAGCTTGTGATGTTGAACCATTTGAGCTTAATACTTCTGATACAACTCTTATTGCATATGGGAATTCTTCTTCTGATGGAATTACTGGAACTAATGCTTTTTCAGCTAATGCTCCATGGCCAATTTCTCTTCTTCCTGGTCCTCTTGATGGTCTTGCTTCTCCAACACTGTATGATGGGAAGTTATATTGATGCATATATCTTTTTCCTGTTTCTTCATCTAATCCATCTAATAATTGCTCTTCACTTTTCATTCCTAAAGTTACTATTGACATTACCTGTGTTTGACCTCTTGTAAAGATAGCACTTCCGTGTACTCGTGGTAATACTCCAACTTCACAAGATAGTGGTCTTATTTCATCTATTTTTCTACCATCTGGTCTTTTATGCTCTTCTAGTATCATTTCTCTTACACATTCTTTTTCTAGATCATGAACACTATTTGCAATATCAGCTTTCTTTTCTTCTGCTGATTCTTCTCCATATTTTTCTATAAAATAATTTGTTATATCTTCAGTTATTTTTTCTATATTTGTATCTCTTACAGTTTTATCAACTTCTTGAACATCTTTGTACATTCTTTCTTTGAAGTTTGATTTTATCTCTTCATATACATCTTTATCAGTTGCAAATGATTGATATTCAAATTTTGGCTTTCCTATTTCTGCTTGTATCTTCGATATAAAATCACATAATTTTTTTATTTCAACATGAGCATCTTTTATTGCTTGTAACATTGTGCTATTTGGTATTTCATCTGCTCCGGCCTCAATCATTGTTATTTTTTCTTGTGTTCCAGCTACAGTTAAACGTAATCTACTGTGTTCTCTTTGCTCTGCTGTTGGATTTATTACTATTTTATCATCTACATATCCTACATTAACAGCTGCTGTTGGTCCTCCAAATGGAATATCTGATATTGCAAGTGCTGCTGCTGTTCCTATCATTGCACAAACCTCTGGTGAGTTATCTTGCTCTACAGATAATACTGTTGCTACTACACATACATCATTTCTAAAATCTTTTGGGAATAATGGTCTTATTGGTCTATCAATTGCTCTTGATGTTAATATAGCTTTATCTGCAGGTTTTCCTTCTCTTTTTGTAAAACTTCCTGGTATTTTTCCTACAGCATATAGTTTTTCTTCATAATCTACTGATAATGGGAAAAAGTCAATTCCTTCTCTTGGCTCTTTTGATGCTGTAACATTTACCATTACTACAGTATCTCCATATCTTACCATAACACTTCCATTTGCAAGCTCTGCAATTTTTCCAGTTTCAATTGTTAATTTTCTTCCAGCTAATTCTGTTTCATAACATTTAAACATATACTTCTCTCCTTTATAATTTATTATTTGCTTAAAATTAGCTGTAACCTCGATAAATTACTTTAATTTACTTTTATTTAATATAATTTTTTAAAGTACTTTATCCAAGCTACTTACTAATTTTTAAGCATTTTTAACACCATTTAATTAAAATGGACGTTTAGCAATTTATTTATGCAAAACGTCCAAAAGTTATTATTTTCTTAATCCAAGTTTTTCTACGATATCTCTGTATCTTTGAACATCTTTTTTTGCTAAGTAGTTAAGTAAATTTCTTCTGCTTCCTACCATTTTTAAAAGACCTCTTCTTGAATGATTGTCTTTTTTGTGAACTTTTAGATGTTCTGTTAATTCATTGATTCTTTCTGTTAAAAGAGCTATTTGAACTTCTGGTGAACCAGTATCGTTTTCATCTCTTTTATAAGTAGCGATTATTTCTTGTTTTCTTTCCTTTGTCATTTTACAATGCACCTCCATTATTATTTTTTATCCTTAAACTGAGTTTAAGTGGTGTTAATTATCCTTGAACTAAGTATAAGGTTTTGTATTTTTAATACCTTGATATTTTATCACATAATTTTAGTCATTGCAAGTGAAATAATTGCTTTTTTGTTAATTCCCTTTATTTTATTTTTTTGATACATATTTATATGAAAGCACAATAGCATCTTTTCCATAGCAGTAGTAAAATTGTCCAACCTTCACAATTATCGCTCTATCACTATGTATTTCTTTCATTATCTTTACTGTATTTTCTATCTTCATTAATATTCTCCCATAGAACTGCTTTATCTACTTGTATTCGTCTAGGAAAAATTTGCCCTTGCACCGTTAACGCTCCTTACAGTCGCCTTCTCGGTGACTCACGGAAGGACTATTCGTACCTTCCATTTTCGTACGCCTCTAGTTTTATTCAACTACTAAATTCCACTCTCCGCTTTCTGTTTTTCCGCTTGTCTGGATATTGGATTTTAGAGAAACTACAGGGACCACAGAAAAATCAAAGCCATACTCATCGCCACGCGAATAGAACAAGAAGTAGTTGTCGACGCTGCCAGAATCCACACTGCGCACGCAGAAATCGCAATAGTTAGAATGCAAGTTGATACAAGGAGACGCCAACCAGAATCCACTAGTTTTTAAATTTTTTGTTGAATAATTATAAGCTCTATTCGTACTTTTACTTTGGGTACTTGCTGTATATTTCAATGTTACTTGATTTGACTCACTTGCTTCTGTTTCTGTTCCATCATCATTTATAAATGTTCCACTTGTATATGTATAACTCGTTGTTGTATCATCTTTTGGCGTATAATTTTCTAATTTATTTACATCCTCTATTGTTATACTTCTTCCTCCTGTTGCTCCTTTCCCATGTCCGTATACATCCCCCACTTTATCTAACACTGTTACTGCATTTTTATAGCCTGCTTTTCCATATAATGCTACTTTTTTTGCTGTTGGATTTTCTGCCATTAGCTCTACTATTCCTGTAGTTTTATCTACACTCATTACTTTCCATG
>ERZ791746.1879-NODE-1879-length-12948-cov-2.327232_pt1 | contig 12948 bp, 9 predicted proteins | sample MGYA00510038_ERZ791746 | MGnify/ENA primary metagenome ERZ791746 (study PRJEB30046, sample SAMN00792018) | human gut metagenome | study: EMG produced TPA metagenomics assembly of the A metagenome-wide association study of gut microbiota in type 2...
CTTTGGCAAAACTCAAAAAGAAATTTCAAAATTGTAAATACTGGAACCAGCACTTATTCATATTTGGTGTGCCCTGTTTAAATTGAAGTAGGAATCGCTTAATTGGTCCTGTGTCCTCTCCTCTCCAATAAGTCTGGATGGTAAGCAATGTCGGAAACTCTGTATCCGGCATCGGTTTTTTCTATGGAAAAAATTGTGCTTTCTTCCTCACCCTCTGGGGTGCTATGGTAAGCGAGATATGTTCCTTTATAGGTGTTTCCATCCAACTTCTCAACCGAGACTGCCTTGCTCTGCCAACCGGTAGCGCCACCGCCTGCAAAGGCATACAAGACACCGTCCACATCCGTAAAGCTTGTATCCAAAAGCCAATCCAGAGCTTCCCCTGTGAAGGTCTGACTATAATAGTCCACGAGTTCACTGTATTGCCGGGAAGTCCATTGATAAGGAGTATCATCAACGATGATCTGATTCATATAATCACATTCGATCTTCTTATCAAAAATATCACGAAGAACATCATCTGTGGGATTCGTAGCCAAACTGATGATTTCATTCATGGCTTTTTCAAAAAGTGGGAGTAGTTCCTCGTCAGTAGGTTCTTCCTCTTCACTTGGATTTTGACTTTCTTTCTGCCCCAGCTCTTCTATCATCGTTGCTTGCTTCTCTTTTTCACTTTGACCCAATGCTCCCAAACGGTTTGTTACGAGCAGAAGACAGAGGATTACTAGAGTAATTAGGATCAATGTCAATAATAAAACAACTGCGATGTTTCTTTCTTTTTTCATATCTTCAGCTCCTTTATTGTTGGATGTGAATCATTCAAGAGAGAATGAACAGAAACCAACCACTACGTTTACTCTCTTGCTGTATAAAAATATAGAAAAGCTTCCGGATGCTTCAAATGATCAGTACAGGAAAATTCTCCATACAGTTGATATCCTTCTTCCAGTGTAAAAGAAAGACAGGTGCCTTCTTCCATCAATTCTTCTTTTGTTTTTCCTTCTATCATTGGTTCGATTTCCTGCAAGGTGGCAGAGAAAAGCTGGATGTTTTGAATTCCATCAATTTGTAAGCTCCGTAATTTTTGTTCATCTTCCTCTGAGAGAATATTATTTCTAATCCAAACGGTAACAGAACGGTTAGGAGAAGTTTTCACCCGGATTTCAGGACAGCAGTCATATCCTGATGGACAGACATTGGGTTCCCGCAGCTCCCATTCTATAGAAAATTCATTTTCACTCTGCCAGATACGGTATGCCTTCCACTCGGCATAACAGAGAGTTCTGCCGAGCAAATAGTGCTGTTCTTCATCCTGATCCCAGAGAGGCAGCTTTCGTTTTATGGAATTAGTGGGAGAATTCAGAGAAAGCAAGGTAATATAAGGAAAATCAGCAAAGGAGAAAGATACATTGGGAATTCGTTGCCCAGTTGGAGAAGGAAAGATCAGATATTCTTCATCTTGCTGAAACCGCAGCATATCCCAAAAGGTGTTTGGAACATCCAAAGGGGTAATGGCAGAAACAGCTCCAGATTTTTGATAGAGATAGTAATATTTTGCTTGACCCTGTAGGCAAATTAAAACAGATTTTTTGTGACTCAGGATACAAATATTACTTTGACCAAAATCCATCCATCCTTGATGATCTGTAAAATAAATTTCTGGCAGCTTTTCAATAACATCGGCAAGAAAGTCAAAGGTGTAAGTTTGATTTTCCTGGGTGAAAACAGGGTCTGGGATTTCAAAAAGGTTTTCTGGATAGGCAAGAGAGAAACTGTCGGATTCCGTATACTGATAGGAATGGTCAGCAAGGGAATAGGTGATCGTTCCTTGTTTGACTTTTCTGGTCTGATCGTCTGGAATATAGTAGGGAAAAGAAAGTTCCTGCTTGTCGACATAGTAGTCAATTTCATCCCAAGGAATATGTTTTCCCTGTGTGTCGATCTCGATGATGGAATCTGTTTCTCTTTCGTACAGCAGATAGTGCATCTGATTCTGCATATTCCGCAGACCGATCAGATAATCATCGCCGACTCCCATCATATTAATTTCCTCTCCGCCCCAATATTCGGGAGTGCGGTAGGGTTCCCCTAAAGAACCGGAAAGAATGTCATACACTTCCCGCAGCATGACGAATTTGTCCTCAATCACTTCTGTTTCCTCTGAAGTTTCTGTTCCCTGTGGCAATGCGGTATCCGCGACATTGAAAGACGGGGAAGAATCTGCTTCGTTTGAAGTACCGATGCTGATGGAGGAATCTGTATTTTCGGAGTTTTCCCCACATCCCGCAGGCAAAAGAATCAAAGCCAAAGTCAGAATTAAGAAGAGAGAGTTTCTGAAAAAATGGTGACGTAACATACAAACTCCTCCTTTTCAGTTTATTTTATCTCTGAAGATTCTGCGGTAATAACAGAATGTTATCTGACAACTGAAATATATTCTATATGAGTAACCAGAAAAATAAACCTCGGTATATTTTAAGTAGATAATCTCTTGTTTATTAATTTCATTGTAGCATAGATTACCAGCTCTATCATGATAATTGAAGCAATCATTCTAAATAATCAGGAGGGGGAAATACAAAATGAATCAAAAAAAGTAATTCGTACGATTGCTTTGTAGCAGTATATGGCTATTATGTTTGTTCCTAAATAGTTTATCTTTGTTTTATAGAGGGATGTGCCATAAAACAATGGCACATCCCTCTATTTTGTATCTGTCTGAAACGGAGATGGTGTCAAAAAGTCCGGGAGAGACGCGATTTTCCATATTCCATTTTCTTTTGTCATCTGTACGTCACCGGTTACGATATGATCGTACTCCTGAAACTCCACCGATAAAACTGCATTGTTTTCTGATTTGGATAAAACAGATGCACTGACAGGGTCTGCGCCCCATCCACTGCCCAGCAGGGAAGTGTTGCGGTAAAGTTTGCCGTCACGTTCCATAAAGTCACCCTTTTCCAGATATGGATACAAGGTGTTTTCTGCAAATTCCTGTGTCACGACCTGCTCGACAGCCCGTTTCATTTCGTCAATGCTGTCAAATCGGGACACTTCAAAAAAGGTGGTGTATTCCGGGGTGTCCGGCAGTGGTTCATAGCCGACTTCCAAAGTGCCAAGTGCATCGTCACCGGCTCCCAGAAACCATGGAATCGGATAAGTATAAGAATCGTATAGGGAGAACAGGCGGGAAATCAGCTGTTCATCGGAGGGAACGGAGGAATCATTCTGTTGATTCCAATTTACAACAGCATCCGAACCTGTAACATAAGGAGTATTGGCAAGCTTCCAGGTGTGTTCTTCCAATTGAAGAAAAATAGGAAAGCTGAATTTTTCTTCATACAGGTTTTCAAATGTGACAGACAGTTCAGCTACAGTGGAAGTTTTCGAAACGACAGAGGCTGACTGAGCAGTAAACATCCATTCTCCGCAAAAAGCGGCTGTACTAAGGTAAAGGTTGCCTTCCTGTTCCAGAAAGTAGTCCTTTTCGTGAGGGTATAGGTATTTTTCGGCGTAGGCTTTGGTAACAACCTGTTCGGTCATCTGTTTCATTTCCTGAATGCTGTCCAACCGAAACACAAGACAGTATGTACCATTTTCATTTTGAATGATGTTGTCCGGAGCGGAAAAAACAGAAAGGGAGGAGTAACCGCCCCCTGTCCACCAGGCTATCGGCAGAACATAGGGGTCAAGCAGATAGAGAGCACGCTCGCACAGCTCTTCATCGGTAATCGGAGGGGAAGCTGTTTCTTGATTGGCACTTTCCTGATTTGTAGATGAATTTGCAGGATGAAGCACATCCTCCACCTGATGGATTTTGTGCGAAACAAATTGATAATGAGATTCATCTTCTTTCTGTATGGTTAAAGTTCCGCTTTGCTTAAACTGCTCAAAATAATACAGATTATAGGTGATCTGGATTTCTCCATTGAGCTCTTTGACCTGTTCCATCTGATAATCGAGTACGTTGCCCAGACCTTTGATCTCATAGGTTTTGTTGTCTTTATTATAATAGGTTTCTGAACGCATCCGCTCAGGTTCCACATCAAAGAAGAGTCGCAGAACATCTTCTACGATATTCCGGTCAATTTCACTTTCTCCTTCTTGCTCTGAAACATAGCCATAGACGACCAGTGCCTCATAGTACTGGAAGAAGCAGTCCGAAGAGAGTTCCTCCACAGAGTTCCATTCTTCCAGAAGCAGCTTCGCTTCTAGTGCCATCGAGAGAATGTCCTCTGTGGAGGCTTTTTTGTTCAACCAACGTTCCGGTTGGCTGTTTGTGCTGCATCCGACAGACAGGACGGCAAAGATAACCGTTAAAATAATACAGAGCAGTTTTTTCATAGCGCATCCTCCTTTGGGGCTTATAAATTTGTGATGGAATGCCTGTCATAACAAAATTTTTAGACTGATTTATTCCTTTTAAAGATAATAAAAATCCAAAACAGGTTAATTTTTTTGGAAAAAAATCTCTTTATATAATAACAAGTTTATTTAGCGTACGGAAATGAACTTGTAAATTTAAAAATAAAGGAGTTTTTTATAAATATACCTCTATTCTCAGTGAAATACTTTATTCTAATACCAGTATATTCCTGAAACTGACAAACGTCAATACAAGGAACATATAACTTATCAAACTTCAAATTAAAACTAAGTCTTAAAAATGTCAAAATAAGATTTTTGAAGAATTAAGATGCTTTATATATAGCATAAGAAAATATATCTAAAGTAAAATCCCCCTGTAAAAACAGGGGGATTTTTTTATGCTGCATTTTGATTTGTCTGTGCTGCTACGGTCAGCAAGGTGTTGTCCATATTTTCAGCAAAGATGCCGTATCCACGGGTCGGGTCATTGACAAAAACATGAGTCACCGCCCCAACCAACATGCCGTCCTGAATGATGGGGCTGCCGCTCATACCTTGAACAATTCCGCCGGATAATTCCAGAAGCTCTGGATCGGTGATTCGCAGGACCATGTTTTTAGTAGGTTCATCCTGAGAAAGTGATACATTTTCGATATATGCGTCAAATAGACGCGGTTTTTCACCTTCCACAGTGGTCATGATTTGGACAGGACCTTCCTTCACTTCCTGACTTTGTGCCATTGGGATTGTCTGAGAATAAGGAGGCAGAGAAGAAAGTTTGCCGTAAACACCGTTGTAGCTGTTCTGATACAGCTGACCGACCGGACTGTCTGCGACAAAAGCTCCCTGAAGCTGTCCCGGAGATCCGGCGCTGCCTGCCTGTACCCCGATAATGGAGGCTTCCACAATTTCACCCTGGGAAAGAGGCATGATTTGTCCGGTATCGACATCACAGATTGCATGTCCAAGTCCGGCAAAACAGCCGTTGTTGGGGTCAAAAAAGGTCATGGTTCCGATTCCTGCGGAACTGTCCCGTACCCACAGCCCCAGATGATAGTCGTTGTCCATCGAGGACTTTACGGGAGACACTGTCAGGTTTTGCAGATCGTTTCCGCGACGGACGGTTATGGAAATAGGGGTGGCACCGCACGTGCTGACCAGTTTGGTCAGCTGTTTTTTGGAAGAAATTTTTTCCCCGTTAACAGAAAGGATGACATCTCCTTCCTGTATACCAGCTTCTTTGGCGGGATTGACCGACTGGCTCTGCATATCGGTTACATTGCCGGTTCCCACTACCATAACACCGTCTGTTACCATCTTGATGCCAAACGGAGTACCACACAGAGAAACGACGCGACGATCAACCACCTGGACATTGACATCCTTAATGTTGATTAGTCCAAACAGCTTTAAATCCATCTGAAAGGTGTTTCCTGTAGAGGAATAGACAGAAAGAGGATAGGAACTGCTGCTGACAGCTTGTATCATCTTGTTGTCCCCGATGGAAAAGGTTTCTCCTTTGGCAAGGTAGTAGCGGTCAGGAAGCTGGGAGGAAAGATAAAGCGCAAAACAAAGGCTGCCCATAACAAGAACAGAAAACAGCGCACTGAATATGCGCCAGGATTCATAGAAAAATCTCCTGTGGGAGATCCTTCCGGAAAAGACAAAAATTGGTTTCACCTTGAAATTCCTCACACTTCATAAAGTTTTTTTATTTGGAAATCCTATTTCATATAAAATCGGTCATTGTCCTTGATGTCCTTTTTAATGTTTGCAGAAATAAAAAAAATATTTGCGCCAATTTCAGAGGAGAAAAGAAGATTCTGTGGGTTTTGGAAGAGATTTTTGATATTTTAAATAAATCCTTAATTATTTTGATGCAGGCGTATGCTTCTTGTACTTTACGGAAAAATGTTCTATAATGAGAATAAAAATGAGGATGAATGGAGGAACCCTGCCATGCCAGAGGATTTTGAATATAAGGTGCGCAGAAAGATTGAAGAGCTTTCTCGTTCCAAAGAAATGGAAAATATCAAAAGAGACTTTAAGAATATGGCAGACGATGTCAAGAGAGAGTTTTCTTCCTATTGTTCAGAAGGCCGTTTTAACAATGAAAAGAACGGTCGCTCCGGAACATGGGGGTCTGACCCGTATCAAAAGAAGGAAAGTGCAGACCGTTACCATGCGGAGAAAAAACATGTGTCCAAAAGCGACTATGCACAAAATAACAGCAGCAATCATTATGGGTCAAATCAGAGCAAAAATACAGTCAAGATACAGCCATACAAAACATTCAGTGTATCCGGTGTATTGTTCACCGTTTTTGGTGGAATTGGTCTGGGAATTTTTACCCTGTTTTTGCTGGTAACAGCATGGCTTACTTCCATTATGCAGATGTTTGGCACTTCATTTTTTGTGGTAGCAGGGATTTTGCTTGTTTTGATTGCCGTTTCGGGCGGGATGCTAGCCAAGGGAATCTCGCTGCTTAACAGGAGTGCCCGCCTTAAAAAATATCTGAAAATTATTGGAAAGGGACAGTTCTGCCCGATCGATATGCTGGTTCAGGAAAGCGGCAGAGATAAGGCGTTTATCCTAAAGGATCTGCAGAAAATGATCCAAAAGAAGGCATTGCCGCAGGCACATCTGGACGATGAAAAAACCTGCCTGATGCTCACCGACGAAATTTACCAGCAGTACCGTTATGTCCAGCAGCAGGCAAAACAGCGCCAGCAGGAAGAAGAGCGGCAGAGAAAAGAGCGTGAAGAAGCGCAGAAGGCAGCGATGAAAGCCCAACAGGAACGGGAAGCCCAGGCAATGGCAAAAAGTCCGGAGCTTGCAGCAGCAATTCGACAGGGCAGAGAGATGATCCAACAGATCCGTCAGGCAAATGACCGCATCGAGGGCGAAGAAATTTCAAACAAAATGTTCCGCCTTGAGCAGATTGTGGACAAGATTTTTAGTCAGGTTGAGGATCATCCGGAAAAACTGCCGGATATCCGTCGACTGATGAATTATTATCTGCCGACGACCTTGAAATTATTAAATTCCTATGAGGAATTTGACAATCAGCCTATTCAGGGAGAAAATATCAAAACTGCTAAAGAACAGATTGAAAAAACGCTTGATACCATCAATCTTGCGTTTGAAAATCTGCTGGATCAGCTTTTTACCGATGAAGTTCTGGATGTAAGTTCCGATATTTCCGTGCTGGAAACCATGCTCAAACAGGAAGGTTTGATGGGATCGGAGTTTGATCAGAACGTCACCAGAAACTAAAAGAGTTTTGTTTTAGGAGGAAGCTTTTATGAGCAATACATATGATCCAAACAATTCTGTACAACCAACATTGACCTTTGATCCGTTTCCGGAAGCACCTGCTCCGGAATTGGTCCAAGCACAGCAGACACAGGCTCCAGTAAAGGAAGAACCGAAGCCTGTTTTTGATGAAAGCATGCTTACCGAGCAGGAACGCAAAATGGTAAATGATTTTGCAGCGCAGATTGATCTTACCAATTCCAGCATGATTTTGCAGTACGGAGCTGGTGCACAGAAGAAAATGGCGGACTTTTCTGAAAGTGCGCTGGAAAATGTGCGCACCAAGGATCTTGGTGAAATCGGCCAGATGCTTAGTGGAGTTGTCACCGAGCTTAAGAACTTTGACGAGGAAGAGGAAAAGGGCTTCTTTGGTTTCTTTAAGAAAAACACCAACAAGCTTAATTCCATGAAGGCAAAATACGCAAAGGCAGAGGCAAACATCAACCAGATCGTCAACGGCTTGGAAAATCATATGGTAACTCTGCTTAAAGACGTGGCAATGCTGGACAAGATGTATGAGTTAAACAAAACCTATTTTAAGGAAATCTCGATGTACATTCTGGCAGGTCAGAAAAAACTGGCAGAAGTGCGCCAAACACAGCTTGCCCAGTTGATTGAAAAGGCAAAACAGACCAATCTTCCAGAGGACGCACAGGCAGCAAATGATCTGGCAGCTCTGTGCGACCGCTTTGAGAAAAAACTGCACGATCTGGAACTGACCCGCATGATCTCCATTCAGATGGCGCCGCAGCTTCGACTGGTGCAGAATAACGATACCCTGATGAGTGAAAAGATTCAGTCCACCATCGTCAACACCATTCCGCTTTGGAAAAGCCAGATGGTGCTTGCTCTGGGCGTGACCCATTCCCAGCAGGCAGCACAGGCACAGCGTGAAGTGACCGACATGACAAACGAGCTGCTGCGCAAAAATGCACAGACTTTGAAGATGGCGACCATCGAAACAGCAAAAGAATCCGAGCGTGGTATCGTGGATATCGAGACACTCAAGGCAACCAACGAATCGCTGATTTCTACCCTGGACGAAGTGATGAAAATCCAGGAAGAAGGCAGACAGAAGCGCAGAGATGCGGAAGTGGAGCTGGGACGAATCGAAGAAGAGCTCAAGCAGAAACTGCTCCAAATCAGAGGATAAATAGAAAAGAGGCAGCCGCAGAAGGCTGCCTCTTTTTATAAACAGATTAAACGAAAACCCGGCATACTCTTGCAGTATGCCGGGCTGTTTTTGTTTATCGGGAAATTGGCTGTGTTTTCTTTTCCAGCCATTTTCTTGCACGTTCGCTGACCAGAGGGGAAACCTTTTCATAAACATGTTTGTGGTAATCGTTGAGCCACTGGATTTCCTCGTCATTCATCAGGGCAAGATCCAGACAGTCGGTATCGATTGGAACAACTGTAAAGGTTTCAAAACGATAGAACTGACCGTACTCTGTCTCGATATCCTTGCGGACAACAACCGAGTTTTCGGTACGAACACCATGGCTGCCTTCGGTGTAAACACCTGGCTCGATGGTGATGAACATGCCTTCTTCCAATGCAATGGTGCGGTCACGGAAGTTCGGAGGTGCCTCGTGAACGTTCAGGAAGTAGCCGACACCATGTCCGGTACCGCAGCGATAGTTGAGACCATCTCTCCAAACCTGGCCGCGGCAGATAGCATCCAGGTCAGAACCGGTGGAACCAGCAAGGAATCTCTGACGGGAAAGTGCGATGACACCTTTAAGAGAGGTTGTGAAGTCGCGGCGTTCCTGAGCGGAGATTTCGCCAAGAGCAAAAGTTCTGGTGGTATCGGTGGTACCTTCATAGTACTGACCGCCGCTGTCGTTGAGGAACAGGTGTGCACGTTCCAGTTTCTTGCAGTTGTCAGGAGTTGGTGCATAGTGCATCATAGCAGCATTGTCGCGGTATGCCATGATAGCGGTAAAGCTTTCGCTGACATAGTTGCCCTGTGCAGCACGGAAGGAAGCGATCTTTTCCGAGCAATCCCACTCGGTCAGAGTTTCTCCGTTTTCCAGAGCCTCAAACAGCCATCCAAAGAATTCAGCTTCTGCACAGCCATCTTTGAGGTAAGCTGTATAGGTGTTTGCAATCTCAGTTTCGTTTTTGATTGCTTTCATCATTGGGATTGGGCTGGTTCCCGGAACAAGCATCAGGTTGTGATTTTTCTCCATTGCGTTGTAAAGCATGTAGTTAACTTCTTTTTCATCGCAGAGAACAGTTGCCTGAGTGTCCAGATTTTCCAGATAGGAATAGATTTCCTCATACTCTTTTACGCAGATGCCATTTTTGGAGAGAGTTTCTTTTGCTTCCTCCGACAGGCAGGAAAGGCTGAGGAACAAAACAGCAGAATCTTTGGAGATAAATCCATAAGAAGTTGCAAGCGGGCTGGTTGGAACGTCCAGTGCACGAACATTGAACAGCCAGTTGGTGTTGTCCAGACGGGAAACAACCAGAGCATCACAGCCACTTTCTGCCAGAGCTTCTCTTACTTTGGTAATTTTCTGTGCAGCAGTTTTGCCGCTGTATTTTTCGTCCAGATAATATACCGGAGTGAACTCTTCTTTCGGACGATCTTCCCAGACATCGTTGCCGTAATCTTTGGTGATGTCGATGGAAATATCCTTATCAGCAAACAGATCTTTCATCTGGTTGATTTGATCAACATTAAACAGTTTGCCGTTTAATGCAACAACGCTGTTTTCCGGCAGAGTATCATGCAGATACTGTGTATAGCTTGGGCAGTCTGGCTCAGAAGCACGGAACAGTACAACTTCGGTTCCAGCAAGCTGATTTTGTGCCTGAACATAGAATCTTCCGTCTGTCCACAGACCGCTGATTTCGGTTGTAATTACCCAAGTTCCAGCTTCACCGGTGAATCCGGAGATATAGGTGCCGGTTCTCCAGTGGTCAGAAAAGTATTCGCTCATATGTGGGTCACCGCTTGGGATGATCAGAGCTTGAATCTGATCGCGCTTCATCAGTTCCCTGATTTTGGCGATCTTCTCGTTGGTAGTCATGGTAAATCCCTCCTGAGATAATTTCATCCTGTATGTAAATGGATGGTTTTACAGTTCAATCAATTCGTGGGTGGTGGAAATCATATTTTCATATCCGTCTTTGGTAATCAGGATCTGATCTTCAATGCGGACGCCACCCCAGTTTGGAATATAAATACCAGGTTCAATGGTTCGAACCGAATTTTCTTCCAGAAGCTCGGTGCTGTTTGGTCCCATAAATGGGATTTCGTGAACGAACATACCGATGCCATGTCCAATTCCGCTGTAAATGTATTGATAGTATTCGGTATCTTTTACTGCCTGAATGGAAGCTTCATAGACCTCTTTGAGCGGAACGCCGGCTTTCATTTTTTCCAGAGAATCTTCCAGCATTTTTTTCTCCAGCTCGTATACTTCGCGCTGTTTGTCGGTTGCGCGTCCAACCACAACGGTACGGGTCATATCGGAAAGGTATCCGTTAAACTGACAACCAAAATCCATCAGAACAAAGTCGCCGTATTCGATTGCCTTGCTAGATGGAATGCCGTGCAGCAGGGAAGTTCTTGCACCGGAAATCAGGATGTTGCCGTATGGCTGGGTATCAGCACCTTCCATAACCATATAAGCGGAAAGTTTTGCAGCCAGTTCTTTTTCGGTAACACCGACGCGGATGTCGCCCAGGATGTGTTCAAACGCACGGCAGGAGATTTCGCAGGCAGCGCGCAAATACTCGATTTCCTGCGGGGTTTTGATGGAACGGAAGGTTTCCACAACATTGGTGGTTGGAACCAGTGTTGCTTTTACGTTCTTTTCCAGCTGGGAATAGAACAGGTAGTTTAAGGTGTCTGCTTCAAAAGCAAGGGAGTTGATGTGTTCTTTTTTAGCGATTTCAGCAACACATTCTCCGATGGAGCCGTAGTTTTTCCACAGCACAATTTCATAATCCGGACATTCAATGGAAATCTGCTCGGTATAGCGAGGGTCTGTCAGGAAATAGAAATGATCTTTGGTGATGACGAGATAGGAATCATCTCCGGTGTATCCACTGATGTAGCGGATGTTCTGTTTTTTTGCCAGAAAGAAAGCATCCATATCATGCTGTTTCATATATTCCAGCAAAGCGTTTACTGATTTCATAATAGCTCCATCCCTTCTGCAATTTTTTCATAAATACATAAAATATTTTAAAAACACGTGAAATATTGTTTCCTGAAATATTTTTAGGACCATTTTCATTATAATGTCATTCTCTATAAAATTCAATCCTAAAATAATTTTTTTTGATAATATTTGTTAACAGAAAAAACAGCCGGCATCTGTATAAGATGCCAGCTGTTTGGATGAACAGGATGAGACTACATGATTTTGGTAATCAGGATGTTTGCGTTGGTTACTTTGGTTGTTTCGCCTGAAGTGTTGGACAAAGCGATTGTTCCGGTCGTTCCGCATGGAACGGTTACGATGGTAGATGCACTCATGGAACCAAGCTCACCGGTATTGGCTACTGTTGTTGCAGACTCAGAACCTGGGATGACGGAACCGCCGGAGAGCAGTCCCATTGAGAGTGTGACGTTGCTGCCGCTGTCCGGTTCAACGTTGGCATTATACTGAATTAAGTAAACACCAGGACAGGTTAAAGTAAAGTTTGCAGTACCTGCTGTATGCTGGATACAGTTACCGCTTGCCAGTCTGTCAGTGGAGAACAGAACAGGAGACTGAGTGCTTACAGACTGCTCTGCTTCGTTGACAGAGTTTAAATAGCTTGGAGCGCAGGAAGAACAATTGTTGGTGTTCTGTGTGCATCCCTGAGAACAATTTGGCAGACAGTTTGGCAGACAGGGGAAAGAAGGAAGAGTTGTTGGACGGTTACAGCCGCACAGGCAGCCGGAAGGAATGAAGGAAGAACAGATGGTCGAGCATGCAGGCATGGTGTCAAGATCATAGGAAAGCTGATCGTAACGTGCGAGCGTGCATCTTGCAAAATCATTCATCGTACCGTTTGCACAGATGAATGCCGGCTGTGTGCCGGAAGCAGCGCTTCCACCACAGTTGCAGGAGCAGCAGGGGTTGGACTGACATGGGTTGCAGCATGGGTTACAGCAGCATGGATTGCAGCATGAATCGTAGTATGACATGGATTCCACCTCGTTTTCATAGATTACTGGTAACCAGTGCCGAAAATACTTTACGGCATTACCACTCTATGCTGAAGGCGAAAAAAGTGTTTCTGTATAAAGTAAAAATCCGCGCT
>ERZ791746.1892-NODE-1892-length-12882-cov-11.228736_pt1 | contig 12882 bp, 12 predicted proteins | sample MGYA00510038_ERZ791746 | MGnify/ENA primary metagenome ERZ791746 (study PRJEB30046, sample SAMN00792018) | human gut metagenome | study: EMG produced TPA metagenomics assembly of the A metagenome-wide association study of gut microbiota in type 2...
GGTACGTACGGTGGTGTGAGAGGTCGGCGGGCCGAAGCCCGCCTCCTACTCGATACATATAAAGGCTACTTGAACGTCCCTTGTATTCTTTACTCTGTTGCGGTATTTGTATTTATCAAAGTACATTCAGATGAAGTCATGGCAAAAGTGGGCGGAGTGGTTAGATGGCTTAAAGATTATACATTTGCTGTATTCTTGATGCATTATTTTATTATAAACATATTTGTCAGAATCTTTCATATTCATACACATTCATTAGTCTATAGAATTTTTGGGGCAATAGTGATTAGCATAATTTGTATTTTTATAGCTGCCATTATCAGAAAAATACCCTATGGAAGAAAAATTCTGCCATAGGATATTATTGTTGATTTGAAAAGAACAGTAGATGAAATAGCTTGCACAGTATTCAAATAAATTAGAAAATTCATTTATATTCAAACATTACAGCATAACAATAAAAAAGTTTTACTGATTTCCATAGGGGATATACATGAAAAAAGTTAGAAAAGCTGTGATTCCAGCAGCGGGTTCAGCACTTGCTTTTGGTTAGAAACCAAGGTTATGACCCAAAGAAATGCATCTTATTGTGGATAAATTGACTTTCCAGTATAATGCGGAGGAGATTCTAGCTAGCGGAATCAAGGAAATCCTTATTAATTCTGGTCAGCTAAGAGAGCCATTGAAAACCATTTCGATTCCTTGCCGTAACTGGAACAGCATTTGAAGGCGGTAATGGGATTTGCATTACGTTGTGAGACTAGGGAAAAAATTTAGAAATTATCTGAGAAGTCTTAACCTTTAACTTAGTAATCAAAGAAATAAAATTTCTATCAACAAGCCTCTGTACTTATTTATATAATAATTTTTTACTTTACATGTGAAGGTGTAGCAATGAAAGTATTAGTTACAGGAGGAGCCGGATTTATCGGTTCCCATTTGGTCAGGCAGCTTATGGAAGCTGGAGATGAAGTCATCTCTTTGGATAACCTGTCTACAGGGCGAAAGGAAAACCTTCCAGCTCAGGCAAAGTTGGAAGTCTTAGATATCCATGATAAAGCGGTGGAGCGACTTTTTAGTCAGGAACATTTTGATGCGGTAGTCCATTTGGCAGGGCAAACGCTGGTCAGTGATTCCATGGCAGATCCCCAGAATGATATGTACCAGAATATAGCTGGTACTGTCCATATTCTAGAATGCTGCAGAAAATACGGGGTGAAAAGGATTGTATTTTCTTCTTCGGCAGCTACCTATGGTGATGTGAATGAAAAAGCACTTCCCATACCGGAGACTCTGCCGCAGTTGCCGCTCTCTTTTTATGGACTAACTAAGATGACTGTTGAAAAATATCTAGCTTTGTATCAACAGGCCTTCGGAATTCACTATGTGGTTCTTCGATTCTCTAATGTGTATGGGGAACGACAGGGAAATGGTGGAGAAGGTGGTGTTATCAGTATCTTTGCCAAGGCTCTGGCCCAGGGTAAGGGCATCACAATTTATGGTGATGGCAATCAGACCCGTGATTTCGTGTATGCTGGAGATATTGCACGAGGTATACGGAAGGCACTGACTACTGAAAATTGCGATACCTGCTATAACCTCAGCTCGGAAACTGAAATTAGCCTGAATGAGTTGGTACATGTATTTTCAAACATAACTGGGAAGGAAATCGTACCAGCCTATGGCACTGCCCGGGAAGGGGATATCATGCGGTCTTCCCTTTCGAATGAGAAGGCACGAAAAAACCTTCATTGGCAACCAGAGGTGTCTTTGGAAGAAGGACTCCGAAGGACATATGAATATTTTCAAAAGTGATGGGAATTGAGCTATATAATCTCGAAGGAGGCCAGTATAAACCGGCCTCCTTTAATATATGTTTTTACTTGACATATTTTAATTAAATAACTATGCTTAACAAAGCGTATTAGTTAAACTGCACTTTGAAATATTTCCCTGGTTTTAGATAAAAGGTATTGACTGAAGGACTAAGAAGGAGCATGCTTTTGACAGACAGACAGACAGACAGACAGACAGACAGACAGACAGACAGACCCGCATAGGGTGGCTTGATACAGCACGGGCTTTCGCTATACTGGCGGTGCTGCTTGTCCATGCCACAGAAAACTTGTACGTCATGGATCCGGCTCATTTGAATGGAATGAGCTGGTACTCCAAACTTTTTGCAATTACCGGCTTTACGGTGGGACGGCTGGGGGTACCGCTGTTTCTTTTTCTGACCGGATATCTTTTACTGGACCGCATTTATGATGTGGGAAAAATAAGGCGATTCTGGAAACGTAATTGGTTGGGAATACTTGTGACTACGGAAATCTGGATTGTCCTGTACGATGTATTCTTGCGGGTTTTCCATTTCCAGCACTGGAGTACAAAAGGGCTGATCCGGGATATGCTTTTCATGGACCAGGTCCATATGGGGTATATGTGGTATATGCTTATGATTATCGGTGTGTATCTTTGCATCCCCTTCGCTGCCAGGGCATTGAAGAATGTGGACTTGAAGACTATCCTTATCCCATTACTCATTTTCAGCTTTTATGCTTTTGGCATACCGGTTATCAAAGCATGGGGAAATGCGGCTTCCCGGTTTGGAGATATCCGGTCGCTACTGGACTTGGGGTACAGTGGCGGGGTCTATGGAATTTATATTATTCTTGGCCTCTGCGTAAAGAGAGGCCTCTTGCATAGGCTGGGTACAGGAATCCTTATTACAGGTATGATGGTATCCCTGCTGCTCACGATTGGTTTGCAGTGGTTCTCTTACGGCCATGGCGTCAACTATAACGTATGGTACGATAATGGCCTTTTGCTACTGTGCACCCTGTGCCTCTTCGAGTTGTTCTCCCGGATATCTGCCACCAAATTACATAGGGCCTGCCTTTGGATCAGCCTGAATTCCTTTGGCATTTATCTCATCCATTTTCCATTTATTATGCTTTTGCGGAAGGTTCTTATTCTGCTTGGCATTCCTATGCCGGTCAAAGTAGGACTGCTATGGATTGCGGTGCTTATTATCAGCTGTGTGCTTTGTAAAATAATTAATCTCTCTCCTAGGTTGGGACGGATGCTTTTGTATAATCGGTAAGGGAGATAGATTTTGCTTGTAACCATGGAGGAAATGCCATGACGAAAGAAACTAGACAGGGAACCAATTCTAATAAGATTAACAATATATTAAGTGATTATATATTACATGATAAACTGCATCAGGCTGTCATGATCTCTGCTCCATGGGGAACTGGGAAGACCTGGTATATACAGAAGAAGTTTATTCCTTCTTTTGAATCACAGCATAAAAAGACCTGGGGGTTTATTTATGTGTCCATGTTTGGCGTTACAAGCTTCAAGGAATTGGATGATATCATTTATCATCAGTTCCTTGATTTTTACTTGTCGAAGTCTATTCATAAAAAGATTCCTTCTAAGGCTATAAGTATCGGAGAGACAGCTCTGAACATTTTAGCTAACAAACTTGTAGTAACTTCGAAAGATGAAATAAATAAAGTTTTGAAGCTAATACCCCAGCCAGACCATATTGTTTATGTTTTGGATGATATAGAGCGAACCAGATTAAATCTGGGAGAGCTATTTGGCTATGTTAATAATTTATGTGAACACGAGAATTCTCGTGTTATACTGGTGGCAAACGAGTCTCAGATACTGGGAAGATTTAATGATACTCATAAAGATAAAAATAATAGTGCCATCACTGAAGACATTGCAGCTAATGAAGAAAAAAGGAAAGAAGCCTATTTTTCTGCTAAGGAAAAAACGGTAGGATTAACTATTAAGTTTCAACCTGCTCCTGATGAGGCGTTTGAACAGATACTGAATAAAGTCGTAGATAACAAAGAAGTTCAAATCCTGATTCGAGGGGAGAAGGATTTTATTTTAGACTTTTTTACGCATTTTTCAGATAATGATACTGAAATCATACTCAATCTAAGGGTACTGGCTTTTATCGATGTGACAATTGCAGGTTTATATGAACCGGTGAAGCAATATTTAAATAAGCTGGGGAAAGATAGTTCTTATGCTGATTGTACACAAATGATGATAAAATCGGCTCAAGATAAGATCATTGGTGATATGGGGCGGTATGTTGCTTTAGAGTGTTTCAAGTCCAAATTAGGAAGAAATCTAGATGCCCAAGCGTTCTGCTATTTTGATGGTTCGAATCATTATATTTATTTTCGACATACATTCCCATTTGCCAAGAGCTATATAATGACCAAGACGATGAATCAAGACGATATGGTCAGGTATCTTAAGATAATTTTAAGAGAAGAAATTGTAGAGCAACGCATGATGAAATCTGTCTTTCCTATCTTGGATCAGTGGTGGCTGATGGAAGATGACAAAGTTAATAATGCCATAGAACAATTAGAACGAGAAAGTATTCCGCAAGGTGTAGGCCCGGACTTTATCAGAGGGATGATGACAACTCTATTAACATTGCAGGAGCGAGGATTCTCGATACCTATTAAACGCTTTACGGATAAGATAATCAAACTACTTAAAATCAATGGATAAAATTCAATTTAATAATAGCGCTTTTTCTATAGCATCAATATTTGCGAATAAAGATTTTATTGACTTATATAATCGGGAAATGGAGCCAGTTTATATTTACGTTTCTCAACGACTACTAGATGCAAGCAAGATAGAGTATCGATTTTTAATAGATTTACATTGGAATGAAGAATTTCCAGTAAATTGCAGAATTCATATTGCTTCTTTCTTTTCTGATGGAAAGTTTTTAAGTATTGCAAGTGCGGAAAAGATTAATGATAAGCTTAAGGGTGCTGATCCGGGAGAAATCTGGTATTTCTGTAAAGGTATCAGGGAGATTTATAATATCAGTAATGTTAGAGATTTTTTTAAAGCGGATTATGGGACGATAGATTCAGTCTGTAAGACTATCAGGGATTTGATACAGCAATATGAGCAGCAGTCTTCAAATAAAGTGAAGACATCCAATTTAAAGATGCTTTTGCATTTACTTGAGCAAACCAAAGAAAAGTTGGAATAAAGGTTTTCAGAAATTAGGGAATTCATATGTCAGTAGTTACCTGGAATATATTCATAGTATTTTTGCAATTGACTAACTTGCTTTATTATCAAATAGTGTCTAAACTAATAATAGTGTGTGACAAGATCATTCGCTTGTGTTTCGCAAGCGTTGCCTATAATGTCCGGACGGTGTTTCGGCGTTCCATGTGCGTTTGCGGTTTTCCGCGTTACGCAAATTTCTAATGAGTTGCCACACACTTTTTTATTGGAAAGTAGGCTTTTATGAAATTAACTTCAGTATCAAACCGTAATGAGTTAGCATCACTACTACATATTCCGACTCAAACTTTAACGGGCTTATTATACTTCAAAACTGATAATGAAAAGTACCGGTACTTTTTTATTCCTAAACATAATGGTGGGAAACGCTTGATTACAGCTCCCACAGAGCCTTTGATGACTGTACAGAGGACTCTTGCACGAATTCTGACTGATGATTATGAAGAAATATTGAATGAAAATCATATCAATTCTAAGATTGCACATGGATTTTTAAAAAATCGGAGCATACTGACTAATGCAACTGTCCATAAAAATAAGCGGTATGTGCTGAATCTTGACTTGGAGAATTTTTTTGACAGTTTCCATTTTGGCCGTGTTCGTGGTTATTTTATTAAAAATAGATATTTTAAATTACCTGAGGACATAGCTACTTTAATTGCCCAAGTTGCATGTTGCAAGGGTAAGCTGCCACAAGGAGCACCGACTTCTCCAATTATAACAAATTTAATTTGTGAAATATTTGATTACAGGATATTAAGTATAGCTCGTCGTTTTCATCTAAATTATACAAGATATGCTGATGATTTAACGTTTTCTACAAATGAAAAGGAATTTCCTAAGGTACTTACAGTTTTTCTGAAAACAGTAAGAGCTGAGATTGAACATTCTGGCTTTAAAGTGAATATTCCTAAGACACATTTTCAACAGAATTTCTCGCGGCAGATAGTGACAGGGATAATAGTTAATAGAAAGATAAATGTTCCAAGAGAGTTCTATAAAGATACAAGAGCTATGGCATATAGTCTTTACAAAGTCGGACAATTTACCATAGATAATAGAAAAGGAACACTTGCAGAATTAGAAGGTCGATTTTCTTATATTTATGAAGTAGATTCATTCAATGAAAAACAGAATAAACATAATCTATCTTATGAACAGCATGGAACTTCTAAAGAAAAGTTGAGTTCACATGACGAGGAATATCGAAAGTTTATATTTTATAAATATTGTATAGGAAACGACAGGCCTGTCATTATCACTGAGGGGAAAACGGACTCACTTTATCTGAAGGCAGCTTTGAAGTCTTTATATCGTAATCATCCATGGCTTATAAGTAGAACCAGTGACAAGGGTTATTCTTTTCGAGTAGCTTTCTTGCATAGGCGTCCGCTATTTCAAAAACTTTTGAATTTTCCGGAGGATGGAGCAGATGGAATCTCAAGATTTTATAATGATTTTGTATTAAGGAAAAATAAGAGCCATAAGTGGAACGATTCCTATTATGACTATTTTATTCACTTGAGTAATAGGTATCCTACTAATCCTGTATTTCTTCTATATGATCATGAAATGACAAAAGGGATGCCACTTAAAAAATTTTTTGACTTAATCGGCCATAATAAAGAAAATGAATTAAAGGAGTTCGACCAAAATTGTTTTCTTAAACTCAGGGGAAATTTCTATCTTCTGACCCTTCCAGAACCAATTCATCGGAGTAGACCCCCAAAATGGGAAATCGAGGAGTTATTTGATAATAAAACTTTAAATCATCAAATTAATGGAAGATCTTTTGCACTAGCAAAAGAGAAGGTGGGTAGAGAAGTCTATGATAAATATATGTTTGCTAATTATGTGATAAGAGATTATAAAAGTATTGATTTTAGTAATTTTGATCCTCTTTTCAAAAATATAGAAACGTGTATAGCTGATTATTATCAATGGAGAAATAACGGGACTTCTCTCAAATAAATGAGGCATCTGCTTTGGAAGTCCTGAACACAACGAAGCAACTGGTGATTATTCTGCAACAGGTGTACCGCCTGTCCGCTAAGGTGTACAGGTTGGATGAAACATTTCTCAGTGCTATCCAATTAGTGCTTGAGAGCCGGAAGTAAGTAATAGAGAAGAGTGAAGAGTGAAGAGTGAAGAGGTTTAACGACGGCGAAGCCGCCTGGCCTTCTCTTCTCTCTTTTCTCTTCACTCTTCACTCTCGTGCATCCCCGCATTCTCGGACTCAAGAAAGATTTCTCCACTCATCGTAGCTGTAGCGATTTTAGCGGCACGGTCAATTCGCATACTGCCACCGGTCGAAATGACTCGGGGCGAGGGAGTATTCCGCACCAGGTGTACCGCTTGTCCGCAGAGGTGTACCAGTCGGCTTTTGAAATTCATCACCATGAAGGTATACGGCATGGCAGTAGAGGTTATCATGCCCTATGGTGATAAGCTGCGATCTTTGGGCTGGTGGTATCCCCAGTTTCTTGGGGAATCTTTGGGAAAGAAGTACGATGTAAACGGAAATATCGTCGATAATGGCCGCATTCCAGTGGCCGCTGTAGGTACAACGGATATGCATTCCCTTACACAGGAGCACCAGCAGGGAGCGAAAAACAAGCTGGTACAGTTTATCACCGTAAAGAAATTACCAAAAGACCTCTCGGTCATCTGTGATGAGAAAGGTGTGAGTGGTCCTGTCCCCATGAGCCGTATGCTCTCCGCCGCACAGAGAGCCAATGAAGAAGCCCTTGCCTCCGAAGGTCGGATGAGCTGCCACATCGCTATGGCAGAACTGACGCCATTCCACGTGGGAGCACTGATGTATTTCTTCTTTCTGGCGATAGCCTATGAAGGAGCTATGGCCAATATCAACGCTTTCGACCAGCCTGGGGTGGAGGACTATAAGAGGATACTCCATGAGGATCTGAGGGAGTATATATTGGGGAAGAAGTAATTTTATAAGAGAAGAGGGAAGAGTGAAGAGCACTTCCGGCGGCGAAGCTACAGAGCACAATCTTCGCTCTTTTTCATATGTCATTTTCCGATTACGGGATATTAATAGCCAGGTAGAATTAGGATAAAAGTGAGAAGGCGATTTTAATTAACGAAGAAAATAGGCAAGTTAAAAGAAGCACTCGACTACGAAGTGCTTCTTCCAAATTCGTCAGATTATGGGGACAATTAAGTCCTTATTGGAAATCCTCTGTGACCATAATCACGTGCGTAGATAATTCGGCCATCTTTAAGGCGAATCCATGCCCGAAAAATGATTCCACTTTTTCTAACTTTACGTTTTTTGCGCAATATTACATATTCTCCTTTCTTCCAAGTGCTACATATGGTTCTCGGAAAATTTCCAAAGAATCCTGCGCCAAAACTTGAAAATAGAGGAGAATCATTCTATACTGAGTATGTCACTAGGGAGTATAGAGTAATCGATGATTCTCTTTATTTCCAAGAAGGCCGATGAGGTTTATACCTTGTCGGTCTTTTTTTATATTCAGCAGCTTGGACTGCGAAATACCTGATTTAAAATAATCATATCAAGCTAAGACGGATACTCGGCCCTTGCGGGAGGGAGAATTGATATCCTCTCCAGTCTATTTGAAAGACAGCCAGATAGTAACAGTTTGTTATTCTTTGCAAAGTGTTTATAAAATACTTACTGTCGCCAATAGCTTTCATCGATTTATAGCTTACACCAGCCTTCAGAAAAAGTCAAATTATTTTGAGTACAGTCCCAATATGATTGATTATCGTCCCATAATTTGATAAAATAATTATGGGAGGTTATGTATCATGAAAAAAAAGATGATCCTCGATCTGATTAAATATCATACGGATGGAAATGATAATGAATTCCGCCGTACAGCGTATGAAATAGCAAAAGAGTTTGACAAGAACGGTGATTATGAACTAGGGGAATATATAACCGGACTTCTTTCCCGTACGGATACATTGTCTGTTCAGTCTATGCCTGCTTCTTTATCAAACTTTGAGAATGTACCCCTTAACCAGGAACCATTGCCCCTGCCGGTGGTAATTCAACAGGATCTGATTGGGGTTGCCAATGCAATCCTTCATGGGACCAATGTGCATAAGTTTTTATTTGAAGGGGCTCCTGGAACTGGAAAAACAGAAAGTGCTAAACAGCTTGCTCGAATGTTGGGACGAGAACTTCTCGAATTGGATGCAGGGCAGCTTGTAGATAGCAGACTGGGGCAAACTGCTAAAAATATTGCAAATCTCTTTGCCGGAATGAATACATATCCAAGGCCGCGAAATGTAATTTTTCTATTTGATGAAATTGATGCGCTTGCTCTTGACCGTATTAATAGTCATGATATGCGTGAGATGGGACGTGCTACGTCTGCTCTTCTTCGGGGTATGGACAGTCTGGACGACGATGTGGTTGTCATTGCGACAACTAATTTATATAAGCAATTTGATAAGGCCTTGAGCCGCAGGTTTGATGCAATCATTCACTTTGACCGATACAGCAGAGATGATTTGCAGGAAATTGCAGAGGCCATTCTTGATAATGAGATTGGTAAGTATAAAGGCCTAAAGAAAGATGGAAGATTTTTACAAAAAATTCTTTCATTACTCTCGAAGATTCCAATGCCTGGAGAATTGAAGAATGACATAAAAACGTCTTTGGCCTTCAGTTCACCCGGTGAAGAACTTGGATATATGAGACGATTGTTTTATATGCTGGTCCCTCAAGCCCGAGAGATGTCGCCGTCTGATCTAAAGAAGGCGGGATTTACTGTCCGGCAGATTGGTGTACTAACGCAAATGTCAAAGAGTAGTGTCTCTCGTGGATTGGGAGGAGAATAAATGAACCGAATAGTACAGCTTAAAGGCAAATTCCTTTACAAGTCGAATACAAGCAGCATCGGCTACCCGGCATTCAACTCGTCAAATCCTCATATTACTTTGGATGACTTGAAGAGAAGATATCATGAGCTTTCTGTTCTAGCTGCTGATAAGGAGAGAAATCACAAAATTGGAGGGATACTTGTCAGTGTTCACTATACTCGAGTTATTCCTAAAAGTCGACGGGTATCTTACTTCTTCTCTGGAGGAAAGACATCTGCCAATGCAACGATAGTAGGCGCTAAATTCGGTCGGACAAAGGGAGGATTTCCATACCATATTATTACTCATTTTGTTTCGTTAAAAGTAATGAAGGAAACGCTACGGAAGCTGGATGCATGTATTCAATTTATGGGGAATATGGGCTTGGAGCTGGCAGACAATAATTTCCTTAAAGTCCTTTATTTTAAACAGCCTAAAAAAGAAGGAAAAGCGAAAAACTTACCAGAAGGCATGAGTGAATCAGAGGTATCAAAGCTACAAAAGAAATACTTATCTTGTATGAACAAATTAAACATTACCAAAAGCCTGCTGGGGGGGATGTTGGAAGAGTCTTCGGAAGTCGCTTTTTTTGCAGAACCCCGTTACGTTAAGGAGACTGAAGGAAGTCAGATTGTTACCATTTATAGGACTGGGAAAGACACAGTGCTGCTGATGAAAGAATTAGGAATCGATGTGCCTCAAGAACGTATCATAGATGGGACTACTATGCTCTTATATCCGGAACAGGTGAAGGCGTTGGAAGAAAATGCGCCATACCTGATTTCCATGTCTCTGCCTGATTTCAGTCAGATTAAATTTGAAAAATCTTCTTCTATACCTAAACAAATAAGTATTCCAAAGCCCGGAAATGAACCGGTAGTGGGGGTTATTGATGGCCCGTTTGATGAAAGCGCATATTGCCACGACTGGGTAAGTTATGAAAAATGGTTTGGAGAGGATGAAAAGCAAGATCAAGCAGCCATCGATCATGGGACAGAAGTTACTTCGCTGATTGTCGATGGACCCGCTTTTAATTCAGAATATAACGATGGATGTGGGCGGTTTCGTGTAAGGCATTTTGGCGTTGCTCCAGGAGAAAAGGTTTTATCATTTACGCTTTTGAGGAAAATAAAGCGGATTGTAGAAAAAAATCCGGAAATAAAGGTATGGAATTTATCTCTTGGATCGGAGCTCCCTGTTAATTCCAATTATATTTCTCCTGTTGCAGCGTTGCTGGATAAGCTGGAATCGGAGTATGACATTATTTTTGTGGTAGCGGGGACAAATGACAGGAACCGTACGGGTCGATTGCCCATGGGAGATCCGGCAGATTCCATCAATTCTATTGTAGTAAATTCAGTTCGAAGGAACGGTGAACCTGCTTCTTATACTCGCAGGGGACCGGTATTATCTTTTTTCCGAAAACCTGATGTCAGTTACTTCGGTGGGGATACCAATGAATTGCTTCATGGTTGTACCGGTTTAGGCGAAGTATGGATGGCAGGGACTTCTTTTGCGGCCCCTTGGATTACGAGGAAAGTTGCTTATATGATTTACAATCTCCATTTACCCCGGGAAGTGGCGAAAGCGCTTCTTATTGATTCCGCATCGAAGTGGAATGAGAAGGAACTGGATATGGAGGCAAAGGGATTTGGTGTTCCGCCGATATCCATTAGAGATATAGTAGAGAGTGCAAATGATGAAATTAAGTTTTTTTTCTATGAGACAGCTAAAAGCTATGATTCTCTTGCAGAAAAAATTCCTGTACCGGTTTATAACGATAAATATCCTTATATAGCAAAAGCGACACTCTGTTATTTCCCTGTATGTAATCGAGATCAGGGAGTTGATTATACAAATACTGAACTGGATATCCACTTTGGGCGTTTCGATCAAAAGTTGAGGATTAAGTCAGTAAATGAAAATGCCCAAGCTGAAGAAGGAGACTATACAAATGAAGAAGAAGCCAGAAAGTTATTCCGTAAATGGGATAATGTGAAACATATCATTGAACGCTATAATTCCGGGAAAAGACCCAAAAAGGTATATGGCCCAAATGGCTGGGGATTGGACATTAAGTTGAAGGAACGTTTGGATACCCGCTATCCGGATGGGCTGCGATATGGTGTAGTTGTGACACTTAAAGCGTTGGATAAGAAAAACCGTTTTAATGAATTCCTTGAGCTTTGCCGCCAAAACTATTGGGTAGCCATTCCACTGGATGTACAGCAGCAGATCGATGTACAACAGAAGGCTGAAGAGACAATTGATTGGGATTGATTATTTTTGATGCTTTATGGATAGTCTTATTCCTGTTAATATGCAGTAGTTGCACCTCTTGTCCGTTGATGAGTGCTGTTCTATCTGGTGCCACTGCATAGAAATCCATCTGATATGCGTCTCTGGTACGAAAGATAACCAGATGAGGGTTAGAGGCAAAAAAGAGAAAGAGGGATGAAGTATATCGACAATGACACTGTTCGTACTACTCTTCCCTCTTTATATTGTAATCAAATTTATATAGTAGGAAGCCATACCTTGTTCGCAAAGCACAATGGATTGAGTGGTTTAAGGGCTGAAAATAGATGTGATATTCGTTGTTCAGCAAGTGAAGTAAAGTCATTTTTAGATAATAATCAGGAGTAATAGATATGGATGGAAATGATTTGATATCATACTTTCAAAATGGGTTAAAAGCTATATCTCCGGTTGGCCCGATAGTTGGCGCAATATTTACAGCCATTTTTTATAGGAAGAAAGTCAGAGATGCAGAATTTGAAAAGTTAAAAGCTAAAAAGTTTCAGGAAGTTGCTGATCAGTTGCTTGCTTCTGGTTATATGACATATACTGAGTATTACAAAGCTAATAATTGCCCTAAATACTAAACCCCCGTCTGAGACGGGGGAACCGGCGGAGCCGTAGCGTTACCCA
>ERZ791746.1896-NODE-1896-length-12872-cov-10.684716_pt1 | contig 12872 bp, 6 predicted proteins | sample MGYA00510038_ERZ791746 | MGnify/ENA primary metagenome ERZ791746 (study PRJEB30046, sample SAMN00792018) | human gut metagenome | study: EMG produced TPA metagenomics assembly of the A metagenome-wide association study of gut microbiota in type 2...
ACGGTGGTGTGAGAGGTCGGCGGGCCGAAGCCCGCCTCCTACTCGATGGAAGGGGACTGCTGTAGAGGACACGGTATTTGTGCAGAGTCGTCAGGACCCCATTATTGGCGGAGCCGCTGTTTCTCTCAATCTCGGTCTCAGTCTCGATCTCACTTGACGGGGATTAGCGAATGGAGGCGCCGCTGAAGTCCTGACCACCAGACATCTGTTGCGAGACCGGATGCTATCTAATTTTGGCAAGGCTATTTCGTTTTTTATACTATTATGGCATACACGGTTTTATAAAGTATGGATAGGGTATAATTAAATAGATTTATGCTATTTATTATAGTTTTTAGCATGGCATAGATGTGGGGATTATAAGCTATGAAAGTACTGTATTAACAGGAAAAGGGGAGAAAAATGATACTACATAACTTTAAAAGAATCGCATCCGGAATGCTGCTGGCTGCCGGTATTGCGATTCTTTCCGGCTGTGCAGCACAGGGGCATGACGATGCTGTAGGAATGGTAAAAAAGCAATTCTTTAAGACCCAGGGGACCGATGCTTTCCAGGAAGTGGATTATAAGGTGGATTCTAAAAATAACCTTGCCTGGCTGGATTATAAGAATAAGAATTCCAAAGGAAATAAAAAAGCGGAGCGGGCCTATTTTATCATCCAAAACGGAAAGTTGAAATGGATTAATACATCCGATGTGCCTCGCGAGATTGTGGATTCTTTTGCGAAGGGGGTACCCGGAGGTATTTGAGCAGAGCATAAATTCCTATCGGAAGCTGAATAGTTTATATTTCAACTTATCAAATCAGTATTCTAAAATTGATAAGGATATCAGCTTAGTAGACCAAAGCCCCAAAGGTTTTTATGAATGGCTTGACCTGTATAATGATGCTGTGGAATATAATGATGCCCTTAAAGATTACAGGTCTGCTTATGAATCTGCGGCATATCCGGTTCAATATGAAGGTTTATTTGCTGCTTTTTACAGCCAGCGCAAATACATGGATGTCATGCTGGCAGGGACCTATTATTCTTTTACTGCCTCCTGGCGCTATAGCGATAACTATGTGAAGACTTATACCAAGACCCTGGATGAATTCCAGGCTCCCCGCGGCGGATACAGCAGTTACAAAGGACGGATACTGCCTGCCCGGTCGGTAGCTAATGGGTTTACGGATTCTGATCAGTTTCATAGATACAGTAACGGCCGGTTTCATATTCATACCTGGGTGCCTGATTTTATGGAAAAGGCTTATCTTCCTGCCAATGGTGACGGCTGTACCTTTAAAAGCAGGGATGGCAGTGTAGTCTTGAGTGTCAGCGGTTCCTACATGATCCCTGGACAAAACATCGATGATGCCTATGGCCGTGAAACGGATCCCACGATTACCTATAAGGCTCGGGGCGGGAACTGGTATGTCACGTCGGGCATAAAGAATGGCAATGTGTATTATAAGAAAAAATTCTTTGGTACGAAAGTCTATGCCAGTCTGTATTTTGCTTATCCTGTAAGGGACAGGGAGAATTACGACTGGATTAATGCAGTCCTTGATGCCCATTTTATTTCGGAAGACCGGGATTGAGGGCAGGAAATCCTATGAGCCGGACTTGGATGGATTGATTTTTGATTTACAGAGGAGGATCAGGTATGGCGGATGAAATGGGAATGAACGAACCAAACGATGTATTTGCACTATATGACCAGATAAAGAAACTGCGGCAGGAGACAGGAAAATGCTCTAAGCACCTTCTGGATGTGATTGCGGATGAGAAGCTTTTTGATGGGGATTTACTGGACCATCTGGCTGAGACATCTAACGATTTGAAAAATGCCCAGGCCAAGCTCCTCTTTACCCTGGCAGGTATGGGAATGAAACCGCCTGCTTCCATGTCTGAGATCGGGAATTTCCTTGTTTCCTGGAAAAAGGCACAGGAAGAAAAAGCGGAGGCCGCTTCTCTTTCCGATATCCTTAAGGATGTCCTTGCCCTTTCCTATAAGGGGGAAGACCGAAAAATCGCAGAGGAACTGGAAAAAATCAGGAAGGAAGCAGCCGCTATCCTGGGGGATATGGATCATTTCAAGAATCATAAAGACCGTATCCTGGCTATGAAAAAGCTTCTCTCTGCGGCGGCTCCTGAGGGTCCTTCCCTGGACCTTTTCAATGAAATCTGCCGATCTTTCAGCACCACCATCGGTTATGCCCTGATGCAGCATCTGATCCTGCGGAGGGAAAAGGAAAATGCAGGGGAGAAGACAGAAACGGAAAGGGCTGCGGCGGTAGATAAAACACCGAGGGAGACCCATCCAAGTGAGGAAAAGCCTGTCCCTGCAACAGAAAAGCAGAAACAGATTCCCGCTGAGGCAGTGGAAAATGTAAAAAAAGAGGAAGCATCGAAAGCTGAAGATCTTTTGGAGAAAAAGGAACTGCGTCCGAAACTAAAAAAAGCAACGAAATTTATTTCTACTTTTCGGGATATGAAAGGTCTGGGTGTAACAGCCAAGATCCTGCTCAGAGAGCTACAGGTGAAGGCTTTGATTCTTCCGGACTGGTATGTCGGTGATCCGGGAATCGATCCGGCTTCCCCCTTCCGTGCCCTGGTGCCGGAGGCTTTGGAGAGGCTCTATGATTCAGGCTGCATTGCCCGGCTTACGGGGGGCAGCGATGAGGCTTATGTCATCAATCCGGAGCTGTGGCCTGTACTTCACCAGGATTCCGTGAATAAATGGTTTTTCAAAAAAAATAGTAAAGTCAGTCTGAATGAACCTTCTGATTATTACCATTGTTTTAAGGATTTCCAGGTCATGAAAGGGGTGTATTTCGTTCGTGAAAATCTGAGTAAGAGTCATCATATTTATTACGGCAGGGAAGGCATTGGAGATGTGCACGGATTTCTGACGATGGAAGGGAAAGATGAGAAAGGCATCCTGAACCTGCTTTTTATAGATTCAGTCAATAGCAAAAAGTTGACCGATGAAATCATGAAGGAAGTGAAAGCCGGGAAGGCAAAGGGTGGGAACGTAGAACAGGAGAAGTCATCCGGAGAAAAAACGGAACCGCCGCTGGTACTGGTTGTCATGATTTCTTCTGCTGATGAAATCAGCGAATGGACTGACAGGGCCGTGGATATGGGATTCGAACGGTTCTATTTCCTCGAAACCGGGCCGGAAGCCAGACACTATCGGCTGATGGACAGGGAGGGAAAGGAACAGCCATTTCAGGTGCTCTATTTCCTGACGGGTCCATCGGGACCGGATGAGCATGATAAAACCGGACTTCCGGAGGAACATTCTTCCTCAGAAGCCGGGGAAAAGGATGTATCCAAAACTCCGGAGAATCGTCCGTCAGAAAAGAAATCCGAGAATTCTGCAGATCCTGAAATAGAGGAAAAGGAAGAAAAGCCGATACCGCAGGCTGACGTACATGGTGAACAGAGAACGATGGGCAAAGAGGAAAATCGGCCCGTCAATGATACTGTCCTGAAGATGGAGGAACCCCAGAAAACAGATAATAGAACCTCCCATGAAACAAGACAGCAGGAAGACAGAGTCGTCCAAAAATCAGAGCCTGCAACTGTCAAGGCACAGGCTGATGCTGTAACTGCCGGGACGGAAAAGGAGAAGGAGAACAGGGGCATTCCTTTTTCCTCTGCGGTTAGAGTAATTCCTCCTGAAGAAGCGATCGAATTGACTGCCTCCCAGATGAAGGCCCACCATTGGGCGGAGGCCATGCTGCTGATTCACAGCCTGCGGCAGGCTAATGAACGGGAGTGGATTCGGGATCTGGAGGCTGAGCTTTCTTATGCCCTGGTGGACCCTCTGTATAGCCGGATTTCAGAGGGGCGGGATTCCTTCGATTACTGGGACAGCTCCCTGGATGTGCCGGAAGTGGATGCCGGTTCTGCCCGGGATTACCTGAATAGTGCTGCCCTGCTCCGGGCGTTTTACCATCCGGACCGGCGCAATGAAAACTGGCGCTGGCAGTCGGAGAATCGTATCCGCCAGATCAATGATGACCGGGATAACGAGGCACTCCAAAAATTACCAAGTCTGAAAAAAGTACTGAACCTGCTGGCTGCATTTCTCCGAAGAAATGAACGGGGGCTTGGAAATTGCCTGGCAGACACCGATGATTCTATGGACCGTCTCCGGCAGGACCTGGAGGAGTATGGAAAGGAAATCAACGAACAGAATAAAAAGATAGAAAATAATCGGCGCAAAATGCATAACCATCCGAGGCTCCAGAAGACCTACGACGTCATGTTTGGCAAGAACAGTGACTGCCGCCGGTGTTATGATGCTTTTAACCGGAAGGACTATAAGCCGCTGCTTGATTTCTGCAGCCGCTTCATGGATGGTCCCATTTCTGGCTGTCTGGGTATGGAACCGGAGCAGTTTTCCCAGCATATGGATCCCCATAAAATCTCCGACTATATCGATAGCCTGTGGAATGGGGTCCATGTGGACAGACAGAATAACAGCCGCCTTATCGGCATAGGCCGCGAAAAAATTATGAATCTTCTTACCGATACGGTGGAATGCTTTGGAAAATATGCACTGGCCATGGAACGACTGGAGCAGATGGGGGCTTCGGCTCCGGTGGATATGGATATGGTGCGGAAACAGGCGGAGCAGGTGGAAAGTACCTGTACCGATCTCATGGGGGAAATGGAATCTCTTTCTTCGGAAAATCCAATGGAAGAAATCGGCATAGCCGCCCTTCGCTATCTGGTGAAGTCCCTGATTAAGGAAACCCATTCCGCCAATGACGGCCGAGGGGAAGAAACAGCACCGGGATACAAGAAGCAGCGGCCTTTCTATGCGCCTTTCCTTCTGACAACGTTTATTGAACTGGATAGCCATTTCCTGCCTTTTCTCTTTGATTTCAGAATTCCTGCCCTGGATCTCTATGATAGGGTACGGAAACACATAGAGAAGATTACTGCAGAAAATCTGGTCCCTTCATCGGCTGAAGCCTGGGAAACAGCGGAAAAACAGGCACTGAGAGAAAGGGATATGGGAAGTGCCCGGCTGATTTCTGTTTTGTCCGGGAAGCCTGCTTTTGAGGGCGTTTCGGAGGAAGAAATCCAGGTCAGTGGGGAAGCTTACCTGAAGGAGCAGCTTTCTGATTTTCGCAGCAGCCTGGAGCTGGCTTACAACTATGGCCAGATTACGGAAAAGAACCGGATGGATTTCTATATGGAAACAGCTAACCGTCTGGCGAAGCATCTGAAGGAAACAGAGAATTACGGTTTTATCGAGCTTTTCAAAAGGGCCTGTATGGATAAGATCCGCCAGGATTCCGCACCCCGCAGGGCCTCCCTGGAAAACCAGTTCCGTACGCTCAGAAAGAAGCTCCTCCAGAATGGGGGGAAAGAAGATGATTTCCCGGTGCTTGGGCAGATTAAGAAATGCCTTTCTGAAAATAATCTCAGTGTGGCAGAAGACTACATGCGCCAGTGCCAGGATGGAAAACGGACAGAAATCAGTCAGATGGTGGTTTCCTATCCGAACGAATTTATGAAGTTCCTGAAACCGAAGAATTACAATCCCCTATACGACATGTGCGCCAAAAATGGAAAGTACATGCTGAATTCCATCTTTGACAATTGGCTTCGCTCGAATAATACCAGCAACAGCCAGCTCAGCAAGAATTCTGCGGGCCGTGAAAAACTTGATTTTGTCAATTCCTGGGTACGGCTCATTTCGAATGGGACTGTTGGCCTTTCGAATCTCATTTATCATCTTGGCTATCCCCGGCCTTTAGATGATATCCAACGGGAAAAAAGAGAAAATAACCGGTTTATCTACCATCTACGGTTTGACAGGTCGGAAAGTTCCGGTGAGTCCCAGACAAACCGCCATCCCATAAAAGCTTTTGGCAGCGGGATCTTTGAACATGGGCTTCGGGTCATTTCCATCAGTGGCCGCCGGACCTGGGAAGAAATCATCAATGAAATCCAGGATTGCGGTATCCAGCCGGAAACGGGAACGATTTGTATTTTTGATGGGGCTATGGCCCTTTCAGAACGGCGGGAACTGGCAAGGGCCATGAAAGTGGATGATAATATGAGAAACATTATCGTCATTGACCGGGTTCTTGCCCTCTATCTCACAGACTATGAACGGTTGAACCGCAGAAATAAGACCATAGAGCTGGCTATGCCCTTTGGAAATGCGCAGCCCTTTATTTCCACCGGATTTATCCCGCCGGAGATGTTTATCGGGCGGACGGCGGAACTGGCCAAAATACGCGATATGAACGGACCTACCCTGGTCTATGGCGGCCGGCAGCTGGGAAAAAGTATCCTCCTGAAACAGGTGAGCCTGCTGGAACACCATCCGGAAAAAGATATGTATGCTTTCTATTTCGATATCAAGGGGAAGGATATGGAGGCGGCCCTGCATGCTATTGCCGGTGAACTCTCCCGTAATGGTCTCATTATGACGGAACCGGAGACCTGGGAGGATTTCGGTGAACAGATGAAGGATCTTCTCACCGGCCGTTTCCAGAAGAAAGTCTCCAAACTTATGCTTCTCATCGATGAGGCGGACCAGTTCCTCCTCTCTGCGGACCGGGAAAAGAATAAGCCCATCGAAGTACTGCGGGATATCCGGAATTACTCGGAGAACCGCTTCAAATTTGTGCTGGCCGGTCTCCATAATGTTATCCGTTTCGATAAAAACCGGCTCGGCAGTAATACGGTGTATGGCCAGTTGGAACATATCAATATCAAACCATTCAGTTTTTCCGATGCCTGCGAGCTGCTCCTGAAGCCGCTGAGCTACATGGGATTTGAAATTCCCTCCATGGAAATCATCAGTACCATACTTTCGAAAACGAACTATTTCCCAGGGCTTATCCAGTTCTATGGCAAGAAGCTTGTAGAATCGGTGAAGGAAAGCTATCGGAAGAAGGATTTTAATACGGCCAACAATCCGCCCTATGTGTTGGACGAAAAATATCTGAAAACCCTGTTGGAGGATAAAGATTTTCTGGAGGATATAGAGAAGAAATTCCAGATTACCCTCCGGGTTGATGAGGGGGATGATGACTATTACTATCTTATTGCCCTGGCCATGGCGGACTGCTATGCCCTTGAGGATGGGCAGCCAAAGCAAAATTACAAGCCCGATGATATCCGGAATGTAGCTGTGGTTTATGGTATTTCCCGGCTTACAAATCTTTCCCTGGAAAATCTGGAAGCCCTGATGGACGAGATGGAGGAACTGAATATTTTCCGAAAAGATGAGGAAGGGGGATATCTTTTCAATCGCTACAGTTTCTACAGTATGATGGGTGGCACGGAGAAGATTGAGAGGGAGTTGGAGAATTATGCAGATGAATAAATGGGATACAGAGGAAGGGGAGACCTGGTGGCGTAAGGTTTCCGGCCCGAAGGAATATCTGAAGCAGGTGGAAAGTCTTATCCGTAACGGGAAATGTGTCCTTTTGCAGATGGAAGATGTGGATACCACATTTTTCCAGATCCTCAGGGACCGCCTTCTTCGATCGGACAGTTCCCTCACCTTTACGGTGATGGACACAGCAGGCTGCGCTTCTTCCACCGATTTCCTGGCTGCCCTTGTCCGGGAACTGGGGCCTCGATGCACCCCGGGGTTCCTGGATCCCTACGGCGATATCATTAAGAGCGGCATCCTTGCTCACCGTATTCTCCAGGTCACCATCCCGGAGGGCTTTCCGGAATGGATAAAAAAAGTGATAGATGGATTCAGCAAGGTTTCAGAAGCAGGGAATGGGTCCATGATTTTCCTCTCATCCAATCCTCCGGATACTGATATCTGTAAAACCGTGAGGCTTGAAGAATTCGTCTCTTCCTACGACATCCAGTTTTTTGCACTCCATTGCCTGGGACCCTTCGAAACGGAGGACTCCAAAGGCGCTTACATTGCCCAACTCGTTTCCAACCTTGTGGGCCTGGACAGCCGACTGGCTGCCCGCCTTGCAGGATACAGCCTTTATGCGGACCCCGTTTCCTGCTATAAAGGAAAAGAGGAATCGGGAAAGCTCCTTTCCGATGACAGGATACAGGAAGCCATCTGGGAGGCCCAGATACGGTTCGTACTCCCTATTACCGAGAAATTTCGCCGTTACATCATAAAAAAATATGAGGATACCATTGTCCGATGCCTTCCTGCTGATGACGATTTTGGCAATCGTCTCGAAGTGCCGCAGGACATGGAGCTCCGCCATCTCCAGCACTTTCTCCGTGGCGAGGGAATCAGTCCATTCAGTGGGAAAGACGATGACCTCTTTAAAGTTGCATATAATGCAAGGAATGACCTTTCCCATTTGGGTATCCTGTCATCGGATATCCTGGACCGACTCTTTTCCATGGAAAGAATGCTGGATCACAAGAACGGCGGTTGAACGGGTGGGCTTTTAGTTGCCCGTTGTCAGCGGTCAGATGGAAAGGTTTTGGGACTGGTGAAATCGAGAGGAATCATGCCTTTGGCCCAGTGGAGCGAGTCTCTGTGGGCTGAATCAATCATTTTTCATCATTAACCCCAGCCCCGTGGGAAAATAGATCTAGTGGCCAGGTCCAGATCCAGGTGGACAGGCCCTCCGGGCCGGGTGATGAATGGCTGAGCGGTGTCTGAACGGATGGGGGCTTCCAGCTGCTAGCGGTTAGCTTCCAAAAAAGCCGGTCAGCCTGCGGCGCTTGTGTGGATGAGGGGCGTGTGAACGGGCGGGGCCTTGAGCATTCAGCCTTGAGCCTTGAGCTGGCCAGACCCTGCGGGTTGATTTGCCTGCGGCGAATCAGTGGCTAGTAGCTAGATCTAGTGGCCAGGCGGTCAGGCCCTCCGCGCCGGGTGATGGATGGCTGAGTGTGCGTGTGATCGTATGAGGGCTTCTAGCTGCTAGCTGTTAGCTGTTAGGAAAGCTGACCCGCCTGCGGCGTTTCCATCAGTTTTCATCAGCTAATCCCAGCCCCGTGGGGAGAATAGATCTAGTGGCTAGGTCTAGATCTAGGTGGACAGGCCCTGTGGGCCGAACCCATCACCATCTCTCAGCCCCGTGGGCAACTCTCTTCTGGGAAGAGAGCCTTGGGCAGAGGCAATTGCGCGGTTTGGGGTCAGAGTCTTCAGAACCCCAACGGCGGCGTAGCCGCTGTAGTCCTAGCTACTAGCCACTAGTCACTAGCCACCAGCTGCTTTTCTGCGTCAGCCGTTGGACCTCAACTCTCAACTCTTTCTTTTCGCCGCAGGCCGGAGCCCTCAATCTCGGTCTTGGCCTCAATCTCACTTAGCCAGAGGGATTCTGATGGAAATGCGGCGGAGCCGCTGGTCCACCTCATGCCCCCGGTGCGAAGCACCCACAACCAGGTTGGCGAGCGCAGCGATGCCAACCCACCACCCTTATGAACCATCCATCTATTCGAGGCATCAGTTATGTAGCATATCCTGCGGCTTTGCCGCTGACCACCTCGGTCTCGGTCTCAATATCGACCTCACAATCCCCTCGACCTTTTTCGCCCGATTTCTTATAATACATTCATACAGTAACCAATCGTCCTGCCTCGTGGCAGGGAAAGGAGTGTCCTATGCACGAAATGAGACGGAAAGACCGGATGCTGACGGAGGAAGAGGCCATGGATGTGGTGAGGAAGGGGGAATACGGCGTCCTTTCCACGGTGGGAGAGGAGGGGAAGCCCTACGCCGTGCCCCTGTCCTATGTGCTGGATGAGGAGAAGAAAGCCATCTATTTCCACGGCACCGCGGCGGGAGGACAGAAGATGGACAATATCCTGGCTAACCCTGCTGTGTGCTTTACGGTGGTCATGAATACGGAGGTGCTGCCGTCCCAGTTTTCCACGAAGTACTACTCCGCCAACGTCTTCGGCATGGCGAAGGTGGTGGTAGAGGAGGAAGAAAAGAAAAAGGCCCTCCTCCTGCTGGTCAGAAAGTATGCGCCGGACTATGAAGAACAGGGAAGAGCCTATATCGACAGGGCTATCCGGGCCGTGGCGGTGGTACGGATTGATGTGGACTGTGTTACGGGGAAAGGGAGGAAGAAGTGAGATTGAGGGTTTTGAGGTCTAGATCTAGACCTAGACCTAGATCTAGGTCTAGGCGGTCAGGCCCTTCGGGTCGGATGGTTAGTATCACATTCGATGGTTGGCGGTGTGGCTGTTAGACGTCAGACTGTCAGACTGAAGATGTCAGACAGGATCGGCCGCTTCGCGGCGGATGGGAAGGGACAACCGGATGGCTGGCGGTGTAGCTGTTAGACGATAGATGTTAGAAGATAGACGATAGATGCGAGCAGGCCCTGCGGGCCGGAAAACCATCACCATCTCCCAGCCCCGTGGGCAACTCTCTTCTGGGAAGAGAGCCTTGGGCAGAGGCAATTGCGCGGTTTGGGGGCAGAGTCTTCAGGAACCCTACGGCGGCGTAGCCGCTGTTGTACCAGCTACTAGCCACCAGCTGCCAGCTACTTCTTTGCGTGGAAAAATTTGGCATCGATGTCAGAATCTGACAGGGGACTGAGTATACTGAAATAAGGAAGTACAGTATTTGTAGTCATACAGGAGGTGGTCCCCATGGGTGAGGAGCGGGCTAAGAGGATACAGGAGATCGACAGGCTTTATGCGGAGGTCCGGGAGTATCGGAGTAAGGAGAATTTCGTAGGTCTTGTAAATTTTGTGAAGCGGTTTCCCTATATCGGGCCCTATAATGCCATGCTGGTGTATATCCAGAAGCCGGGGAGCCGGTTCGTGGCGACACCGGAACAGTGGCGCAGATTCGGACGGCAGCCGAAAAGAGGAGCCCGGCCGCTGGTGATCCTGCGGATGTTTGGGCCCGTGGGTTTTGTGTATGAGCTGGAGGATACAGAGGAAATCCCGGGAATGGAGGGAGACCTTTTCCCGGAAAGACTGCTGCATCCTTTCCAGGCACAGGGAAATGGGGCGTTCTATTTTCCTATCCTTAAGGACAACCTGAGGCGGGAGGGCATCGGGTACCGGGAAGAGAACTATGGCGCCTCCCAGGCCGGCGCCCTTCACCGGAATGATGATGGCGGGACCTTTGAATTCCTGCCCAAAACGCCAAAGGGGAAGGCCAAAGAGGTGCCACATGACTTTGACATGGTGGTTAACCGGAATCATGATGAAGCGACAAAATGCGCCACTATCTTTCACGAATTGGGTCATTATTTTGCAGGCCACCTGGGCGGATATCCGGATAATAAACATGTGGCGGACCGCCGGTCTGATTACCTGACACAGGGGCAGGAGGAATTCGAGGCGGAGACCATCTGCTACCTGGTGTGCGAGAGACTGGGAATCAAAAATCCTTCGGCCCAATACCTCCATGGATACCTGGACAGGAATGCTATGATCCCCGATGGGATCAGCATTGACACCATCCTGAAGGCTGCCGGTAAAATCGAAAGAATGCTGAAGTCGGGATATCCGCTGAGGGAAAAAAGAGAGAATTGAGAGTTGGGAGAAGAGAATTGAGGCCCCAGGGCAGATGGGTAAATCTAGTGGCCAGGCGAATCAGTAGCTAGTAGCTGGTGGCTAGGCGATCAGGCCCTTTGGGCCGGGTGACGGATGGCTGAGCGGCGTCTGAACGTATGGGTGCTTCTAGCTGCTAGCTGTTAGCTGGTGGAAGCGCCGCAGGCTGATTCTTAGCTGCGCCAGCAGCTATTGGGTAGTCTCCCTTTTTCAAAGGCAGCAGTCCTGCAGAGGACTGCTGAGCCAGGCCCAAGTTGGTGCCTTTACTGCACACTAAGGCGCCTTCCTTTTGTGGCCTGGCCGGAGGATGTCTGCGAAGCAGACAGAGGGATTCTGTTGGGTGTACTCACTATCGATGTAAACGGCCTGTACGTAAAACCCATTACCATCTCTCAGCCCGGTGGGCAGCTCTCTTCTGGGAAGAGAGCCTACTGTAGAGTCAATTGCATGTTTTAGGGACAGAGTCATCAGGTTCCATCTGCGGCTTTGCCGCGGGGTCTCGATTCTTCTTGAAACCCCGTCATAGTCATTTACCAGGGAGATCTCTCGACTCATCGTAGCTGTAGCGATTTTTGACATCACTGTCACTACTCCGCTTACCACCGCTCGAGATGCAGCAGTCCTGCAGAGGACTGCTGAGCCGGGCCCAAGTTGGCGCTTTTACTGCACACCAAAGCGCCTTCCTTTTAGGGCCCGGCCGACCGGGGTATCGGTAGTGTCAATTGGAATGGCAACGTAGTTGCTAATGTACTCGATCTCGGTCTCGACCTCGATCTCACTTAGACAGAGGGATTCTGTTGGGTGTACTCAGTATCGATGTAAACGGCCTGTGTGTAAAACCCATCACCATCTCTCAGCCCGGTGGGCAGCTCTCTTCCGGGAAGAGAGCCTACTGTAGAGTCAATTGCATGTTTTAGGGACAGAGTCATCAGGTTCCATCTGCGGCTTTGCCGCGGGGTCTTGATTCTTCTTGAAACCCCGTCATAGTCATTTACCAGGGAGATCTCTCGACTCTTCGAAGCTGTAGCGATTCTTACTGATAGAGTCATTCAGCATGCTGCCACCCGAGGGGAAGCGTGTCACTGGATTCTCAGTCGCCTGACGGCTCCCTACGAATCCAGTTCCCTTGCCACCGCTCGAGATGCAGCAGTCCTGCAGAGGACTGCTGAGCCGGGCCCAAGTTGATCGGCCAGTCGACAAAAGGAAGGCGTCTTAATGTGCAGTAAAGACGCCAATTTGCGACTGGCTTGCAGGTCCTATGCAGGACCTGCACACTTTTACTGCACACCAAAGCGCCTTCCTTTTAGGGCCCGGCCGACCGGGGTATGGGTAGTGTCAATTGGGTATGTGTCAAGGTTTTCTCGGTACTTTATTTGACAGTCGATGTTATCAGGT
>ERZ791746.1901-NODE-1901-length-12842-cov-6.053023_pt1 | contig 12842 bp, 14 predicted proteins | sample MGYA00510038_ERZ791746 | MGnify/ENA primary metagenome ERZ791746 (study PRJEB30046, sample SAMN00792018) | human gut metagenome | study: EMG produced TPA metagenomics assembly of the A metagenome-wide association study of gut microbiota in type 2...
TGTGCAGGTACTTGTTCATGATCTTTGCCACGATATCCAGCCCGCCGGAGGATGCGTTGCGGTTGAACAGGATGCTCAGACCCACGCTGACCACCAGAATATAGCACAGCACATCCAGCTCCTGACTGCCGGTCATGGAGCCGAAATCCGGGAACAGCCGCTCGAACAGCCCCAGAAACACCGGCAGCATCACACTGGTATACACAGTTTTTGCACCAAACTCCTTGCCGCAGGTGAAAAAACCGATGATGAGCAGCACGGTATTCAGCACCATAGTAATAACCGAAAGCGGCAGCGGCACAAAATTAGAAAGCACGATGCCAAGGCCGGAAATGCTGCTGACGGATGTATGGCTGGGCACGAGAAAAAAATAGACCGCCGCCGCAATAATGGCGATTGCCCCGGTCAGGATGGCCGCCTCTCTGGCGATTGCGGGGTAGTTCAGCTTTTTATTTGTCATGGTTGCTCCTCCAAGCTTTTTGTTTTCAGTCCCCAGTATACCATGCTTTGCGCTTACAGGAAAGCTCCGGATACAAAAGACCAAAAAACGGGTCAGAAACGTCTGCAGGCGTTTCTGACCCGTTTATCTAATATTTTACCGGTTCACGAAGTTCAGCACCAGAACCAGCAACAGCATGTGCACAGGGTAAAATGCGTAGCAGGCATACTGGAAGGGCTTGCTGTGGTAACCCTGCCGCCCGCGGTACAGCCAGATGGGCACCAGCGCCAGCAGTGCCAGACCCTGCTGGCAAAGCTCAAATTCCATGCCGAAGAGCTGAAGGGGGTACACAAGCCCGCCCAGCAGCTCCACATTGACCCAGTACAGCGCGGCCAGTTGCCCCAGCAGACACCACCACTTGCGCCCGTGGAAGAAGTAGAAGATGAACACGGTCAGCACACCGGCGCCGTAGTAGTCCACCATGCCCAGCGTGCCCAGCACCGCGCCCGCTACCACCACAAGGGCGGATACCAGCAGGTACAGCCCTGTTTTCTGCTTTTTGCGCACGGTCTCCATCAAGTGGATGCCCACAATGCCCAGCAGCAGCGTCCAGATGACGTTCTGGTGCACCGGGTAGAACCATGTACCGCCGTACATCAGGTCGAAGGGCACTTCCGAAAGCAGGGCAAACAGCAGCAGGCGCAGGGTGTATTTTTTCAGGTCATGCGTGTGGAAATAGCCCTCCACCGCCATAAAGGCAAAGATGGGAAATGCCACCCGCCCCGCGCAGGTCAGCCATTCCTGCGCCGGCAGCAACGTCGCCCACAGGTGGTCCATCAGCATCAGCGTCATGGCAAGGATATGAAGTGCCGCTGCGCTCAGGTCAAAGCGGGTCGCGGCAGTAGAATCGGTCGGTTTGGTCGACATGATCGCACCTCGTTTTTGTCGAAATTTGGTTGTTCTGTCTGGAATACGAACGGCTCCCGCAAAGAATTGCAGCCCCGGCTAGATTTTTTCGCCTCCGGGGCTGCAGCAATGCTTTATTTTTTCTTCTGTGATGCACCCAGACACAAAAAGGCAGCGCCAAGGCAGAGCCATACCACCGCTGCAGAGTGATTCTCGCCGACAACAAAATTCAGCGCCGCAGCAAGAAAAAAAGCAGCCCGCTGAGATAAAACAGATTACACTTTTTCATAGCTCATACCTCCGGTTTTGGTTTTCCACCGGCTATTTTGGATACGGCAAGCGCAGGGGCGGCTGCCATTTGTTTTGCGCGCAAGGGGTGCAAAGCACCCGCCCGGCACGCAGAAAGCGTGCGCCCGCAGGAACTGCGGGGCAAAATCATGAAGGGTGGCTTGCCTGCCTGCCCATGGAGACGTAAGCACGGTAGCAGGAATGCGGGAAAGAGCAAGGGACGGTTTCGGCGAAAAAGCGTCTGGCGGTGGCGGAAAAGCCGAACGCAGGATCTTTTCATCTATGCTGGCTCGTAGGGTGAGCCGGACCGAAGCTTCCTTGCGGAAATGTGCAGCGTTATAGTTCATCTGCACCTGAACCGGCAGCCGTGTACCCGGCGCTTGCCGCACCCAAAATAGCCGGTGGAGCGTTTATTCAGGCCTTGGTGCTTTCCAGATAGGTCTCAAACGCCTCGGCAAAACTGGCGTTCACGTCAAAGGGAACGGTGTAGTCCACCTTGGAGGTGACAAGGCAGAGATCCAGCTGGTTAGAGGTCTCGTCTGCCTGCCGGTTCAGCTTGCTCAGCGCGGCGTGGATGACCTTGCGGTCGTAGTTGATGGTGGTCACCCGCTTTACATCGCAGCAGTAGGAGATCTGGTTGCCCTCGGCGTTGAAGCGGTAGCCCGTGCCTCCGCCGGAGAGCAGCTGCTCGGAGCTGCGCAGGTCGTTCATCCGCTTAAAAGTGCGGGCGACGCTCTGGCGTGCGGCGTTCAGGCTGACCTCGCTGTCCATATCCATGTCCAGCGCATCCTTTGCCTTGCGGATAGCGGAAAACAGTCGGCTTTTTTCCTCCAGCAGGTAGAGCATGAACCGGGCGATCTCGGTGATCTGCTCTGCATATTCGGTCTGTGCCACGTCCATGATGGTCTCGTCCTCGGCTTCGGGCATCACCTTGTGGCGCAGGTAGGTGTTTGCCACCTTGGTCACGTTGGAATCGCAGTCCAGAATACCCTGTGCCTCATCCAGCAGGGACTGGAGCTTGTTCTGGTAACGGAAAGCTTCCTTCAGGTTCATAGTATTCACCTCTGTTTTGGTTTTTTCTGCCTTCAGCTTACCACAGACTGCGCGCTTGCGCAAGCTTTCCGGTAAAACAGGCAAAGCGCCCGCTCCGGCCAAAGCCGGGGCGGGCGCTTTGCGTTTGCTATGACACTATATATAGGATCAAGAGATTGGCATTGTTCAGCCGGCCACGCGCTCGGTGCGGCCTGCCTCCAGCATATAGCGCAGGAAGCCGGAAACGTCGGCGGGGTCGGTCACGGTCAGGTCAAAGCCCTTCTTGGGGGCAGTGTCCATCATCCGCAGCATAGAGCGTGCGGTAGCGTCCTTCTTCAGGTCGCAGGTCTTGCCGTTGTCCAGATGCAGCAGCACGCTGCCGTGGCTGGCAGAAAGCTGGTGCATGAAACGTTCCTTATCAAAATACTCGATACGAAGCATAGGAATACCTCCTTGATAAAATGGTTTATGTTACACTTGCCGCCCTGTCATACCTCTGGCAGGCGGCGGAAAATAGCGGTTTTGCCCGGCGGGGAAGATGCTTACACAGCTTGCGTTCCCGCGGTGCCGGTGCTATACTGAGCTTGGAAGCTCTGGTAGGATAATACCACAAAACAATCGATAATAATAGAACAAAACCGCATAGTATATGCAACAAAACCGGCATCGACAAAAAACATTCAAAGTATTGCGGAAAGGAATTGGTGAATATGGCATATCAGACAAGCTGTGCATCTTATACCAACGGTCGGGTGGGGTTGACCAGCGCTACTGCCGTGGTGGCGGATGCCGCCGGGCGGGAGCAGACCCAGCACGGCAGCCCGCTGTTCCCCATTGCCTGCTACGCCGAGGATCTTTCCAGCTACTCGGTGGCGTGGCACTGGCACGAGGAGTTCGAGTTTATTCTGGCGGTGCTTGGCCCTATCCATGTGGACGTAAACAAGACCCGCCTGACCCTGCAGACCGGGCAGGGCGTGTTCATCAACTCCGGTGCGCTGCACGCGGTAGAATCCTCCGAGGGCAGGGCGCTGCTGCACTCCGGTGTGTTCCACCCCCGACTGATCGGCGGCATGGACACCGTGTTCTGGCAAAAGCTCAACCGTCCCCTTTTGCAGCCGGGCACGCCGCCCTTCTTTTTGCTGGACGAAGCCGTGCCGTGGCAGCGGCAGGTGCTGCTCTGCCTGCGGGAGGCATGGAAGGGCGTGGCGGACGAGCCCTTTGATTACGAGAACCGGGTGCGGTACCACCTTACCGCGGCGCTGCGGCTGCTTATCACCCAATGCGTCGGCGGCAAGGTGAAGGTATCGGAGCAGGAGCAGATCGCCTCGGAGCGGATGAAGCAGATGCTGCGCTATGTAGAGGAGCACTACGCCGAGGAGCTGACCGTGGAAAAGCTTGCCGACTGCGTTGCCCTGAGTGAAAGTGCCTGCCTGCGCAGCTTCCGGCAGTTTCTGGGCATCACGCCCATCCAGTACGTCAAACAGTTCCGGGTGGAAAAGGCCGCCGAGCTGCTGCGCTCCACCCGGCTCAAGACCGGCGAGGTTGGGCTGGAATGCGGCTTTTCGGATGCAAGCTACTTTATCAAGACCTTCCGGGAGATCAAGCATTGCACCCCCCGGGAGTACCGCATCCGCTTCTGCTGAACAAAAGATAAAAATTATAAACCGCACCCGCTTTGCGGCGTGTCCGGCCGATATATACGCCGATCACTCGCTGCGGCTGGCGCAGGAAATAGTAACGGAAAATTTCTTCTTGTATCTGCTCCGGCAAACGGGCAAGGGCGGCGGCAAGTTCCGCATGGTACAAAACGGCGGTCTGGCCGCAGGCAGTAAAAAGATATTCTTCAAGCTGCTCCGGCTCGGAAAACTGGACAAACTTCTCATTCATCAGATAGTCAAGGGAAACTTCCCGTTCCCACCTCCGGCGCAGATTCAAGATTTTATCTATGGCTGCGTGACAAATGACAATCTTGCAAAAGGCGTTAAAGGTGTACTGGATATGCACTTTGTAGGCTTCATCTTCAGTCATGGAAATTCCCCCTCTCTGATAATAGTGCGGGGCGGCAGCACTTTTTGCTGTCGCCCCTTGATTACCCACCAGCAAGGACAGACGGGGCTGTCAACGGTGGGCGCAGCCCATTCACTTGCCGTTGACTGGCTCGACTGGATTTGCTATTTCACTTAATATTCTCTTTTGTGATAGACATAGGCGGTTACAGGACAAGAAATAACAAATACAAGCAGTGCACACGCAAAAATAATTACGCCGCCTAAAATTATCTGCATTGTAGTCATAGGTGCTGGAAACAAAGTGTTTATAAGGGTCGTAAGCCCCATAACAAATCCAATCCCACAGAGCAAGCTAATTACTAAAAATACCTCATTTCGTTCTTCTCCGCCTACATAGAACAGCGGGAAAAATATGGCTCCCATAAACAGGCTTATTCCAACGCCTATCACAAATAGCATGAAAACATCTGTATCTTTGTCAAAAGGGAATCCATGTAGCATGATTGATAAAGCTACTCCAATTCCTGCAAAAACCATTCCGACAATCAACCACAATAACAAGCTCAAAAAATAACTCTGTACAATGGCAGACCTCTTTACAGGTGTGGTAAGTTTGTATTTGCTCCATTTGGTAGCACTTTCCTTTCGCAGGCTCGCAATCGAATTGAGAGAAAAACCAATCATAGCCAGCAACATATAACCAATTATCAGCGATGGGATTTTATTGTCCATAGCGACAACAAAAACACCCAGTAAGAGCATGATAGCGGCAAAGACTTTCGCATTTGAAAGTGTCGCATAAAAATTATTCTTCAAGAGTCCTTTCATACCCGTTCCCCCTTTACCAATAGTAACATGATTTCATCAACAGAAACATGGTCTACCACAACACCCTTATACTTTTTCTGTGCTTCTTTCCCGTTAGAAACCAGCACATCAATTTGAAAATCACGTTTCCGATAAGCAAGAATATCTTTCGGGTCTAATGTAAGAAATTGACTTTCCTTACAGCGCATAACAGCATAGTTATATACCAAATCATTTTTCGATACGGTCATAATGAGTTTGCCATTATGGATAAAAGTGATATAATCCGCAACCTTTTCTAAATCGCTTGTGATATGAGAAGATAACAGAATGGAGTGATTTTCTTCCTGTACAAATTCCAGAAAAACGTCCAGCATTTCATCACGCATAATTGGGTCTAAGCCGCTGGTCGCTTCATCCAAAATCAATAATTCCGGGTGGTGCGCCAGTGCTGCGGCAATCGCCAACTTCATTGTCATTCCTCTGGAATAATGTTTGATTTTCTGCTTCGCTGGCAGGTGGAAGTCCTCTAAATACTTCTGGAACAGGGAATTGTCCCACTGTGTATAAAGCCCCTCCATGACTTCGGATAGCTGCTTTGCTGTCCAGTAAGCGGGAAAATTGTCGCCGTCATAGACAACACCAATTTTTTCACGCAAGCTCGTATCTGCGTCCAGCATTTCCTGTCCAAACAGCTTTACCGTTCCGCTGTCTTTCGTGATTGTATTCAGAATACAACCAATCGTCGTAGTTTTTCCTGCTCCGTTTTCTCCGACAAATCCTAAAATAGCCCCATACGGTAGGGAAAAGATCACATTTTCCAATGTGAAATTTGACTTGGGAAATGTCTTGGAAACTTGCTGTAATTCTAAAATATTTTCCATGCTCATTCGTCCTCCTGATAGAATAAAGCCAACAACTCCGTCAATTTTTCAAGGGAGATATTACTTGTCCGTCCAATCTCAGCGGCGGCTTGTAAATGTTCCTCTGCAATACGTTGTTGTTCCTCTTGATAAAATTCTTTGTTTTGTGCTGACACAAAACTCCCTCTGCCTACTGTGGTTTCTATGAAACCGTCCCTTTGCAAATCTTCATAGGCTTTCTGTACAGTAATGACGCTTACATGGATTGATTTTGCCAATGCCCGCATTGAGGGGATTGCGTCTCCGGCTTGCAGTTCCCCGCTCATTATCATAGCTTTAATCTGTGATGTGATTTGCTCGTATATCGGCTTGTTGGCGTTATTACTGATGATGATTTCCATAACTCACCGCCTTTGCTCTTTAATTGTACTTAATGTACAAGTACATTATAGCACCTCTGCGCTCATAGTCAACCCTCAAAATAAAATTGCCAGATACAGTTATCAAAAATAGCTGTATCTGGCACTAGGAATAGGGGAGCTGCTGCCTATCAAATTGTTGTGTGTTACTTTACCGCACATGAGCATTGACCCAGGGGTTCTCCTGACCGTCAGCAACGCTGGTCTTCAGACCCATGTACAGGTCAGAGTACGGGATGGTGGTGGTAGCGCCCATGGCCTGGAAGGTCATATCGATGGTCTTCATGCCGTTGGTGGCAGCTGCCACATCCTCGGCAAACTTTTCCATGGAAACAAAGCGGGGGTTGCCTTCGGGCTGTGCATGGCCCACGGTCATGGTGAAATTGCCCAGAGAGGCAAACTTGTCATCGCCGCCGGCTGCAGTGCTGGCTGCAGGAGTTGCGGTGGAAGTGGAAGCGCCGGAGCCGCCGCAGGCTGCCATTGCACCTGCTGCCGCCACTGCGCCGGATACCTTCAGAAAGCTGCGACGAGAGATCTTTTTCATACTATTGTCCTCCAACTTATGTCAGGCTGCCGGGAAACCGCCGCGTGCTGGTCTCTTGCCGGTCATCCTGTATACAGCATTTGCTCTGTGGTGCTATCGTAATAAAAATTTCATATTTTCACAAGAGCAACATTCACTGGAACTTAGCCAGTTTTCTTTGTGTATTTAGCACAAAGCACGCCTTTTTACGGCATTTCAGCGGGGGTTTTCTTGTCTTTTTAACTAATATATCAGTTTGTTGTTTCAAAAGGCGTATTTAGTACAATTGTAAATTCTTGTATACAAGTATTGATATAAACTTTGGTTTGAGCATTGACATTCTGCCGTCGGAACGGTACAATGATAGTAAGCTTATATTGACCGGATAATGGAGAACGATTATGGCAACACTACAGCACACTGATGAGCTCTATCATATTCTGGAGGACGAGATCTGCGCGCTGAAGATCCTGCCCGGGGAAGCGCTGAGCGAGAACCAGCTGTGCAAGCGGTTCGGCGTTTCGCGCACCCCCATCCGCAGCGTTTTGCAGCGGCTGGAGCAGAATGGCTTTGTGCAGATCATCCCCTGCAAGGGCACCATCGTCACCGCCATCGATATCGGCGTGGTGGACCAGCTCATCTTCCAGCGTGTTGCGGTGGAGGGCATGGTCTTCCGCGATTTTGTGCAGAGCTGCTCACCCATGGAAGTGCTTGCGGTGGAACACCTTTATAATATGCTGCTGGAGGCTGCCGAGAGCCGCTGCTGCCCGGAGACCTTCGATTTCAACCGCTTTCTCAGCTGCGACCTTGCCATGCACGAATACTGGTTCCACAAAACCAGCAAGGAGTACCTCTGGCAGCAGATGACCCGCCCGCAGGCAGACTACTCTCGCTTTATCCGTCTGGACATTGTGGGCGCGCGCAACGTGCCCAGCGTTGTCAGCGAGCACGCCGAGATGCTGCGCATCCTGCGGGAAAAGGATCTGGACGCCATTGAGCCGCTGATGCGCACCCACCTGTACGGCGGCGTGAGCCGTATGGGCAGCAAAATCTACTCGGACGAGTACCGCGGCTACTTCAAGCTGCCGAAAGGCAAAGAATAACCAAAAAGGCCGCTGCACAGCATTTGTGCAACGGCCTTTTTTCTGGTTGCGCCAGCAGGAGTCGAACCTACGATGGGGGAGTCAAAGTCCCCTGCCTTACCGCTTGGCGATGGCGCATCATGAAAGATAGTATAGCATATTTTCTGCCATTTCACAAGAGGTATGCCGCGTTTTTGCAACTTTTTCCCGGGTCCTTTCCCTGCAGCGGTCCGGCATGGCATGATTTTTTCTTTTTCCATTTCCTTCCATTTTTTTACGAAAGAGAAGCTTCCGGGGGTGCTGTTTTCAAAAAATACAGTCTATCGGGGCGCAGACACCGCCCTACGAAGATGAAATTTATTTTTTTCATAATTTTTCTTATTATTTTTTCAAAAGACTGTATTTTTTGTTGCGGTTCTGGTACACTGGATGTGATAAAAATAGGTTGAAGAAACTTCTCCGCCGTCCGGGCTGCGCCCGGGTGGGGTAGTGTCTCCATCTTTGTGAAGGAAAGCGAGGGATCTCATGAAAAAATTCCTGAAAACGCTGGCAGTCGGGCTTTGCCTGTTCACGCTGCTGAGCTGTGCGCTGCCGGCTGCATTTGCTGCCGACAATACTTCGGGGAGCAAAAAGGAAGAGACCGTGTACGCCATTGGTATGGATGCTCAGGGCGGCATCTGCTCTACCGTGGTCACCTACACGACCCTGTCCGGCAAACTGGAGAGCACGCCCGAGCAGCCTACCATGACAGGCTACACCTTTGACGGCTGGTACACCGAGCCGGTTGGTGGCAGCAAGGTGACCACCTCTACCGTGTTCACCTCCGACACCACCATCTACGCCCACTGGACTGCCAAGCCCGGCAGCTCCATTGTACCGCAGCCCCCCACCATCAACGTCCAGTGGCAGAAGTATGTAGGGCCCGCGCTGGTAGCCGGTGCGCTGCTTACCACCCTGCTGGTCGCCACCATGTTCTGAACTATGCTGTAAAGCACAATGATACCAATGAAGAAAGGGATCTTACCATGACTACTTCCACCATGAAACTGCCCGCCAGCTACGCCGCCATCGAGGCTGAGGAAATGACCTATCTGGACGGCGGTACCAACAACGCCTACCAGACCTTCCTGGATGTCGGCAAGGTGTTCAACTACATCGCCCGCATCTTCTCCGGCGCAAGCTCCATCATCAACAACGTCAACGTTATCTACCAGTCCTTTGTTTCGCTGAACAGCCTGCTGGGCAGCTTCGGCAAGTAAAAGACTGCACCCAAAGACCGGTTCGGGAGCCGCACATTTTTCGAAAATGTGCGGCTCCCTTTTTTGTACGCGCGGCAATTCAGCATAGCACAGTGCAAAACTTCAAACGTTTGAATTGTAAAGGAACTTTTTGCCAATTTTATATTTAAATAGCAAGAAATTGGTAATTCTGCACGCAAAATGAGAAAAGTTGCGAATTTTTTCGATTTTTTTCTCTTAATTTTGTGTCTGTTTTGTATATTGTAGTTACATAGGGTGCGGTAAAATAAGGCAGTTGGCAAAAAGCGCTCTGCGCCCCCCCATCCGCCGCAAAAATAGTGCGACGGTAAGCGCTTTTTCAGAGTTTTTGTTAAGTATTTTCGCAATTTATGAAAACCTTTTCGTAATTCAGATTTGGGAGTATGAACGCACATGGCAGATCGTGAACTGCGGCGGATGCACCGCGCTGAACTGATAGAGATTATTTATGCACTGAAGCAGAGCGAGGATCAGCTCAAGGCGCAGAACGCCGCGCTTACCGCGCAGCTGCAGGACCGGCAGCTGCGGCTGGAAAGCGCTGGTTCTATCGCGCAGGCTGCGCTGGAGCTGAACAACGTGTTTGCCGCCGCGCAGGCTGCCGCCGACGACTATCTGCACTCGGTACAGGCAAGCCTTGCGGACACCAACGCCACCGCCGCCAACACCCTGTCGCAGGCGCGCAGCGAGGCCAAGCGCATTCTGGAGCAGGTGCAGGCAGACGCCGACAGCCTGAAAGCGCAGACGCAGCAGGAATGCGAGACCATGACCGCTGCCGCCGCACAAAAATGTACCCAGACCGAGGCCGACTGTGCGGCCATGGTGGCCCGGGCAGAGCAGGAGGTGCAGCAGCGCTGGCAGGCCTTTGACCGTAAGGCCAACGAGCTATTGGACCAGTACCGCAGCACCGACATCCTGCCTTCGGAGGAAACATGAAAAAACGCGATATCCGGTTCGCTTCCATCCCCTCCACCGAGGAAGTGGCCGCAGAGCGTGAGCGTCTTGCGTACCAGAGCCGTTACAAGCGGGTGCTGCGCAGCACGATCTACATTCTGGTGGTGGTGGCTGCAGTGGCTGTGCTGCTGGCCACGCTGTTTCTGCCGGTGCTTCAGGTCTCCGGCGACAGCATGAACCCGACCTTAAACGATAAAGACATTATCCTGCTGGTAAAATCCGACCGCATCCAGAACGGCGAGCTGTGCGGTTTTTACTGGCAGAACAAGCTATTGCTCAAGCGCATCATCGGGCAGCCCGGTGATGTGATCGATATGGACGTGAACGGCGTGGTCTCGGTGAACGGTGAGGTGCTGGACGAACCCTATGTGGATTCGCTGACCGTGGGCGAGTGCGATATCCGGTTCCCCTATCAAGTGCCGGAAAACCGGTACTTCGTGCTGGGCGACCACCGCGCCACCTCCATCGACAGTCGCAGCAGCGTGATCGGTTGCGTGGAAAAAAATCAGATCGTGGGCAGGGTGTTCCTGCGGGTATGGCCCCTGTCCAGTTTTTCGTTGATCCATTGAACCCGGGAGGAGGCAATCAGGTATGAACGACATTTTAAAAACGTACATGGAGCGTTTCCGCGAAACCCGGCACACGCTGCGGCGCTACACTGCGTTTGTGCTGGCGCTTGCCATGATCACCACCCTGTTCGTCAACTGGCAGCTGCACGGCGTGGGCATCTCTATGACCGCGCAGTACCAGTGCGGTGAGGTGGAGCACACCCACACGGAGGCTTGCTACGAGAAGGTGCTGACCTGCGGTTATGAGGAAGGCGCCCTTGAAAACGCAAGCGAGATCGCTGCTGCCGAGGCCAGCCAACCCAGCGCCGAGGAAGAGATCATGCCGCTGGAGCTGGAGCCGCAGATCGAGTTTGTGCCCCACGAGCACACCGAGGACTGCTACACCGAGGTGCAGACCCTGACCTGCCTGGAGGAAGAGCACGTCCACGGCGACGACTGCTTCGACCCCGAGGACGGCAGCCTGATCTGCGAAAAATTTGAGCATACCCACAACGAAAGCTGCTACACCACCAGCTACGAGCTGACCTGCGGACTGGAAGAGGGCGAGCTTGTGGAGCAGGTAGTGGAGCCCACCCAGAGCGCCGAGCTGGCGGCCATGGCTATGGCTGAGCCCGTGGCGCTGGAGCCGGTGGTGGACACCGTGCAGCCCATCTACCACCACCACACCGACGCCTGCTATGAGGAAGTGCTCACCTGCCCCCTGCCGGAGCATCACCACACCGTAGCCTGCCTGAGCGACACCTCCGCCGACATCGAGACCCCCGAGCAGTGGCAGGCCGCCAACGCCGAGGCCGTGATGACCGGCGAATGGAACGAGGATCTGCTCAGCGTGGCAAAGACCCAGCTGGGCTACAAGCAGAGCGAGAAAAACTTCGAGATCGACCCGGCGGACGGCGTGACCCTGCGCTACTACTCCCGCTACGGCGATTCCTACAATAACCCCTACGGCGAGTGGGACGTGATGTTCCTCTCCTACTGCTTGAAATACGCCGGCATCCCCCAAAGCGCCATCCCGCAGGAGGCCAGCGTGCTTGCCCTGCGCAGCGCCATGAGCGGCATGGACTGGCTGCTGGAGCAGGACGGCGGTGCTGCCCAGCCCGGCGATATCGTTATTTATAATAAGTATGTCACCCGCACCGTGGCTGTGGACAGCAGCGCCGATGGTGTGGAGGCGGATCTGGACGACCTGTTCAGCGCAGCCGCTGAGCCTGCCGACACCTTGGACGACGCCTTCAGCGTGAGCGCCGAGTTCGAAAACAGCGCAGAGCTTGCGGAATACGACGCTTCTGCGCCGGATATCGCCCCCACCCCCGGCACACAGGACAGCATGCTCACCCCCGAGACCGTTGACCCGCAGCCGGAGCAGCCCGCCGAGAAGCCGGTGTACAGCGCCGACACCGCTGCCCCCAGCGTGGTATCCCCTGCTGCCGAGCCGCAGACCACCACCGTGATCGATGCTCTGCCCGTGGAGACCGTGGGCATTGTCAGCGAGGTGGACAGCAATGCCGGTACGCTGACCGTTATTTCCGGCGATGTGGACGGCAAGGTTGCCGAGGTAATGCTGCTTGATGCTGATGTACTGGCCGTGGTGGATGTTGCCGCCGCCCAGTACGCCAGCCAGATGCCTGCCATCTCCGCCAGCCGCCCGAACCGCGCGCCTGCACTGGCGGCGGGGAC
>ERZ791746.1902-NODE-1902-length-12826-cov-3.087542_pt1 | contig 12826 bp, 13 predicted proteins | sample MGYA00510038_ERZ791746 | MGnify/ENA primary metagenome ERZ791746 (study PRJEB30046, sample SAMN00792018) | human gut metagenome | study: EMG produced TPA metagenomics assembly of the A metagenome-wide association study of gut microbiota in type 2...
GTAATCGCTGCACACTGTAAGGAATGTGGTTCACTTGCATTTAAAATATATGCTTTCTCTATTGTAGAAGTAGATAAGAATGGGCAGGTAATAAATAATGTCCCACAGCCTTAAGTTACTTATAGATGCCGATATGTTTGCTTATAAAGCTTGTACTTCAGTTACTAAAGAAATTGATTGGGGTAACAATCTTTACACATTTCATACAGACATTGAAGAAGCTAAAGCATACTTTGAAGACGCTATTGATTATGCTTTAGAGTCAGCCTTACAGAAACATAAGTTCAGTGGGGATTATGAACCTATTTTCTGTTTTACTGATGACAATGGTAGAAACTTCAGAAAGAAACTACTGCCAACTTACAAAGCTAACAGAGGTAAAAAACCTTTAGCTTATGGTGCTTTAAAGACATACATTAAAAACAACTACGAAAGTTGTCAAATAGACAATCTTGAAGCTGATGACTGCATGGGTATTTTGTCTACACTACCAAACAATAAAGATAATTGTATCTTGATTAGTGGTGATAAAGACATAAATACCTTAGCAGGTTACCATTATGATTTCCTTAAAGATGGATATTATTATGTGACACAAGAAGAAGCTGATTTCTTCTTTTTACAACAAGTGTTAACTGGTGATACAACTGATGGTTACAGCGGTTGCCCTTCGATTGGTAAAGTGACTGCTGTTAAATTATTAACAGAAAGTCCCACATGGGAAACTGTAATTAAGGCTTATAAGAGGAAAGGTCTTACAGAACAGGAAGCCCTCGTGCAGGCTAGAGTTGCACGAATACTCAGAGCAGGTGAGTACGATTTTAAGTTAGGGAGAGTGATACTGTGGAAGCCGAAAGAAGAATGTTAAGTACAGCAGAGCTAGAAGCATTATGGGATAGACTTAAGGAACTTGTAGATACTACAGGTTCTGAGTTAGTTCAAAAGTGTGGTAGCTTAGAATTAACTATTAGAAGACTTGCACAACTTTCGCTCTCTCAAAGAGTGGTAATTTTTTATGACAAGGGTGTCTTTATTGGCATCCTTGTTTTTGATGTTATGCAAGAATGGTGGTCTAATGACAAATTTCTTGTAGAGCATTTTGTCCTTTGTGTTTCCTCTAGTTACAAAGGGTTCGCAAGGGACGCTATTGATGAGTTAGAAAGACTAGCTAGACTTTTCGACTGTGATGTTATAGTAGCTGGTTGCTATTTTAATAAAGACACACAAGTTGTTTCTAACTCTTATAAAAAGAAAGGCTTCACTATTATGTGTCCAAATTATGTGAAGCTATTAAAGGAGTGAGTTTATGGAAGAAGAACTTAAAGTTCCTTTTGTAGACAAAAAGATTGTAGAGTATCTTAAAGATACCTATAGTACTAGCGAAATATTATATGAAGTTAATAGACGATATACAGGACTTAATGACTCACGTGCTATAGGGTTTATGGAAGGAGTCAATGAAGTTATATCTCGTTTAAATAATATCGTGTGGTCACAAGAACAGCGAGGTAGTAAATGGGGGTAATTGGTAAAATATTTAAGACAATATTCAATCCTTCAGTTCCTTCGGTTCAATCACAAGTTCCTACAGTTACTGCAAGGGACTTAGCTCTTGAAACTACTTCTAATGAGCCTGAAGCTCCTGTTTTTGGTAGTGACAACAAAAACAAAAAGAGAGGAACAAGTTCACTACTTGTACCTACTAATGATTTATATAAAGGTGGTATGTCTTAATGGGTGGTATTGGTCATGCTATAGGTAAAGTTGTTAGTGCTGTTACTAAGCCTATTGCTTCAATTTTCGGAGCAGATGAGCAACAAACAACTTATGTTGCACAAGAGCCTGTAGCAACAGCAGCTCCAGCAGCTCCAGCAGGTGCTAGTGCTTCTGAAGTTTCAACGCAAACAAACTCTACAGCTAAAAAACGTAGAGGTAAACGTGCTTTAATGGTAAACAGAAATAATAGTGGTTCTACCTCAGGTGGTAGTGGGGGTACAGGGCTTAACATATGAGTACAGTATCTTACTTTGACCACAATAGGGAAACAGCAAGTAGCAGGTATTCTGCTTTAGAGTCTGACAGAAAACCTTACACAGACAGAGCAGAGGAGTCAGCTAAGTACACAATTCCTATGCTGTTTCCTAAAGAAACTGATACGTCTTCTACAAAGTACGACACACCATATCAAAGTATTGGTGCTAGAGGTGTTAATAACTTAGTAGCTAAACTTATGTTAGCTTTATTTCCACCTAATTCACCATTCTTTAGGTTGTCTATAGGTGCAGAGATGGCACAGATGTTAAATACCAATCCAGAGTTCAAGCAGAAACTAGAGGAAGCTTTAGTTTTCTTAGAGAACCAGTGTATGAACTACATGGAGAAACAGCAGGTACGAGTTACAATGTATGAAGCACTGACTCAACTTATCATAGCTGGTAATGTCTTGCTGTTCCTACCGCCAGCCGAAGGTGGACTTAGAGTTTACCGATTGAATAGCTATGTAGTTCAAAGAGATGGTATTGGTAACGTAACAGAAATTGTTACTAAAGAGAACATTGCATATTCCTCTTTGTCACCTGAAGGTCAACGTTGTATTCAGGAAGACAATATAAATCCTTCTAAGGAATATGAAGTGTATACTCACGTTTATGTGAAGGATGATAATTATGAGTCTTATCAGGAAATTCAAGGGGCTATAGTAGCAGGAAGTGAAAACACTTACCCTAAAGACAAGTCAGCTTGGATTGCATTAAGACTCAATAAGATGGACGGAGAAAGTTATGGTCGTTCCTTTATTGACTCTTACATAGGTGACTTAAAGGCACTAGAGTCTTTAACTAAAGCTATTGTAGAGGTGGCTTCAGTTTCTTCTAACATCTTATTCTTAGTAAATCCTAACTCAGTTACTCGTGTGTCTGATTTAGCGAAAGCTCAGTCAGGTGCATTTGTTAAGGGTAGAGCAGAGGATATAACTACACTACAAGTGAATAAGACAACTGATTTGCAGATAACAACAGCCGCTGCACAGTCTATTGAGAGTCGCTTAAGTTATGCTTTCTTACTCAATAGTGCAGTTCAGAGAAATGCTGAGAGAGTAACAGCAGAAGAAATCAGATATGTCGCTAGGGAACTTGAAGATACTGTAGGTAGTATTTATAGTATACTCGCCCAAGAACTTCAGTTACCTTTGGTAAAACGAGTGTTGAGCCAAATGGAAAGATTGAACCTTATGCCTGAGTTACCACAAGGTAGCACTGGTATTGAGCCTGTTATTATTACAGGTATAGAAGCTTTAGGTCGTGGTCATGATTTGACTAAACTTGATACATTCATTCGCTACGCACAGGTATTTCCTGAAGCTTTTAACACTTATGTTAAACAGGATGAAATATTAAGACAGATTGCAGCTTCTTTAAGTATTAATGCTGATAGTGTAGTCAAGACACAAGAAGAAGTTATGCAAGAACAACAGCAACAAGCAGGTATGGATGTAGCACAAGTAGCTACAGCTAATGCTATACAAAATCAAATGTGAGGTATAAATAATGGAAAATACAGAAATTACTAATAATAACATGAGTACAGATGGTATTACAGTTACTAGTACAGGAAGTTCAACTATTGTTACTACAGATAACATTCATGTTACTACTCAAAGTGAAACTCAAGACACACAAGAAATAGAAAATACTGATGTGTCTACTGAAGTAACTGAAGGTGAAACTAAAGGCACACAAACTGAAAGTGAAATAAGTCAGGAAAATACACAAGAAGAAACTGTTGATAACGTACAGACAGATATTAATAAGCATTTAGAAGCTGAAAAAGACTTAAAAGCTGACTTAAGCTCTAAAGGTATTTATTGGGATAATCTAGCTAAAGAGTATGACGAAAAAGGTGAATTGTCTAAGGAAACTTTAGATGCCTTAAATAAAGCAGGTTATCCTAAGTCTGTAGTTGATGTGTATATTGATGGCTTAAATGCTTTAGCTGAAAGATTTGAGAATACAGTAAAAGGTTTTGCTGGTGGTGACAAAGGCTATTCTGAGATGATTTCTTATTTACAAAAACAGCCTGACAGTGTAAAACAGGACTTTAATAAATTAATTAATGATGGCAACTTAGGTGCTATTAAGTTAGCTATTAAAGGTATTCAAGCAGAAATGAAAGCTACTTATGGTACAGCTAATCCTACAATGATGAGAGGTCAAGCTTCACGTGCAAGTCAAGTAGGTTTTGCAACACAAGATGATATGGTGAAAGCTATGTCTGACCCTCGTTATGGAGTAGACAAAAAATATACAGATGAAGTTTATGCTAAAGTTGCTAAGACTTCATTTATTGGATAATGAAAGAAGGTAGATATAGTGGCTGATTTTTATATAAGTGTAAAAGGTGTACACGCTGAGAAATGCCCTGCATGGAAAAAATACGGAGAGTATGATGTAGGTGCTGAAGGATACAAAATTTATTATAAAGATGGATATGTGTCTTGGTGTCCTAAAGAGGAGTTTGAAAGACAATATTTACATTTAGACTGTGAGGATAAAATTACTCAGCATGATGTTGATACTTTTATTGATACAGTAAAAGACTTTAAAATAGGTGATAAGACAACTGTAGTACAAGCTACTTGTAAAAATGGTTTTGTACTTACTGATAGCTCGTCTTGTGTCGATAAAGAAAATTTTGACATGAACGTTGGTAAATTATGTTGTATGTATCACATTGCAGATAAAGTATGGTTTCTTTTAGGTTTCTTACTTCAATCTGCTAAAACAGGTTTTAATCATAATATGAAAGAAGGTAGATAAATATATGGCAAATGTAACTATTGCACATCCAGGTGCTATTGGTGACACTATTACAGATTTTAATGCACAGTATGCAATGGCTCTTAAAGTATTTGCAGGTGAAACTTTAACAGCATTTCATAGAATTTCTGTTACGAATGGTCGTACTAATGAACGCACTATTAAACATGGTAAATCTGCTCAGTTCCCTGCTTTTGGTCGTGCTACTGCAAAATACTTAAAAGCTGGAGATAACTTAGATGACCAGCGTGTAAACATTAAGAATGGTGAACGCACAATTAATATTGATGGACTGTTAACTTCAGACTGTCTTATTTTCGACTTAGATAGTTTCATCCTTCACTATGACTTTCGTTCCCCTTATGCTACTGAATTAGGAAATTCATTAGCTATTGCACATGATGCTTCAGTACTAGCTGAAATTGCTAAAGAAGCTCTTAACGCCACACCTAACGTAGAAGGATTAGGTACTGGTGGTGTTATCACTAAAAAGTTAGACTCAGGTGTAACTGGTGGTATTAACACAGCTACTGGTAAAGCTATTTATGATATCCTTTTAGAAGGTAAAACTAAAATGGCTGACAACTATGTTCCTACACAAGACAGATATGCTTACATGTTACCTGAGCATCATTCAGCACTTGCGTCAGCTTTAGATTTCTTAAATAGAAACTATGGTGCTAATGGTTCTATCTTAGAAGGTAATGTAATTCGTCTTGCTGGCTTTGATATTTTAGAATGTCCACACTTAACTAAAGGTGGTGCAGACGCTGAAAATGCAGGTCAAGGAGATGGTCACGCATTTCCTTCAGCTTACAAAAATAAAAAACCTATCTTAATGTGCCATAAGTCTTCTGTAGGTGTGGTACGTCTTAAAGGTTTATCCTTAGAAAGTGGACGTCGTATCAACTATCAGTCTGACCAAATTGTAGCAACAATGGCAGAAGGTGTTGGTGGTTTGCGTCCTGAAGCTACTTTCATGGGTATCATTGAGGATGGTGACCCTGTAATGGCTTCCTTAATGGCAGAACGTGATGCTCGTATTGCTGAAGCTACAGCTCAACTTCAAGCAGCTAAAGAAGCTAGTGTGTCTATAGTTGTTCCTACTTCCATTTCTGAAGCAACAGCAGAAGAAACTAAAGTAACAACTAAAGCTACTAAAGCAACTACTAGCAAAACTAAAACAACAGCAAAATAATTAAGGGTGGCTTTATGCCACCTTTAGTTAACTAGGGGGTGACTAAATGTTAACAGTAATGACAGAATTAGATGCTATTAACTATATGTTATCAGCTATAGGCTCAGACCCTATTAATACTTTAGTTGATGATACTGATGTAGATGTAGACAATGCACAGCGAATATTAAAACAAGTGTCTAGGAGTATTCAAAGACAAGGTTGGGATTTTAATACCGAAGAAAACTGTGTATTAAACCCAAATGCTTACGACAAAAAGATTTTATGGGATGACACAATTATGAAGTTTTCTTCTACAGATGGTAATGTGTATAGTAAGAGAGGTTCATATTTTTATGATGTGACAAATAAGACCTATGAGTTTACTAAAAGTATAACTTTGACTATTATCAGAGCCTTAGAGTTTGAAGATTTACCTGATTGCTTTAGAAGTTATATAGCAGCTAGAAGTGCCTTAGCATTTCAACAAAGATACCAGTGTGATAGTGCTGTTGTACAAGAGTTACAATCAGAGCTATTAGAAGCTCAAGCTGATATAGTGCAATATGATATTGATATGTCTTCACCAAATGCACTTCAGTTTACTAGAGTATCTGAAGGTTTACAAAGGAGCTAATGTATGCCGTTATATTCACAATCAATTAAAAATCTTGTGTCAGGTATTTCTCAACAAGCTCCTATCCAAAGGTATGCTGAGCAGCTGGAAGAACAAAGTAATGGTTTGTCCACAGAGTCTACAGGTCTTCAGAAAAGACCACCAACTATTTTTATAAAGAAACTGATGGATGCTATTCCTAATAATGTTCAGCCTTTAGTTCACTTTATAGATAGAGATGTTAACGAAAAGTATATCGTGTACATCTTCAATAATAATATTCGTATCTTTGATTTTGAAGGTAATGAGAAAACAGTTAATATTAAAAATGATGCTGATTACATCAATACAGACAAACCAAAAGATGAGTTAAGGTTAGTTACTATAGCTGACTACACGTTTATAGTTAATACCACTAAAAATATAAAAATGAGTAGTATTAAAAGTCCTGATAGTTTTAACACACAGGGGGCTTTAGTTAATGTTAAGCAAGGTCAGTATGGTAGAACTTACAAAATATGGGTAGATGGTAAAGAAGTAGCTTCTTATACTACCCCTGATGGTAGTGATAAGAGTCATACTGCAATGATAGACACACATTATATTGCTAAACAATTAGCAGATAATGCTAAAGAAGCAGGTAAAACAGTAGATTTAGGTGACTGTTGGCTACGTATAAAACCAGCTTCAAGTGTTTCTACTCAAGATGGTTTTAATAACAATGCAATGATTGGTGTTACCGATACAGTACAACGTTTCTCACTTCTACCTGCAACTGCTCCTGCTGACTACACAGTATTAGTTAAGACTGACCCTAATGGGGACGAAGCAGGAAGTTATTATGTAAAATATAATAATGAAGAAAAGGTATGGGAAGAATGTGTGTGTCCTAACATATTAGTTGGTCTTGATGCAACTACTATGCCACATGCTTTAGTGCGTGAAGCTGATGGTTCGTTTACTTTTAAGAAACTAGAGTGGACTGAAAGAAAAGTAGGTGATGAAGACAGTAATCCACTACCTTCATTTGTAGACTATGCTATATCAGATATTTTCTTCTATAGAAATCGTTTAGGATTACTTAGTGGTGAAAATGTTATCTTAAGTGAAAGTGGTGAGTACTTTAACTTTTGGATGACTACAGCTACTGATATATTAGACATTGACCCTATTGATGTCGCTACTACTACTACACGTATTAACTTCTTGAACTATGCGATACCTTTTGATGGCGAATTGTATTGCTTCAGTGACAAGAGTCAATTTGTTCTTAGGTCTGATACAACACTATCACCAAGAAATGTGGCACTAGTAGAAGTAACAGGTTTCCAATCGTCACCTGATTGTAGACCGATAGTAGCTGGAAGGAACTTATATTTTCCAGCAGAACGCTCAGAGTTCACAAGTATTAAAGAGTATTATTCTGTGCTTGATACTTCAGAAATGAAAAATGCACAAGACATAACTGCTCACGTTCCTAATTATATACCTAATGGTGTATATGAGATAGAAGCTGCTAATAATGAAAATATAATGCTTGTGTTAACTAAAGGTAACCCTAATTATATTTATGTATATAAGTATTTATTCATGGATGAGCAACGAGTTCAATCTTCATGGTCTTTATGGAATATGTACAGTAGAGTTATAAATCTTTATTTTATTGGTAGTACATTGTACTTATTACTAAATAGAGGTAATAGTCATGTACTAGAAAAGATGAACTTTACAATTAGTAAGACTGTAGATTTTTTAGATAAAGAATTATATAGAGTTTACTTAGATTGTAAGAAAGTAGCGACTACAGCTACTTATGATAATATTTCAGAAACAACTACAATAAACATTAAGGACGAATATAACCTTAATGATAACGACATAACACATATAGGTGTTGTATTACCTGATGGTATTTATAAAGAGTTTTCTGATACAGAAGATAACATCATTAAAGTAGATGGTAACTATGAGGGAACTAATATTATACTAGGAGTTCCTTATAGATTTTATATAAAGTTATCTCCTATTTATTTAAGGAGTACTGACAGTAATGGAAGTCAAAAAGCATTAACTAATGGTAGACTTCAGTTACGATATATACACTTTACGTATGCTGATACAGGTGGATTTGTAGTGTATGTAACAAACAACAAAGACTTAAATAAAAAAACAAGACTATACAAGATGACAGCTAGAAACGTAGGTACACTTTCAGCTAGATTAGGTTCTGTATTAGAGCAAACAGGTGAGTTTAAAGTACCTCTACAAATGCTAAATACTTCTTGTGATATATATGTAGAAAGTTCTTTACCATTACCATTAGCATTGATTGATTATTCATTTGACGCTACATGGGTACAAAGAAGTAAGGGGGTGTGACATATAGGTACTATAGGTTTACCAATAGCTTCAGCTCTTATGCAGACATATTCAGCTAATAGACAACTAGAACAACAAGCACAAGCTAATGTTCAGACAGCTAAGAACATCATATTGTCTATGAACTATGCCTTCCAAAATGCAGAGCAAGAAAGACAAGATGCTTTTGAAGCTACTATAGCTGAACTAGAAAATATTAAGCTACAAGGTAACAGACAGACAGCTAGTGTTGAAGCTGCTGTTAATGAAGACTTAGGTAGTGGTAGAACTGCTGACTTAATTAATAGAAGTGCTAGAGCTGATGTTAATAGAGCCTTAGGTTCAACTAAAGCTAACTATCAGAAACGTTCTAACGAGATTGACCTTAATAAAGAAACTGCTTTACTTAATGCTAAACAGCAGATTAATAGTATACAGGATGTTAAGAAACCTTCTTTATTGTCTACCTTGATTAACATAGGTGCTGCTTATTATCAAGGTAAAGGTACAATGGAAGCTATTGATATCATTAAAAGACAAGCAGGAGTTACACCTAATACAAATGGTAGTACTATATTAACTTTTGGCTCAGTAGACACTACAGCATATGGAACACCACAGAAAGCTTTTGATACTGTTATTGGTGGTAGTAAGTTCCTTTCAGACCCTTCAGTTAACTTTAGTTTTACTAATGTAAATCCTTATCAATACTTTACACCACAGAAGGAGTGATAGAAGTTGCCAACAGATGTATCAAATACACTAGGTACTGCTAGACAGTTTACACCTAGACCTGATAGTCTATATCAAGGTCGCTATGGTGGCTTAAGTGTACAGCAAGCTACTGCTGATATTAGTAAGAGTGCTGAGTTAGCTGAGAATATGAATAAGTTAAATGCAGTAGTACAAGGTTACTTAGTGCAACATGAGAAATATTTAGATACTAAAGGTCTTATAGCTGCTCAGAATTATATTAATGGAAAATCTCCTGAAGACATAAAAACAATGGATACTATTGATGCTGCACAGTCAGCAGGTATATTATCTTCAGAAGACAGTAAGTACTTTATAGCACACGCTGAAAAACTTAGGGGTACTTTCTTAGCACGTCAGATGAAGCTTGACTATGACAATGAGTATGCTATGAAACCTAGTGCTTCATTAAAAGAAGAACAGGAGAGGTTTGCTAACTATGCTAATAAGTATAAAGATAACTTATTTAAAAGCAATAGTAGACCACAAAACATAGCAGCTTTTGATATGGGTTTTAATGAGAACCAATTAGTTAACTATACGAACTTAGCTACTGATTGGAACAAAAAGAAATATCAAGATGACATTACTGTTACTATGGCTTCCACTCAAAGTAAACTTGGGGATATCATTCAAAATTCCCCTGAGTTACTTAAAGTTAACGGTGCTATGACTCAAGCAGTACAAGAAGCTTTTAATGAAACAAGACTTATGGGTTTACCTATGTCTTACAGAATGAAACTTCTTGATGACTTTGCAACACAGATAGTACAAACTGGTCACCTTGATAGTACACGTTTAGAGCAGATGTTAGACAATGTAGTTGTACAGACAGGTCTTGATGGTACTAAGACTGTTGCGTCTTCTTTGTTAGATATGCAGACATACAAAACATACAATGCTAAGTTCAATGAGCAGTTCATGACTAAGCAGAAAGAAGACATGATTAATTCTTATGTCGAAAAAGGTAAAGCTGGTATGGATGCTTATTTAGCTGACTTAGAGAAGATGAGAATAGAAGACCCTGATAATGCACCTGCTTTTGCTAACTTATATCCACAAATTAAAAATGGTATAAATCAAAAAGAAGCAGAAAGAAAAGCTATAGCTAGAGAGAAACTTAAAGCTCAACTAGAAGCACAGAAAGAAGCTAAAAAGAGTAATGACTTAAGGGGAGCTATAGTAACATGGTGTAACAAAGGTACTTTCTATAATGGTATGTCTATATCTACCATTAAGATGGATAAAGAAGAATTAAGTATGGTAGCTTTACCATTACTTCAGCAATTTCAAGAACAAGGTGATTTTGATAAAGTAACTAGACTAATGAGTATGCCACAGATGTCAGCTATCAGAAACGATATAGCTGCTGATATAACATATAAGTTAGACTCTATATTACCTGCTAGTGATGGTACTGTTAATGTCGATAGTTCAACTTTAGCTTTACTTCAGTTTTACACAAATAACCCTAATAGCGTAGAGCATATGTTTGGTTCTGAAGTAGCTAAAAGAGCTAGAATGTTAAACTCATTGTTTACATTGCATAATGGGGATATGTCTTTAACACTTCAAGATTTTGCTACTTATAATTCTGCTGATAAAGACACAAAAGAAGGATATGCAAGTCAGGTAAGAAGTTTAATAACTTCTACAGGATACACTGCTGAAGGAGTCTTACATTTAAGTGAAGATGATAACTTTGATACTGTTTCTGTTCCTATCGCTTCTAACCCTGACTTAGAGGATGCGGTAGCTGATTTAGCTACTATATTCTGTGTTCAAGGTTTAAGTCCTTATGACGCTTTAAATAAAGCAGGATACGTAGTAAGTAATAACTTTGCTACTTATCATGGTGCTGTATTCCCTAAAGGTATTGCTATAGATATTGCTTATGGTATGTCTAATGAAGTTAGTGAGATTTATTTTAGAAGAAGTTTGGCAGATGCTATATATAGTTTAACTACAACGAATGGTGCTAATGTAGACGTATCTTATAATAGAGCAATGCAGGTATTTACTTTTAGTGACCCTGCAACATATAAGACAATTTCAGTGTCATTAGGTGAATTAAGACAAAAAGCCCTTGACCGCTGGAACAGAGATATGGAATGGAATGACTCTCAGCAAACTTCAGGTGACAGCAGTTATACTATTGATGACATAAATAATGAAAGAGAAACTTCAGGCTCCTATACATCTAATATGTATGGGACAGGTTTACGTTCAGTTTTCTAAGGGGGAGTATAGTTAATGACAGATGAACAATGGGAGCAACTTAAGCAACTTATATGGAACGCTGAGCAATCAGGTGGTGATTATACATCACATAATAAATCAAGTGGTGCAGCAGGTGCTTATCAATTCATGCCTGAAACATGGAGAGAAAAAGCTAATACTTATGGTTACGGAGAGTATGCTGATGTTCCTAATGCTACTTATGCCCCACCTTATGTACAAGATAGTGTAGCTCGTGGGTGGGCTACCGACTTGTACGAAAAGTATAATGGAGATGTAAGGTATGTATTAGATGCTTGGCTCAGCGGAGAAACTGCTGCTGACGCTGATTATGAAGCAGGTATTATATCTTCAGATAGGACAGATGGTAATATTACAGTAGCTGACTATGTAGCTAGAGGTTTAGACTATCAAGAAGAATTACCTACAGCTTACTCTCTTGACACTGCTTACGTTACGACAAACAATCCTGACCAAAATGTAACAAATACAGAACGTTTAAGACCTGAAAGTATTTATGGTGCAAATACTTTAGGTTACTATATGATGTCTAATTTCAACGTACCATTACTTATAAGTGGTGGTGCTGAACTTGGTTATCATGCTAAAAGTTCCACAGGTCATGGGCATGAAGACGGATGGAAAATTGATGTTGCCAATAGTCAAATTATGGGTAACACACTGGAAGGTGCAGAGTTTAAGAAATTCTGTAATTCTCAAGGGTGGTCTTGTAATTGGGAAGAAGACCACTGGGATATAGACTTTTCAGGACAAGATGCTCGTGACCCTCAAAGAGGTGGATACACAGGTAACTTCTTTGGGGAAACTTTCAGCTCTATGAAAGATGAATATGGGTTTGACTATGTTAAC
>ERZ791746.1903-NODE-1903-length-12824-cov-8.580468_pt1 | contig 12824 bp, 8 predicted proteins | sample MGYA00510038_ERZ791746 | MGnify/ENA primary metagenome ERZ791746 (study PRJEB30046, sample SAMN00792018) | human gut metagenome | study: EMG produced TPA metagenomics assembly of the A metagenome-wide association study of gut microbiota in type 2...
GTCTGTATGAGTGCGTGAAGTATATGACCGGCAAGAGCCACACCGATGCCGGTGCCAAGCCTTTTGCCCTGAGCGTGATGCAGCACATGAACGACAAGTGCACCGAGTGGAAGAAGGCCGAGAACATGGATTACTCCCTCTACGGCACCCCGCTGGAATCTACCACCTACAAGTTTGCCAAGTGCCTGCAGAAGCGGTTCGGCATCGTGCCCGGCATCACCGATAAGAACTATATCACCAACAGCTACCACGTCCATGTTTCGGAGCCCATTGATGCCTTCACCAAGCTCAAGTTTGAGAGCGAGTTCCAGAAGTTGTCCCCGGGCGGTGCCATCAGCTATGTGGAAGTGCCCAACATGCAGGACAATCTGGAGGCCGTGATAAGCGTGCTGCAGTTCATCTATGATAACATCATGTACGCCGAGCTGAACACCAAGTCCGATTACTGCCAGTGCTGCGGCTACGACGGCGAGATCAAGATCGTTGAGGATGACGGCAAGCTGGTGTGGGAGTGCCCCAAGTGCGGCAACCGTGACCAGAACAAGTTGAACGTTGCCCGCCGCACCTGCGGTTATATCGGCACCCAGTTCTGGAACCAGGGCCGGACACAGGAGATCAAGGATCGGGTGCTGCATCTGTGATGAATTACGCAACAATTAAGTATTACGACATTGCCAACGGGCCGGGGGTGCGCACCAGCATCTTTGTTTCGGGCTGCAGGCACCACTGCCCGGGCTGCTTCAACGAGGTGGCATGGGATTTCGGGTACGGTCAGCCCTTCGGCAAAGCCGTGCGCAACGAGATCTTTGCATCCTGCCAGCCCGACTATATTGCAGGCATCTCCCTGCTGGGCGGTGAGCCTTTTGAGCCGGAGAACCAGCGGGAGCTGCTGCCCTTCGTCCGCAACTTCAGGGCGTTATACCCGAATAAGAGCGTCTGGTGCTATTCTGGTTACACCTGGGAGCAGCTGACCGGCAGTGTTCCCTGCCCGGCCCGCTGTGAGGTCACCGATGAGCTACTGAGCCTGCTGGATGTTCTGGTGGACGGCCGCTTTGTGGAAGCCCAGCACGATATCTCCCTGCGCTTCCGGGGTAGCTCCAATCAGCGGCTTCTGGATGTGCCCAAGAGCCTTGCCGCAAAGTCCCCCGTCTGGTGGGAGGATGAAAAAGTCTTTGCGACACACACCATGTAAAGAAAACCGCAAATAACCAGAAATGCCGCCCTGAGCTTTTTACGGCTCAGGGCGGCATTTCCGGTTTTGGGAATATAATCAGAGAATGGCTTGATTGGTTAGCATCCTCACCCTCTCCGTCATTGCTTGCGCAATGCCACCTCTCCCGAAGGGAGAGGCAAAACATCACAGAGGGCAGATGCTGCTCGATACAACCTCTCCGTCATCATCGCTTCGCTCGATGCCACCTCCCCTAGTAGGGGAGGCCTTGGCAAAAAGATGCCGTTTTGCAACAGAGTTTTACGGCAGCTGTACGAGACGCAGAAACGCAGGAATTTACGGTCTGAGAGGTTGTACGAAGGACATCTTAGTCCTTCATCTCCTGCGCCTTATTCCAAGTCTGGATAACTTCCCAGCGGCTCACAGAAGCGTCTGCGGCCTTATCGGCGGAGATGAGCTGGTTCTCGATGGCCCAAGTCAGAGCCTTCTGTTCATCGGTGGCATCGGGAGCCATCACAGCGGCAGGGGCAGGCTTTCCGGCTTCAGTCCAGACCAGCTTTGCCAGTTCGGCGGTGTTCTGCGGGATGGCCACACCATCGGGCAGGACAGTGTTCAGATACAGCTCGGTGCCGATCATGTAGCCGGTATAACCAACCACAGCAGCACCCACACCGGCGGTTGCCACCATGGCAACGGTGCCCAGAACATTGGATTCCTCGGGCTGGTCGGCCATCCGGTACATCGCACGGATGCTCAAAGTCTGTGCAGGCATCTTGAAGCTTGCAGTGGCGGCATGGGAATCAAAACCGCCCTCTTCCAGCGTCAGAGCCACATCCGCAGGGGAAATCTCCCAGCGGTCGAACACCATGCCCTCCGGGGCATCGGCAGCGGTCAGCTTGACGGTATCGCCTGCCTTGGCAGAGGTGATCTCTGTGCCGTCGGCATTGGTGGCGGTGCCATCGGTCAGGCTCATCCGGTAGTAGCCTTCCTTGACCTGTGCGGTCAGGGTAACGCTCCACTCGTCGTCGCCGTTCAAGGTCAGGTCAAATGCAGTGGTATTGCCCACCTGCTTGGTGATTGCTTCTTCATAGCTCGGGTCGGCAGTGACTTCCCAGCCGGTCCAGGAGGTCGCATCTGCTTCCACGTTCAAGGTCTGGTTGCCCACAACGCCCACCATGCCGGAGATGCCGTTGGCAGTGCAGTTGTTCAGGGTGATCCAGCTGACCTTTACATCCTGTGTATCAAAGTTTGCGCCACGGCTGAAAATACCACCGTTCGTAGTGCCTCGTGCGGTAATGGCAATGCTGGTATCAGGCAGCGTTACCTGAGTGGGAGTGTTGGCAAAGCGGCCCACGAAGACACCGCCGTTCGTAATGTTATTGTTGTAAACAGTATTGTTAAAAGTACCGTTTTCAATCGTGCCGTAGTTGCGGACTTTTACGTTGAAGGTGCCGCCATCAATAACGCCGCCTTCTTCGTTGGTCAGTACATCTTTCAGGTCATCCTTATAATCAAAGATGCCGCCTTCGATTTTGCCGAAGTTATCTACTGCCCAGTCAACCTCTGCATTGCCAAGGTCAACAGAACCGTTTTTATAAACAGTCAGGGTTTCGTTTTTGCGGTCAAAGAACCAGCCGTCCAGATCGCTGCCCTCGTAGAATTTGCCCTCATAAACGGGAACCTTCTCGCCATCTACAATACCAACTTCAAGGTCAACGGGTTCCACGACTGCCTTAATGGTCACATCACCGGCACTGGTGCTGTTTTCCGGCAGGGTAACGGTCAGAACGTGTGTAGTAGGATCTTCGTTAATGGTTGCGTTGCCAGCTTCGCTCAAATCCCATTTGACGAATGTGGGAGATGCAGGTTCGACAGTGAACTTCCGGGTCATAATATTCTCATTACCGACGATATAAACCTTGCCGTTGAACTGAACATCTGTTGGTACAGTATCACCTGCAACAACAGGGATGATTTTGCCGCCCTCTGCGGTAAAGGTCTGATAGTCGCTGACTTGAACCTCCGAGGAATCAGGAATATTGCATACGATGCCGCTTTGCAGGATGCCCTCCCGCATATCTACTTTACCATAGACAATGCCGCCATTAAGCTTTGCACCAGCACCGCCCCACTGACCTTCATTGGAAAAATAAGTGTGAATATATCCGCCGGTAACAATTCCGCTGCCAGTGGGTTGGCCGTTACCGTTATATGTAGTACGTCCCTCAACTTTAGTGAAGTGTCCACCATTTATTACACCAGTTGAAAGGTTGAACACGGTCTGTTCAAAATTACCGCCCTCGATGGTGCCGCTATTGCGAACCGCACAAGGCACAGTCTCGGGTGAACCATTGATTGGATTAAATATAGTGTTGTTCACAAAATCAAGTTTATAGCTTCCGCCACTGTAACTCCAACTCCAAGTTGAATTTGTTGCCTTATAGGTCGGATTTGCAGGAGAAGAAGAATTTGACACCTCTGTGGTTTTGCCTTCCAAAACGGGTTGACCATTGGCTTCAAAATTCAAATCTGTGACATACTTGGACGTATCTGCCGCAAACGCCGCCGTGGGCAGCATTGTCAAAGCCATGCCAACGGCCAGAATGGCGCTGACAAGTCGTTTGAGTTTCATTGTGATTCCTCCTTTAGAGTCTACCCCAAATGTGTATTGCACCCACCGCAAACGTAAAAAAGCGCCGCACCTGCCCCGAAAGGCTGGTGTGGCGCTGTGGATGTACTTCTTGGGAAGTGCAGCTGGTTGCCCGGTCTGGGCCCTTTAGCTTTGCGTCGCAGCCTTCCGGCTGGTTTGCCAATTCCTCTGTTTTGTGGGGGTGCTCTTGTACATTCTATTATACCCCCCCCCCCTACATATAAATCAAGTGTTTTTGTCATGTTCGGAATATGTTACAAATATAGTCTATTTTTTAGTGTAGTTTGACTGGGATGGGGGGTGGCCCTCTCCGTCATTGCTGCGCAATGCCACCTCTCCCTTCGGGAGAGCTGTCGAGCGATAGCGAGACTGAGAGGGTGAGGCCGTCAAAGAGTGACGAAACCAGAAATGCCGCCCGAGCTTTTCAGCCCAGAGCGGCATTTCCGGTTTTTCCTTTCTGTTTTATGTTACCTTGAACTTACCATATCCTCAATGACACTCAGGAACTCCTGCCCATAGCGGGCGGCCTTTTTCTCACCCACACCGGGGATATTGAGCAGTTCCTCCACGCTCAGGGGCTTTTTCAGCGCCATCTGGCGGAGGGTGGAATCATTGAACACCATATAGGCAGGGAGCTTCTGCTTTGCGGCCAGCCGCTTGCGCAGGGCATAGAGGGCAGCCAGCAGCTTCTCGTCTGCTTCGCTGAGGGCATCTTCGTCGGCACGGCGGCGGGAGGCCGAGGCCAGCCGCTTTGCACTGGCCGCGGCGCGCTGGCGGGCTTGTGCCGCCTGCTCCTCCACCTGTTCGGCAGCCTGTGCTGCCAGCAGACAGTTGGAACAGTTCTCGCACTTCTGGGGCGCGGCCTCGCCGAAGTAGCTCAGCAGATACCCCCGCAGGCAGCGCGGTGTGGTGGAGTAGAAGGTCATGTACTTGAGCCGTTCCTCTACCTTGCGTGCCGCTTCAGCCTTGACATCCGCAGGCAGGCCGTTGTCAGCCTCCATCTCCTTGTCGATGAAGAACCGGATGGTGCGCACATCGGTGCCGGAATAGAGCAGGGTGCAGCGGGCTGGTTCCCCGTCACGGCCCGCGCGGCCCGCCTCCTGATAATAGCTCTCCAGATCCTTGGGCATATTATAATGGATGACGAACCGGACGTTTGGCTTATCGATGCCCATACCGAAGGCATTGGTCGCCACCATGATCTGCACCCGGTCATAGAGGAAATCGTCCTGATTCTGCCGCCGGGTATCCGCATCCAGTTTGGCGTGGTAGGCTGCCGCACGGATTCCCCGGCTCTGCAGCAGGCGGGTGGTCTCGTCCACCTGCCGGGTGGTACTGCAATAGATGATGCCTGCATTGTCCCGCTCCCTGAGTACAAGGTCGAGCAGAACTTTGGGCTTCTCGCTGGGCAGGGCCCTGCGGGTGGCAAAATAGAGGTTGGGCCGGTCGAAGCTGGTGGTCACCTCGTAGGGGGTGTGGAGTTCCAGATGGGTGCGGATGTCCTCCCGCACATGGGCTGTGGCGGTGGCCGTAAAGGCTCCCACCACCGGGCGCTTGGGCAGACTGTCCACAAACGCCTTGATGCGCAGGTAGCTGGGGCGGAAGTCCTGCCCCCACTGACTGATGCAATGGGCCTCGTCCACCGTGACCATGCTGATTTCCCGCTCCTGCGCAAACCGCTGGAAGCCCGGCATCTCCAGCCGCTCCGGAGCCACATAGATGATCTTATACCACCCCTCCCGGGCGCGGCGGAGCATCAAAGCCTTCTGGTTGTCCGTCAGGCTGTTGTTCAGGAAGGCTGCCGCCACACCGGCCTGTACCAGCGCCCCCACCTGATCCTTCATCAGGCTCACCAGCGGCGAGACCACGATGGTGATGCCCGGCAGCAGCAGGGCCGGCACCTGATAGCAGATGGACTTGCCCGCACCTGTGGGCATCACGGCCAGCACATCCTGCCCGGCCAGCAGGCGGGAGACGATCTCCTCCTGCCCCGGGCGGAAGCTGTCGTAGCCAAAGACTTTTTTCAGAATACTATGCGGACTTTCCATGGTTCCTCCTATCCATACAAAACCGCTCCGTCATTGCTTCGCAATGCCACCTCTCCTAGTAGGAGAGGCAAGTCTTGGCTCCCCTGCTAGGGGAGCTGGACGCAAAGCGGCCTGAGAGGTTTATAACCCAATCAGTATACCACAACTCCCCGGATAATTGTAAAACATCTCTGACATTTCCCACGTTCGATAGCATTCCCTGCACAAAAATGCTATAATATGGGTACATATCTCCATCCCGGCCCCTGCTTTGTGCATCTGCCGGAAAAGAGCAAAGGAGTATTTTGTATGGCTCAGAAATTGATCACCTTCGCCGTCCCGTGCTACAACTCGGCGGCATATATGCGCCACTGCATCGAGACCCTGCTCTCCGCCGGGGAGCAGGCCGAGATCATCCTGGTGGACGATGGTTCCACCAAGGATGACACCCCCGCCATCTGCGACGAGTACGCTGCCAGATATCCCACCATCGTCAAGGCCATCCATCAGGAGAATGGCGGCCATGGTGAGGGCGTGAATCAGGGCATCCGCAACGCCACCGGCCTGTATTATAAGGTGGTAGACAGCGACGACTGGCTGGACGAGGCCGCCCTCAGGACCGTGCTGGCCAAGCTGAACACGCTGACTGCCCGGGGCACCGCGCCTGACCTGATGATCTGCAACTATGTCTACGAGCATGTGGAGGACAACACCAGCCACACCGTGCGCTACACCAACGTGTTCCCCCAGAACCGGCTGTTCAACTGGACGCATGTCGGCCACTTCCGGCCCGACCAGAACCTGCTGATGCACTCGGTGATGTACCGCACACAGGTGCTGCGGGACTGCGGCATGGTGCTGCCCAAGCACACCTTCTATGTGGACAACATCTTTGTCTACCAGCCCCTGCCCTTTGTTAAGAGCATGTATTATATGGATCTGGACCTGTACCGCTACTTCATCGGCCGGGCCGACCAGAGCGTGAACGAGAGTGTGATGGTCAAGCGGGTGGATCAGCAGCTGCGGGTGACCCGCCACATGATCGACTGCCAGGACCTGGATGCCCTCAAGGGCCAGAAGAAGCTGCGCAGCTATATGCTGCACTACCTCTCCATGATGATGGCCATCAGCGACATCTTCCTGCTGCTGGACGGCAGCGCCGCCGCCAAGCAGAAGGAAAACGAACTGTGGACTTACCTCAAGGCACACACCAGTACCGGGGTCTACCGCTCCATCCGCTACGGCTTTGGCGGCGTGACCAACCTGAAGATCCCCAAGGGCGACAAGCTTGTGCTGGGCGGCTACCGCATTGCACAGAAGATTTTTAAATTCAATTAACAAATGTTGCTTTTCCTCCTCAGATAAGATATACTTTTTAACGTATCTTAATTTCTGAGGAGGATCTCATTTTATGGAGCAATTGCTCATTTGCATGTCTCTTTCGCTCATTGCGGGCCTGTTGGCATCCCGTGCAGCGAAAGCGATCCGCCTGCCGGCCGTCACCTCCTATCTGGTGGCGGGGCTTCTGCTGGGCCCCTTCTTTCTGGGTCGGCTGGGCCTGAGCGGCTGGGGCTTCGGTTTCGGAAGCCTTGCACAGGTCGAGAGCTACGGCATCATCACACAGGTGGCACTTGGCTTCATCGCCTTTGTCATCGGCAACGAGTTCCGGCTCAGCGCGCTGGAGAGCATGGGCAGGCAGGCGGTCACTGTGGGCATCCTGCAGGCCGTTATCACCACCGTGCTGGTGGATATCGCTCTGGTTGCCCTGCACTTTGCCCGGCCGGATGTCATCTCAATGGCATCCGCCATCACACTGGGTGCCATCGCCTCTGCCACAGCCCCTGCCGCCACCCTGATGGTGGTCAAGCAGTACAAGGCCAGCGGCCCCCTGACCCGCCTGCTGCTGATGGTGGTCGCCATTGACGATGCCGTGGGTCTGGTGCTCTTCTCAGCCTCTTTCGGCATCGCAAACGCGCTGGAGCAGGGCCGCATCGACCCCATCAGCATCCTCCTGGAGCCTCTGGTGGAGATCGTGCTCAGCCTGGGTCTGGGCGCGCTGGCAGGTCTGCTGCTCAACCAGCTGGAGGTCTACTTCCACTCCCGTTCCAAGCGCATGAGCCTTTCGGTGGCCTTTGTGCTGCTGACGGTGGGCCTTTCCATGGTCAGCTTTAAGGTCGGCCCCATCCACTGCAGCTTCTCGCTGCTGCTGGTCTGCATGATGACCGGCACCGTGTTCTGCAACATCTGTCCCACTTCCGATGAGCTGATGGACCGCCTGGACCGCTGGGTAAGCCCGGTGAACATCCTGTTCTTTGTGCTGTCCGGCGCGGAGCTGGACCTGAACATCCTCGCAAACCCCATGGTCCTGCTCATTGGTGCCGTCTATATCGCTTCCCGCTCTCTGGGCAAGATCTCCGGCTCCTATGTCAGCTGCAAGGCCACCCGCTGCAGTGAGAAAATCCAGAAGTATCTGGGCATCACCCTGCTGCCGCAGGCCGGTGTGGCGCTGGGCATGGCCGCCGAAGCTGCGGAGCTTTCCGATGGCCACATGGTGCGCAACGTGGTGCTCTTCTCGGTGCTGGTGTACGAGCTGGTCGGCCCGACCCTGGCCAAGATCAGCCTGACCGCCGCAGGCGAGATCATTCCCGAGGGCCGCACGAGCGCCCGTACCACCAACAAGCCGGAGGAACCGGTCAGCGTGGACTGATCTTCCCCATCAATCTCACCGCAGGTGACGGAGCGATCCTGCACTACAAAAGCCGCTGCACAGTTGTTACGCTGTGCAGCGGCTTTCTGTTTGCTCTTTATTTCAGCACGATCTCATCGTTCTCAGCATCCACGGTCAGGGTGGAGCCGGAAACAAGGGTGCCGTCGATGATCTTTTCAGCGGCGGGGTCTTCCACAGCCTTGCGGATAGTGCGGCGCAGGTCGCGGGCGCCAAACTTGCCGCCCTGGCTCTTGTGCACCAGCGCTGCCAGTGCCGCCGGAGTATAGCTGTAGGCAATGCCCTTGGCCTCCATGCTGGGCTTGTACTCGTCCAGCATCAGGGCGGCAATGCCCTGCAGGGTCTCCTCGCTCAGCGGCTTGAAGGTGATGACCTCATCCACACGGCCCAAGAACTCCGGGCGGAGGAACTGGCTCAGCGCCTTGCGGCTCTTCTCCTCGTTCCGCTCCTCCTCGCTGCGGTTGAAGCCCAGACTTGCGGTGGTCTGGTCGCTGCTGCCCGCATTGGAGGTCATGCAGATGACAGTGTTGGAGAAATCCACGGTGCGGCCCTGGGCATCGTTGATCTTGCCCTCGTCCAGGATCTGCAGCAGGATATTCATCACATCGGGGTGGGCCTTTTCGATCTCATCGAACAGCACCACGCTGTACGGGCGGCGGCGGACCTTTTCGGTCAGCTGACCCGCCTCCTCGTAGCCCACATAGCCCGGAGGGGAACCGATCATGCGGGACACGGCGTACTTTTCCATATACTCGCTCATATCCAGCCGGATCAGCGGATCAGGGCCGTCAAAGAGCTGGTTTGCCAGCTGCTTCACCAGCTCCGTCTTGCCCACGCCGGTGGGGCCCACAAAGATAAAGCTGGCCGGACGGCGGCGGCCCGAAAGGTCGGCGCGGCTGCGCTTGACCGCCTGCGCCACCAGATGCACGGCCTCGTCCTGACCGATGATCTTCTTTTTCAGCTCGGCCTCAAGGCTGGCGAGCTTTGCGTACTCGGTCTCCCGGATCTTCACCGCCGGGATGCCCGTCCACAGCTCAATGACCTTGGCCACATCGTCCATGGTCACCTGGATCTCCCCGGCTGCAGCCTGCTTGGCGGGCAATTCCCGCTCCAGCTGTGCCATCCGGGTCTTGCGCTCTGCCACACGCTCGTAATCGATGGGCTCGTTCACATCGGCGTTTTCCATGTCGGCCTCTTCCTGCTTGAGGGCCTCCAGTTCCTTCTGCATGGTCAGGTACTCGGAGATGACCGGGTGGGCCAGATTGCAGCAGGCACAGGCCTCGTCCAGCAGGTCGATGGCTTTATCGGGCAGGTAGCGGTCGGTGATATACCGCTCGCTCAGGGTCACGGTGGCGTTCAGCACATCGGCGGGCACCTGCACATGGTGGTGCTCCTCGTAGTAGTGCTTGATGCCGCCCATCACGGCCAGCGTATCAGCGACGCTGGGTTCCTCCACCCGCACGGGCTGGAACCGGCGCTCCAGCGCCTGGTCCTTCTCGATATACTTGCGGTACTCGTTGAAGGTGGTGGCACCGATGACCTGGATCTCGCCGCGGGAGAGGGCGGGCTTCAGGATGTTGCCCGCATTCATGGCACCCTCGCTCTCACCGGCAGAGGTAATGGTGTGGATCTCGTCAATGAACAGGATGACGTTGCCCGCGGCCTTTACCTCGCTCAGCAGGCCCTTGACCCGCTGCTCGAACTGGCCGCGGAACTGGGTGCCTGCCACAAGGCTGGTCAGGTCAAGCAGGAAGATCTCCTTATCCTGCAGCCCTGCCGGCACCTGCCCCTTGGCAATGCGCTCGGCAATACCCTCGGCAATGGCGGTCTTGCCAACGCCCGCCTCACCAATGAGGCAGGGGTTGTTCTTCTGGCGGCGGCTCAGGATCTGGATGGTGCGGTAGATCTCCCGGTCGCGGCCGATGATATCATCCAGCTTCCCCTCCCGGGCTTTGCGGGTCAGGTTCTCGCAGTAGGTATCCAGAAACTTGCGGCGGGGCAGCTTTTTGTCGTTTTTGCCCGCCTTCTTTTCGTTTTTGCCGTTCTGGGCACCGCCGTTTACCCCCAGCGGGAAGGTGGCGCTGGAGCCGGGCACAAGGTCGCCGTCCTCCTCGCTCTGGTCCGGCTGGCCCATGCCCATCATCATGGAGAAGGGGTTCATGTTGCTCATGTCCCCCATCTCCTGCATCATGTTTTCCATCCGGTCTTCCATGGCATCCATGTCCTCGTCGGACATGCCAAACTGCTTCATCAGGTCATCGACCGGTTTGATGTGCATCTCCCGGGCACAGTGCAGGCAGTACCCCTCGTTTTTCATCTGGCCATTTTCCATCCGCTGGACAAAAATAATGGCAGGCCGCTTCTGGCATCGAATGCAGACCATTGTTCCTCCTTTTCCCTCCCCGCTCAGACAAACGGGTTGAACACATTGAATACTTTATAGTAAAGGCTGCCGCTCATCACCGTGTCGTTGAGCATGGTGAGGTTGCCGCCGGTGATCACAATAAGCGCCCAGACCACGCAGAGCACCAGATAGATGTCCACAAGGCTGGCAATGCCGCCCACGCCCCAGCCCAGCCAGTGGTTCACTGCACCGATCACGGGCAGCTTGTTCACCAGCCCCAGCACCGTGACCAGCAGGCTGACCAGCATCCGCAGCAGGGCAAACGCCACAAAGAACAGCACCAGCGAGATCACCGGGGTCAGCAGCGGAGCCAGCACCTTCTGGACGATGGTATCCGCCAGCACAACGGCGTTGTCATTGAGGACGGCAGAGATGGAGCGCTCGCAGGCATCCACGATGGATGACCGGAACGCCTCGGGCAGAAAGCCCGCATACCGCTGGGCAATGCCATCCAGACTGACGGCTCCCCCGGCGGCGATATTGGCAGCGATCTGGTCCCGGAAGCTTCCGGCGAGGAAGCGCTCGAACACCTGCCCGGCTGCCCAGCCTGAAAAGGCCCTGGCACCGAACAGGCTGATGAGGCTGCCCGTCAGTTGCACCACCGAGGCCAGAAAGCCTTTGCGGGCATACCGGACGGCCAGCACCAGCCAGACCACCGTACATAGGATATCAAAAATAAATGACGGATTCTTGAACATACGTTTAACCTTATTCCGAACTGGCTCACCCTCTCAGTCACGACTGCCGTCGTGCCAGCTCCCCCAAAGGGGGAGCCAACGCTTCTGGCAGGGGAAGCCACAAAATAAATTGCACTCTTTTTCCTCAAAGCCGCAATTGCCTCTCCCTTTGGGAGAGGTGGCAATGCGAAGCATTGACGGAGAGGGCTATTCAGCGGGTGCTTCCAACTTCTGCACCGTGTTGCCGCTGAACAGCAGCAGATCCTTGCTGTTGGCCAGCAATGCCTGCGGGCTGGTGTCAAGGTTCTGGCTCCACTGCTGGGTGCCGGACGCATCAAAGCACTCCACAGCGTTATCGGCCAGCAGATAGAACAGGTTCCCCGCCCGGACAATGGAATTTGCCGCCGAGACAGCGGCGCTGAACTGGACATTCAGGTTTTTGTCCAGCGTCACAGCCTGAGAGACCTGCCCCGATGCCAGCAGCAGGGCCACATTGCCTGCCGCGTCCACCGAAACATCTTTCAGCTCCGTGCCCGCAAAATCATAGACCGCACGCTCGCCGCCGCCCGCATTGTAGAGCACGGCCCTGGTATCGTAGACAGCCAGGATCGTGGAAGCAGAGATCCACCCCAGCCACTGGGGCACGCCGCCCTGATTCACCAGACTGACGGGATCGCCCGATGCCAGATTGATGAGGTAGAGGTTGGTCATCACCTGTCCCCCGCTGACGGTGACGGCTGCCGCCGCCAGCTTCCGGCTGTCGGGGGAAAAGGCCATCCGCAGGGGGGTGCCGTCGTTGGAGGTCATGCTCCAGCTGAGCTGCTGCTCCATGGAGGGGCTGTATACCAGCAGCTTTGCCATGCTGGTCTGGTCCTCCGTGACCACAGCCAGCGTGCCGTTGTCCGACATGGCGCAGAGGAAAATGCTGTTTTCCAGCTGCTTGGTGTAGAGGTTCTGGGTTCGGCTCTCCACCCGCAGCTCGTTTCCGGAGCGGTTGTAGAGAACAAAGCGGGTCTTGCCCGCGGCCAGCGCCGGGCGGGCATAGCCGCTCTGGATGTTGTTCAGCTTTTTGCCGGTGCGCGACCAGACCACACAGCCCTCGTCCCCCAGCTCCACAAAGCTGCCGGTCAGGGGGGCCATCTGTTCCAGCTCGGCCACACCGGTCTGCTG
>ERZ791746.1904-NODE-1904-length-12823-cov-5.488487_pt1 | contig 12823 bp, 10 predicted proteins | sample MGYA00510038_ERZ791746 | MGnify/ENA primary metagenome ERZ791746 (study PRJEB30046, sample SAMN00792018) | human gut metagenome | study: EMG produced TPA metagenomics assembly of the A metagenome-wide association study of gut microbiota in type 2...
ATTCTGGTAAACAATGCCGGAATCACAAAAGACGGACTTCTGATGGGAATGTCAGAAGAAGACTTTGATCAGGTGATCGATGTCAACCTCAAAGGAACTTTCAATATGATGCGCTTTGTTTCCAGACAGATGCTCCGTCAGCGCAGTGGACGCATCATCAGCATGGCATCTGTAGTTGGAATTGCAGGAAATGCAGGACAGGCAAACTATGCAGCGTCCAAAGCAGGAATCATTGGTATGACCAAAAGTGCAGCAAGGGAACTTGCATCCCGCGGTGTTACGGTCAATGCAGTTGCACCGGGATTTATTGAGACAGAGATGACAGCAGTATTATCTGAAGAAGTAAAAAAAGCATCTGCTGCGCAGATTCCGCTGGGACATTTCGGCAGACCGGAAGACATTGCAAAAGCAGTAGCTTTTCTGGCATCTGACGATGCAGCATACATTACCGGACAGGTAATTCAGGTTGATGGAGGAATGGTCATATGAGTAAGAGAAGAGTAGTTGTAACCGGACTTGGCGCCGTTACTCCTATTGGAAATAATGTTGAGGATTTCTGGGCAGGAATCCGTGAAGGAAAAGTCGGCATCGGACCGATCACAAAATTTGATACAACAGATTACAAGGTAAAGATCGCAGCAGAAGTTAAGGATTTTAATGCAAAAGATCATATGGATCCGAGAGCCGCAAGACGTATGGATCCATTCTGCCAGTATGCAGTGACAGCAGCAAAAGAAGCTTTTGAGGATGCTGGCCTTGATATGGAAAAAGAGGATTCTTTCCGTGTGGGTGTTATTGTTGGTTCTGGTATCGGAAGTCTTCCGCAGGTAGAAAACAACTATGAAAAGATCCTCACCAAGGGACCTGGAAAAGTAAATCCACTGATGGTCCCGATGATGATCTCTAACATGGCTGCAGGAAATATTTCTATTCAGCTGGGACTCCGCGGCAAATGTACAGATGTTGTGACAGCCTGTGCATCCGGAACACACAGCATTGGTGATGCATTCCGTGCAATTCAGTATGGGGATGCGGAAATCATGCTGGCAGGTGGAACCGAGAGTTGTATCTGTCCGACAGGAGTGGCTGGCTTTACCGCACTTACAGCACTGACCAAGACCGAAGATGTCGCAAGAGCATCTATTCCATTTGACAAAGACAGAAGTGGTTTTGTACTTGGAGAAGGTGCCGGAATCGTAGTTCTTGAAGAACTGGAGCATGCGAAGGCAAGAGGAGCAAGAATCTATGCCGAGCTGGTTGGCTACGGTGCAACAGCAGATGCTTTCCACATCACTTCTCCTGCAGAGGACGGAGCAGGCGCAGCCAGAGCAATGGAGCTTGCAATGGAAGAAGCTGGTGTTCAGCCATCTGAGGTAGAATACATTAACGCGCATGGAACGAGTACGCATCACAATGACCTGTTTGAGACAAGAGCGATCCACAAAGCATTTGGAGATGCGGCAAAAAATCTGGTTGTAAATTCTACAAAATCCATGATCGGACATCTTCTTGGTGCAGCCGGTGGAGTGGAATTTGTGACCTGCGTTAAATCTCTGGAAGAGGGATTTATCCACCAGACAGTTGGAACCACAGATCCGGACGAAGAGTGTGATCTGAACTATGCGATCGGTGCTCCGGTAGAAAAAGAGATCCATTATGCAATGAGCAATTCTCTTGGCTTTGGCGGACACAATGCGACACTTCTTGTAAAGAAATATGAGGGTTGATAATTATGGAATTTGAAAATCTTCTTACATTAATAAAAACAGTATCAGATTCTGAACTGACAGATTTTGATTACGAAGAAAATGGTACCCGCATCCGACTGAAGAAGAAAAAAGAAACCGTTGTGGTTTCTGGCACTTCTTCAAATGTACCGGTTATGGGACTCCAAACAGTGCAGCCGTTGGGACAGATCACGGAATCAGAAGCAAAGATGGAGAAAGATATTGCAGATGGTGAACCAGAGGGTATGCTTATAAAATCTCCTCTTGTGGGAACTTTTTATGCAGCACCTGCCGAGGACGCAGATCCGTTTGTTTCTGTTGGAGATCAGGTCAAAAAAGGTCAGACGCTTGCCATCGTGGAAGCAATGAAACTGATGAACGAGATTGAAAGTGATTTTGACGGTAAAGTTGCGGAAATTTATGTGGAAAACGGACAGGCAGTAGAGTATGGACAGCCGTTGTTCCGGATTGCATAAATTCAGGGTATAAACCTGAAAAAATGTGGATCATTCGAATGTACAGAGAAATTAATGTGGATAAACGAAGTTTCCATTGTAGGAGTATAGATTATGAATAAATTAGGGGTAAAAGAAATTGAACAGATTCTTCCTCACAGACATCCATTTCTTCTTGTGGATTATATCGAGGATTATGAGCCGGGCAAATTTGCTGTCGGTTATAAATGCGTGACTTTCCGTGAGGACTTTTTTAAAGGACATTTCCCACAGGAACCGGTAATGCCGGGTGTCCTGATGGTGGAAGCTCTTGCGCAGACAGGCGCTGTGGCAATCTTAAGCCTGGAAGAAAACAAAGGCAAGATTGCATACTTTGGCGGGATCAAGAACTGCAGATTCCGTGGAAAAGTTGTTCCGGGGGATAAACTTCGTCTGGAAACAACGATCATCAAATGCAAAGGACCGGTTGGTGTCGGTCATGCAGTTGCAAGTGTTGACGGCAAAGTGGTAGTTGATGCAGAACTGACTTTTATGATTGGATAGGTGACACACTATGATTAAAAAAGTGCTGATTGCGAATCGAGGGGAGATTGCAGTACGGATCATCCGCGCATGCAGAGAAATGGGAATAGAGACGGTTGCTGTTTATTCAGAGGCAGACAGAGATGCACTTCATACTCAGCTTGCGGATGAGGCAGTCTGCATCGGACCGGCACCGTCATCCGAGAGCTATCTCAGCATGGAAAATATCATCAGTGCAACGATCGTTACAGGTGCGGATGCAATTCATCCGGGATTTGGTTTCCTTTCCGAAAACAGTCGTTTTGCGGAACTCTGTGAACAGTGCAATATTACATTTATCGGGCCGCCGTCAACTGTGATCGCAAGTCTTGGAAACAAGCAGGCGGCAAAAAATACAATGGCAAATGCAGGGGTTCCGATCATTCCTGGTGGCAAAAATCCAATCTATACAGTAGAAGAGGGAATGAAGGAAGCCGAAACGATCGGTTATCCGGTCATCATCAAAGCTGCTCTTGGTGGAGGCGGCAAGGGAATGCGAGTTGCTGATACACCGGCAGATTTTGAAGAAAGTTTCCGTACCGCACAGAAAGAAACGCAGATGGCTTTTGGCGATTCTACGATGTACGTGGAGCATTTTGTACGTCATCCAAGACATATTGAATTTCAGATCATGGCAGATAAATTCGGTAATGTAATTCACCTGGGGGAACGTGATTGTTCCATTCAGAGAAATCATCAGAAGATGATCGAGGAATCCCCATGTGAGGTGATCTCCGATGAACTTCGTGCCAGAATGGGAGAGGCAGCGGTGAAAGCGGCAAAAGCAGCCGGGTATGAAAATGCCGGAACGATTGAATTCCTTCTTGATAAAGAAGGCAGATTTTATTTTATGGAAATGAATACCCGAATTCAGGTGGAGCATCCGGTTACGGAGTGGGTGACAGGTGTGGATCTTGTCAAAGAGCAGATCCGCATTGCATCCGGGCTTCCACTATCCTGTAAGCAGGAAGATATTCAGCTGACAGGGCATGCGATTGAATGCCGGATCAACGCAGAAAATCCATCCAAAGGTTTTCGTCCGTCACCAGGAACGATCACGGACATGTATTTTCCAGGAGGAAAAGGAATCCGTATTGATTCCGCTGTGTACAGTGGATATACGATCCCACCGTATTATGATTCCATGATCGCGAAGGTGATCGTGTGGGCGAAGAACCGTACCGAAGCAATCCGTAAGATGCAGAGTGCGCTTGGTGAAGTGATCATAGAGGGAATCGATACCAATGTAGACTATCAGTATGAAATCCTGGATCATCCGGATTTTCAGTCAGGAAATACAGATGTAGAATTCATCGAAAGAATGGAAGCAGATAAATAAAGTGTTACTGTAAACGGAGTGAACAGTAACGTATAGTTTTGGTATTAACAGGAGTGAACGATCATGAAGTTGGATAACATGTTCAAAAAGACAAGAATTGTTTCCAGAATACAGAGCCATAGTGCGGTCCGTGCTTCCAGGCCGGAGGTACCGGAAGGACTTCTTCGTAAATGTAACAAGTGCGGAGCTGCCATCATCGCAGAGGATGTAAAACAGGGATATTATATCTGTCCGAAATGCGGAGGATATTTCCGTGTACATGCATATCGCAGAATCCAGATGGTGATCGATGAGGGAACTTTTGAGGAATGGAATCAGGATCTGATCGGTGGAAATCCTGTAAATTACAAAGGGTATCCGGAAAAAGTACAGGCACTTCAGAAGAAGACCGGGCTCAAAGAGGCTGTTGTCACAGGCAAAGGCAAAATAAATGGCAGAGATACTGTGATCGCAGTCTGCGATGGAAGATTCCTGATGGCAAGCATGGGCTGGGCAGTTGGCGAAAAAATCACCAGAGCAGTAGAACGTGCAACGGAGGAAAAACTTCCCATTATCATTTTTGCCTGTTCTGGTGGTGCCAGAATGCAGGAAGGAATCACATCTCTGATGCAGATGGCAAAAACTTCCGCGGCGCTGGAACGTCACAGCAAGGCCGGACTGCTTTATGTAAGTGTTTTGACAGAACCTACGACAGGCGGCGTGACGGCAAGTTTTGCGATGCTGGGGGATATCATTCTGGCGGAACCAGGTGCACTGATCGGTTTCGCAGGCCCGCGTGTCATTGAGCAGACTCTTCGTCAGAAACTGCCGAAAGGATTTCAGAGAGCAGAATTTCTGGTTGAGCATGGTTTTGTAGATGATATTGTAAGGCGTGAGAATCTGAAGGAAACACTTGGTAAGATCTTGGAGATACATGCGGTATCCTGGAAAACAGAAAACAGGATCAGAACGGATGCAGCTGAATTACATCACGCGGATCATCCGGGATCAGATTCTGAAAATCTGACAAATGACAAGTGTGATTCGGATAGAGGAGATTCTAATCCAGCTGGCATCAACCCTTACCTCACAGCCTGGGATCGTGTACAGATCTCACGCAAGATTGATCGTCCATCCGGCAGTGATTATATAGAAGCACTTTTTACGGATTTTATGGAATTTCATGGAGACCGAAATTACGGAGATGATAAGGCAATCATCGGTGGAATCGCAAAATTTCATGGAAAACCGGTCACTGTTATCGTGCAGGAAAAAGGAACCAACACCAAAGAAAACATTGCACACAATTTCGGCATGCCGATGCCGGAAGGATATCGCAAGGCGCTGCGCCTGATGAAGCAGGCAGAAAAGTTTCAGCGTCCGGTAATCTGTTTTGTGGATACGCCGGGAGCTTTCTGTGGTATCGAGGCAGAGGAACGAGGACAGGGCGAGGCTATTGCCCGTAATCTCTGGGAGCTTGCCGGACTGAAAACACCGGTTCTGTCTATTGTGACAGGAGAAGGTGGAAGCGGTGGGGCACTTGCCCTGGCAGCAGGTGATCAGGTATGGATGTTGGAGAATTCCATATATTCTATTCTTTCACCGGAAGGATTTGCAAGTATTCTCTGGAAGGACAGTACTAAGGCAAAAGAAGCTGCCGCGGTCATGAAACTGACAGCATCGGATCTGTATGAGAAAGGAATCATTGAGCAGGTGATTCCTGAACCGGAGAATCTGACACCGGAAAGTATGTGGCAGGTGGCTGAACGCCTGAACGATAAAATCTGTACTTTCCTTCAAAAATATACATCTCTTTCCGAGGAAGAACTCCTCGAAACAAGATACGCCCGTTTTCGTAAGTTCTGAATTGAAATATCACGCGACTCACTTCTTTCACTTTTCCTACATTATATAGAAAAAGGCGCGCAGGAAAAGAAAAATATCTGGGACAGAAAAGGAAAAGTGTGGAAAAACCGAACACTTTTCTTTTTTTGTCTATACAAAAGGACAGAAACTGGAATTATAATATATAAAAAGAAGAAAAATCGGAGGAGACACGAATGAAAGAAGTAAAATCGCCAAAGAAGCCGTTACTTTATTATTATGGAATCGTGCTTCTGATCATAATTGTTTTTAATGTGCTTGTAACCCCGATGCTCACAAAAACAATGGTCAAAGAAGTCGATTATGGAACTTTTATGTCGAAGATCGAAGATAAAAAGATTGATGATGTCCAGATTGAGGATAATCAGATCCTTTTTACAGATAAAGATGATAAAAATACCATCTATAAAACAGGCGTGATGGAAGACCCGACTTTGACAGAACGTCTTTATAAAGCGGGAGCAAAATTTTCCAAAGAAATCGACCAGCAGATGTCACCTGTAGCAAGTTTTCTGCTGACAGGAGTTCTTCCGCTTGTGCTCTTTATTGCGCTTGGTCAGTATATGAGCCGCAAGATGATGAATCAGATGGGCGGTAAGAATTCCATGGCATTTGGAATGGGAAAAAGCAATGCCAAAGTTTATGTACCGTCAACCGAAGGTATCCGCTTCAGTGATGTAGCCGGTGAAGAAGAAGCAAAAGAAAATCTGCAGGAAATCGTTGATTATCTGCATAATCCGGAGAAATACACCAGGGTTGGAGCTTCCATGCCGAAAGGCGTTCTGCTTGTCGGCCCTCCAGGTACCGGTAAAACCATGCTGGCAAAAGCAGTAGCCGGTGAATCCAATGTACCGTTCTTCTCGATGTCCGGTTCTGAATTTGTGGAAATGTTTGTTGGTATGGGCGCATCCAAAGTTCGTGACCTCTTTAAACAGGCAAAGGAAAAAGCACCTTGTATCGTATTCATTGATGAGATCGATGCCATTGGTAAGAAACGTGACGGACAGATGGCAGGTGGAAACGATGAACGTGAGCAGACCCTGAACCAGCTGCTTACGGAGATGGATGGTTTTGAGGGAAATAACGGTGTTATTATTCTGGCAGCAACCAACCGTCCGGAATCTCTTGACCCGGCACTGACCCGTCCGGGCCGTTTTGACCGCCGTGTACCTGTAGAACTTCCGGATCTTGAAGGTCGTGAAGCAATCCTTAAAGTACATGCAAAAAAAGTTCAGCTTTCTGACGATGTGGATTTCCATACGATCGCAAGAATGGCCTCAGGAGCTTCCGGTGCAGAGCTTGCCAATATTGTAAATGAGGCAGCTCTTCGTGCTGTTCGTGATAATCGTGAAGTAGTCACAGAAGCAGATCTGGAAGAAAGTATTGAAGTTGTTATTGCAGGATATCAGAAGAAAAATGCGGTACTTTCAGATCAGGAGAAAAAGGTAGTCGCATATCATGAGATTGGACACGCTCTTGTAGCAGCAATGCAGACACATTCTGCACCGGTTCAGAAGATTACGATCATTCCAAGAACTTCCGGTGCGCTTGGTTATACCATGCAGGTAGAGCAGGGAGACAAATATCTTCTGACAAAGCAGGAACTGGAAAATAAGATTGCAACATTTACCGGTGGCCGTGCTGCGGAGGAAGTGGTATTTGGTGAGATAACAACCGGCGCATCCAATGATATTGAACAGGCAACCAAGATTGCCCGAGCCATGATCACCCGCTATGGTATGAGTGATGACTTTGATATGGTGGCTATGGAAACCGTGACAAATCAGTATCTTGGCGGTGATGCATCCCTGGCATGCTCTGCGGATACGCAGAATGAGATTGATCGTAAGGTTGTGGAACTGGTTAAGAGAGAGCATGAGAAAGCGAAAAAAATTCTTCTTGATAACCGTCAGAAACTGGATGAGTTATCCAATTATCTCTATGAAAAAGAGACGATCACAGGAGATGAATTTATGGCAATCCTGAATGGCGAGGCAAAAAAAGAGACAAATACAGAAACGAAAATAGAATCAGGAGCTGAGAAGAAGGAGGCGGATGCAGATGAACAGACGATCTGATATTGGATGGTTTGAATTAATCGTGGGTATCATTCTGATCATATTTGGTGTTGTGATCATGCGTCAGCCGGTAGGGGTACTTACCTGGATCGTGATTCTGTGTGGTGTGCTTGCAATCTTAAGCGGAATTGGGGATATTGTTCTGTATGTCAAAATGGAACACTTTACCGGGTTTGGACCGATCGTTTCACTTGTCACAGGAATCCTGAGTGTGATGGCCGGATTTATGCTCGCGGCACATCCGGAAGCAGGAAACTGGGCGCTTGCAATGATTCTTCCAATCTGGATTATTGCGCATTGTATTTCCAGACTTTCTCATCTGCAGTATATGAAGATGCATTACGGAATGACTTATTATACGATTTCACTGATTCTGAATATCCTTGGTCTGCTCGTTGGAATCCTTCTGATCTTCCGGCCGATGATCACGATCCTTTCCATGGGTGTGCTTGTAGGAGGCTTCATGATCATTGAGGGAGTGGAGCTCATTCTTGTTGGACTGGACGGCAGACAATATTACAGATAAAAAAGAAATTCAGGTACAGGTGGATCTGGTATTGGCCTGTCAGTTGCAAAAGCAATCGTACAGGCGCATAAAGGTAAAATTACCGCAGAAAATAAAAACGGAAAAGGATTGACGATCACGATTCTTCTATAAAAAGAAGAATATATGAACAAAGCCGCCGCACTCTTGTGCGGTGGCTTTTTATATTGTAAAATATATAAAATAAAACTTCTTAGGGTTCAATGACAAAGGGAGGAGAAGTTTTGAAAAATAATTATACCGTAAGCAGCAGAAAAAGATTTCTGTTCTATATTCTGATGATATTAAGTCTGCTCTGTATCATAGCATTGCAGTTTTTTGGACAGAATGAAAGGGATGGAAATACAACAGAAAAAATCTTATTTACCAGGGAACTTTTACCTGGCAGAAATCAGATGGAAGCAGTGAAAAGATCAGCGTTCCGGGACAGTATGATGTAAAAGCAAAGGATACGATGACTATCCTGACCAGACTGCCGGAAGATTATCATGAGAATACACTGGCAATCCGTTCATCACTTCAGTCGGTCCGATTTTATGTGGATGGAGAACTGAGAATGGAATATGATACATCAGGGACTAGACTTGTCGGAAAAAACTCAGCAAGCTGTTATGTGTTCTGTCCGACATCAGAAGATGATGCAGGAAAAGAAGTGCGTATTGAACTTACCACAAATACAGCAAAATATTCTGGAGTGGTAAATACTGTTTATTGTGGAGATGAGGCAGCAATCTGGGGGTATCTGTTTCAGACGTATGGACTGGAGACTGTCATTGCTCTTTTTTTGTTGTTTGCCGGAATCATTACGATCATTTTTGGGTTTTCTCTCGGGATTGCCTATCAGACGAAATTTGATATGGAATATCTGGGCTGGTGCGTTTTTATGGCAGCAATCTGGATGCTTGGTGAGTCCAAGATGCGGCAGCTGTTTTTTCCGAATCCGTCAGCACTTGCAACGCTGTGTTTTGTAATGATCATGTTAAGTCCGATCGCAATCGGATATTATATGGATACGCTGCAGAAAGGAAGATACCGGAAAGTATTTGGAGTGGTAGAAAGCATAGCATTTCTGAATGCTCTGATCTGTTCAGCACTTCATATTCTTGGGATTGCGGATTATATCGAGACACTTCCTGTTGCCCATGTGATCCTTGCAGGCAGCGTTCTGATTGGGTTCATTACGATGGTCTGTGACCTGAAAAGAGGATATGTGTCAGAAAAATATACTTTTTTCAGTATTATATTGGCAATGATCGCTATTATAGCAGAGTCGAGCCTGGTTTATTTCAGAGTTTCCGCATCAGGAATCTTTATAGGAATCGGAATGATCATACTGCTGTGCACAAACCTGCTGAAAACGATCAAAAATATCCAGAAAGTGGAAAGCCGCCGTCAGAGAGCAGAGTTAAATAAGCGCAGGAAACAGATGGAAACCATGTCACTGCAGATGATGCGGACACTTTCCACAACGATTGAGGCGAAAGATGAGTATACAAGAGGACATTCTTATCGGGTGGCAGAATACGCAGCTCTGATTGCAGAAGAACTTGGGTGGGATAAAAAAGAAATCAGAAATCTTAAAAATGCAGCACATCTGCATGATATCGGTAAGATCGGTATTCCGGATAACATTCTGAACAGGCCAACCAGACTGACGGAAGAAGAGTTTCAGGTAATTAAAGAGCATACCGTCATTGGAGCAGAGATACTAAAAAATATTACGTTGATCGATCATGTGAAAGAGGTGGCTCGAAGCCATCATGAAAGATACGATGGTATGGGGTATCCGGATGGATTGAAGGGCGAAGAAATTCCGCTGTATGCAAGAGTTATAGCCATAGCAGACTGTTATGATGCTATGAAGTCAAGGCGGATTTACAGAAATCCGCTTGGAGATGAAGTTATATATAATGAAATATCCAGAAACTGTGGATCACAGTTTGACCCCAAGATCGCAGGAGTCTTTCTGAAAATGTTGAATGAAGGTCGCGTAGTGATCAGAGAAGACGGCAAGCTTGCAGATAAAGAAGATAATCTTCTGAATATGGAAGCAGAAATTGAAAAGTTCATCTCCACTGTAATGATAACAATGAAAACACAGGAAGACAGTGAAGGATTTGATTTTCTGACAGGATTGCCAATGAGAAATCGTGGTGAAAAGCTTGCGGCACAGTTTATGCAGCAGGACAGCGGTTATCTGGTATTTCTTGACATGGATAACCTCAAGAAGATGAATGACCTTTATGGACACAAAGCAGGAGACAGAGCATTGAAATTACTTGGATCTTTCTTGATGGAATATGCACATCATTCCGTTGTCTGCCGCCTGGGTGGGGATGAATTCCTGATGTTTGTGCCGAACGTTTCAAAAGAAAAGATAACAGAGATCGTCACAGAAATCCAGGAAAAATTTGAACAGAGCAAGGAAAAGGATGTAGCGATCCGTTGTGCTTCTGTTTCTGCCGGAATCTGTGAAGTAAATAAAGGAGATCCTTTTGAAGAATGCTATTCAAAGGCAGATAAGGCCCTGTATTATGTGAAACAGAATGGAAAAGGAAGCTTTTTCTTCTATCAACAGATGGAAGGGGAAAAGATTGTTGGCTATGGAACAGGAAAAGATCTGACACTGGTTTCCAAAGCACTGAGCGCCAGCGGCGATTATTCCGGGGCACTTGAGCTGGATTATCGTGAATTCGCCAAGATATATGAATATATGAATAGTATGGAAAAAAGATACAAATGTCATTGTTATCTGGTGATGGTAACGCTGGAAACGGAAGCGGATTCTGTATTAAATATCGAAGACATAGAATATGCACTGGAATGTATGGAGCAGGCAATACGACAAAAAATACGAAAGGTTGATGTGTGCACGCGTTACAGTTCCATGCAGTATCTGATCATTCTGTTTGAACCAGATGAAAAAACAATTCCAAATATCATGGAACGTATTTTCGGTCAATATCGTGAGCAGTGCGGAAAGAAAAAACTGCTTCTTAATTATGAATATATGTCAATGACGGAAAAATAATACAGAGGCTGAATTGTTGGAACATTACGGAGTAATTTCCTATAAAGTAAAGTAAAAAGCGCGGTCGTAATAAATGCGACTGCGCTTTTTGAGGTTAAAGAATGATTTTAATTAATGGCATATTCTGATTAAAGAACATCTTCTCTGCGGATATATCCAGGATGTCCTTCTTCTGCGATGATCTCATTGCCGTGGATGACCTTGGCCCATTTATCCATTACCTGATTTTCAAGATGAGCATTCTCGCCGACAACAGTATGAGACAATACAATGCTGTTTTTAATGACAGCACCGGCTTTGATCTGGCATCCACGTCCGATAACGGAATTTTCGACTGTTCCTTCGATCAGACAGCCATTGGAGATAACAGAATTCTTGACAGATGCACCTTCCAGATACTGGGTCGGGCAGGAATCGTTGGTTTTGGTATAAATTGGCCATTCCGGATTGAACAGTCCTTCTGCAGTTTTGATGTCGATCAGAGAGATATTTGCGTTGTAATAACTGTTAAAGTCAGTAATGGATGCAAAATATCCTCTGTGTGAAACACCGCGGATATCGAGATCCGCAGAAGATTCATTGACAATCTGAGGCAGAGTGTACATCGAAGAAATTTTCCGGGCTTTTTTGATCAGTTCAATGAAAAGCTCTTTACTCATAACATATGTATCCATGAAGATGTTGCGTTTCTGGGCACTTCCACGGTTTTTTTCGATGGATTCAACACCTTTCTGTTTGTTCAGATTCAGAATATCACAGTTCAGGAATTTTTCTCTTGCATTGTCCACAGAATGATACAGGAGTGTGATATCAGCACCGGAATCAATATGTGTCTGAAGAAGTTCCCTGTAATCTTCTGCATATACCATGTAAGATGGCGCGATGATCACATATGGCTCATGCATTCTTTCAATGAATTCAATATTTTCATAAAATGATGCGATATCTGTATTGTATACATCATTTTCGGAACTGTTCTGAGCGAACATAAGCTGCAGCTTGCCACGTTTGGAGTTGATGTTGTAATGACGTCCGGTTCCGAGATGTTCTGCCAGAGAACGTGGCTTGGTTCTTACATATACCTGGATGCGGTCGATACCGCTGTTGCTCATATTTGAAATAGGAAAGTCAATGACACGATATCTTCCGAGGAAGGAAAAAGCACCGATTGGACGATACTGCTGAAGTCCTTCTACTTTGATATGGGTTCCGGAAGATGTGACAA
>ERZ791746.1928-NODE-1928-length-12717-cov-15.532854_pt1 | contig 12717 bp, 9 predicted proteins | sample MGYA00510038_ERZ791746 | MGnify/ENA primary metagenome ERZ791746 (study PRJEB30046, sample SAMN00792018) | human gut metagenome | study: EMG produced TPA metagenomics assembly of the A metagenome-wide association study of gut microbiota in type 2...
AAAGCCCGTGAGCTTCCATATCGAGGAAATCCACGGGCTTTGTTGCGCTTTTTTTACAGCGCCTTTTGATAAGAAAATATATCGTTGTGCTGCTCCTATACTGACAGTCTAACGGCATATGTAATCTTGATGCAATGACCTGTGTTTCTTACGCTGTTTCGGGTAAATATCCATTGTTGTTCAGGACTAATTATTTTGACCATCTGACCGCCTACAGAGCCGACCTCACGAGCTGTAAGATCGCCGTTGTAGCCCTGCTTGAGGTTTACGCCAACTTCGTTAGCTGCTTCCATCTTGAACTTGTTGAGTGTTTCTCTGCCTTCCTGAGTTGTGATACCTTTCATTTTCGTATCTCCTTTTCATTTGTTTTTCGGGTTTGCAATAATATTATATGTCTGCATGATTTGATTATAAGAGGTAATTTATAGAACGAAATGGGGCGGTTTTTGGAATGAAAAAAAATAAGCTAAAATTAGTATGATTTTAAACGGAGCAAAATTCAAAAAAAATCATTTACATATAAATTATACTTCTTTTGGAAATTGTGTGATTTTGTATAGTCACTGTTTTCAATTGTCAAAATACCACTGGACACAGTGATTACATGCCCTGCACTGCTGCCGTATTTCAGCACATAACCGTTGAGATCAAGGGTGATGGTGCGGTTGACCACTAATGTGGTGTAAATGGTAATGTCTGACGTCAGTTTGACTGTTCCGTATGAAGCTTATCTGATTGCTGAAACCAGTTCCGCCGCTGTGGAAACTTCCGCCGTCCCACTCGCTGCCATATTATCCTCGGCAAATACACTTGTCGACACAAGGCAAAGAACCATACAAAGGGTGAGCAGGATGCTGAGTATTCGTTTTTTCATTTCTTGCTACCTCCGTTTTGTATATGTCGGCTCAATCAAGAGCAATGATTGTAATATTATAGACAGCACCGTTCAGCTGTGTGCCGGGGGTCAACTGGATAAATTCATATTGCAGCACAATATCACTGCCGGCATTGTAGATGCGGTTGAATGCAAACGGCATCCACACTCGTGAATTATCTGCATCGTTCATATACCTTTCGATCAATGTATCATTAAGAATGCCTTGTCTGCCTTTCAATACTACCGAGTACCATCCACCCATGTCGTGAGAAATGCAGACCGAACCGCTGAATGAAATACTGTATGTATGTCCGGCTTTCAGCGTTACGGTTCTATTGGCTCGATCCCATACAAAAAGTCCTCCGGAATTGCAATCTTCAAACAACTGAAGCGGCTGATTGAATGAAGCGCCGGTGCCGCCGTTTGAGGCGTGAAAATACCCCGAACAGCTGCCGTTCTGACCGGCATCGCCCTTGTCGCCTTTATCTCCTTTGTCGCCCTTTTCTCCGGCATCACCCTTGTCACCTTTATCTCCCTTGTCACCCTTTTCTCCGTCTGTGCCGTCAATGCCTGCGGCTTTTACGCCCGTATCGGTTTCTCCGATCCACCAGTTGCCGTTTTCACCAATGAAGGGGGTGTTGCCGTCCGCGCCATCGGAGCCGTTTTGTCCGTTTGTTCCGTCCTTGCCGTCGGCTCCGTCTTTTCCGTTTATACCATCCTTGCCGTCAAGACCTTTCAAAACCGAAAGATCGTACAGGTTCAGCCATATTTCATCGCCGACATAGCGCCACTGCAGGGTGTTTTCACTTACACGGAACTCCGGTGTCTTTCCGTTTGCTCCGTCTGCACCTTTCTGCCCAGTGGGGCCTGTGATGTCGGCTATCGCCACAAGGTCCTGCCACTCATCGCCCTCGTAACGCCACTGTATGTGGGTTTCAGCTCGCTGCACCTCTATGCTTTTGGCGTTAATGCCGTCAGTGCCGTTGATACCGTCTTTGCCGTTGGCTCCGTCTTTACCGTTGGCACCGTCAATTCCATCCTTGCCGTTTTTTCCATCGGCTCCGTCTTTACCGTCAACTCCGTTAATGCCGTCCTTGCCGTTGGAGCCGTTTATGCCGTCTTTTCCGTTTGTACCGTTTATTCCGTTCTTACCGTCGGCACCATTAGAGCCGTCTTTACCATTTTTACCGTCTGCTCCGTTTTCTCCGGCAGTGCCCCGCAGCTCGGTAAGCGCCACAAGGTTGTGCCAGTCGGCTTCGTCGCTGTATTTCCACTGAATCGCCGTGCCGTTGTTTCGCACCTCCGGCAGTGCGTCGCCTGTTTTTGCCGCCTTGCTCCATCCTATTGCAAGCACGCTGCAAAGCACCAAAAGAGCGGTGCAAAGCGCCAAAAGTGTACCTGTGAGTAGTTTTTTTCTTGTTTTCATCTTTTTTCCTCCGTTCGGAATTGTTTATCACGGCGGAGCTTTGCACCGCTGCCTACGCCGTAAATGAGCGGCGGTCGATAGGCTTATGCTTGGTTTGCTTTGTACTTATCCACAAACAGGGCGACCCCCTGTTTTAAGACCTCCATCTGGGTTTTCAGATAATATTCATCCTCAAACATCGCATAATGAACGCAGGCGCGGACGAATATAAAGATCAGCGGCGTGATGACCGTATAGGGAATGCCGATCTTCGGCTCCAGCCGCTTGGCGTACTCGGTATAGCGTTCGTTCACGCCCTCAAAGAATTTCTTGCCGTACTCGATATACTTCGGGTGCGTATATATCTGATACATCAGGCGATATTTTTTTCCGTGCTTTTTTGCTGTCCAATACGGGACCTCCTTCACAAAACGGACAACATCCTCGGGGTCGGTGGGTGCCATCTCCATAAAGTCGTCCTCAACCTTTTCCATACAGTATGCCGTTGACTCAATGATCAGTTCATCAAGGTTTTTAAAATACGAATACAAATTTGCTTTCGTGCATCCGCACGCATCGGCTAGTGCTTTAATTCCTGTGCCTGTGAGCCCGTTTTCAGCATAGCACTCGAAGCACTTTTCCATTAGTTCACGTTTCCGCTCATTGTGCTGTTGCTCAGTTGTTTTCATGTTGCTTCGCTCCTTTTATGCGTACCGATCGTTCGTTTATGATTAGTATAACACAGATTTGTAACAAAGTCAAGAATTGTTCAAAAAATGAAGAAAATAAAGTTTCAACATGATCTCATAAAAAAGTCCTTACAGCAGAAAGAAAATAGCGGCTTACCGCAACGATCAAAACCGTACTAATAAATATGTCCATAAGACTTATGGAAAGATGGGATAGGCTTATTGACTTTCCATGTTCTCATATGATATAATAAATTCATATTAACACAACATTTCTGTTCAGGGGGTATATCAAATGAAAAAGCAAAATGCAGGGCTTATCGCTCTGAGTATCGTTTTTATTCTTATGGGTGGTTTCTCTACTATCTATAATCTCAGCAAGTATGTTTCAAACAGGGTTTTCATGTCAAATGCTGAGAAAACCACAGGCTATGTGAAGTGGATAGACCATGAGTTGAAAACTTGGGGACATAACAAAAAGGCAAGCAACAAAGCTGAAACATATTACATAACTGTCGCTTTTGATGTTGGCGGCAAGGAGTACACAAGAGAGATCTTCACAGGCACATATTATGTGAGTCAGAACGAAAAAGTGAACGTGTATTACAACACTGATAAAAACGGTGAGCCTGATAAGGTCGTGACCGATATCGATAATGATAAAAGACCGTATCTTACTTGGCCTCTGATACTTTTGCTTGGCATTGTGCTACTTGTGCTTACTAAGAAAAATATTATCTCAGTGGGGAGAAGAAGATAAAAAAGTAATCATTAAAATAGTAACCAAAAGAAACTTTGTGCAACTAAATAACAGAAAAGCAGAAAGGAGATCTTTATGAAGGTGATCTATAAATGTGCCGCCATTTTGACGGCAGCGATATTGTCAGTGCAGTTTCCTTGCGCAGCTTTTGCGGATATGGAGCATGGCGGAGATAATGACAGCCCGAAATTCAAGATGGGCAGGATAATTTTTACTGATAATGGTTATGGCTATGAAAAGGAAGGTCTGGAAAAATCGGAGATCGCTGATGAAGATCTGGCCGATACGGACGACGGGGGTTCAGCTTATGCACAAAAGGCAACGGCTTCGCTGCCTGCGAAATATGACCCCAGATCTAAGAATACGCTGACGACTATCAAAAATCAGTTCCAGACAGGCACTTGCTGGGCGTTTGCGGCACTTTCCTGCACTGAGAGCAATCTTATCCAAAAGGGGCTTGAAAATCAAAACGTGCAGTTTTCTGTGCCGAGCCTTGCCCTCTCTACATATGCTAACGGCGGATTTGACGAGTCAATATGGGATTGCGGCGGAACGTGGATGGATTCGTCCCTTGCAATGGCGGCTCATAGAGGACTTTGCTATGATGAATATGAGCCTTTCGTATCCGACGGAACGGAAGCCACTATCGTATCTGAGGAGAAAAAGGGCGTTTGCGAATATCAGCTTAATTACGCTTCCACTATCACAGGCGGACGAAACGCCATTAAAAACAAGATAAAAGAGCTTGGCGGAGTAATGGTGAGCTATTATGCAGACGACCTGTATATGACCTTTGATAACAAAAGCTATTACGATCCGGAAACTACAAAATATAGTGGAATAAATCATGCCGTAAGCGTAGTGGGCTGGGACGATAATTACAGCAAGTCAAATTTCCTTGCAGGCTATCAGCCAAAGAAAAACGGGGCATGGCTTGTGAAAGGCTCTTGGGGAGTATCCAGTGGCACGGACGGCTATTACTGGATATCCTATGAAGAGGCAGAAATGACCGATTGGGTGGCGTTCGACCTCACTGAAAGCTGTGATAATAATTACCATTATCCTGCTAATAAGGATAATTCTATATTTTATGTTAGCAATGAAAACAAAATGAGCGGTGCTGATGTTTTTACAGCAAAAAAAGACGAGCTTCTTGACAAAGTGGGCTTTATGTATCTTGGCTACACTGGAAAGTCTGACTACACCGTGCAGGTCTACACTTCTGTTTCAGACAGCACTCCTGTGGGGATACTTGAATGTGAGGTCAGCGGGAAGGTGCAGAGCGACGGCTTTTATACTGTGGATATCCCTGATGTTGAGCTTGACGAGGGCGAAAGATATTCTGTCGTGATGACATTCAGCGGTGATGACGGCTCAGGCTATGTGACCGTTTATGGCTATTCAGACGGGGTCATGAAGCCTGGTCAGGCGTATATTTCCAATGACGGCGACAGTTGGACGGACGTTACCGACAAGGACGCTTATACTGGTCAGCCTATAATATTTGCCTATACCGATGATATAGATAAGTCTGATAAAAGCGAGCTTGAAACACTTGTGGCAAAGTATGAAAAGCAGAGCGGTTATGAGCGTGAGGTCAACAACGGCAAGAAAGTTATTGCAGACGAAAACGCTTCAAAGAACGATATTACCAATGCCAAGCTTCTTATAAAGGCAAAGGCGAAAGAGATAAAGGAACAAAGCCTTGTTATAAAGACAGCGACGGATTGGAAAAACTTCGCAAAGCGTGTATCAGGCGGTGAAAGCTTTGCAGGAAAGCGTGTTGTGCTTGAAAAAGACATCGACTTCGGTGGTGCAAAGATATCGGCAGTAGGAACGGCCTCAAAGCCTTTTTGCGGATATTTTGACGGCAATGGACACGTTCTGAAAAACGCTGTTATCCAAAACAATTCTTATGCAGGTCTGTTCGGCTATGCTGAGGACAGAGCGCAGATAAGAGATCTCAGTGCTGAGAAAATAACTGTCAGCGGTAAGTACGCAGGCGGGATCGTTGGTGAATTTGATGCGGTATCTATCCAACGCTGTACGTTCAGCGGAACTGTCAAGGGTACAAGCTCGGCAGGCGGAATCGTGGGCAAAGCAGGTGGTCTGACCCTGACAGAGTGTGCTTCAGACCTTGCAAAGTCAAGCAGTTCAAATGCTAAAGCTATGGTGGGCAGCATTGATAATGACGCTTTTTATTATGGACAGCAATATGCCGTTTGCTGGTATAACGGCAACTTTTCTGACAGCAAGGTAAAGAAAACGGCTTTGTCTAACGTTACAAGCTCTGCAGCTTATTCGCTGAATACCGTTGGTGGAAAGCAGACAGACAGCGGCAGGTGGACAATGGCAGGCGGCAAAGCAAGGCTAACTCGTCCTGGGGAGCAGGCTTCCCACAAGATAACATTTGAAGCCCCTGACGGCAAGCATTATGCCTGCACTGATAATGACGGCAAGGTGAAATATCCTGCTGTCAAAGTGCAAAGCGGTTATGCTCTTAAATGGTACAAGAACGGCATTGCTGTCGATGCGAATACAGTTTATACTGCTGACAGCACAGTAAAGGCAAAGCTTGTTGAAGCAAAATTTGTCACTATCGACTATGTTTTAAATGGCGGCACGAACAGCACAGGCAATCCAGAATACCTCAGCAAAGGCGAAAGCGTTACGCTTTCCGAGCCGACAAAAGAGGGTGCAGACTTTGCAGGCTGGTATGATAACGCTGCACTTTCAGGTGAAAGAATAGAAAGCATCTCATATTCAGGCGGTGCAAAGACTCTTTATGCCGCATGGAAGCCTTATACATATAACGTTACGTTTGTGGATAAGGACGGCAAGGTTATAAGTCAGCAGACAGTGGAATATGGTAAGTCTGCAAAAGCTCCGAAAGCCCCTGCTATAAAGGGTCTGCGTTTTACAGGCTGGGACAAGGACTATAAAAACGTCACGGAGGATATGACTGTCACAGCGGAGTATTCTGACAGCAAGCTCATTGCAGACTGCGAGATATCAGGCTTCAAGAACAGCTTCACATACACAGGAAAGAATATTGAACAGCCTGACGTAACGCTCACCTATGAGGGCAAAGAGCTTAAAGAGGGCGTGGATTACACTGTTTATTATAAGACCAATCTTAACGCAGGACCTGCAAAAATGACCTTTGTTGGAAAAGGCGAATACAGAGGCTCTGTTGCAAAAAGCTTTACTATCCAGCCAAAGGACGCTTCCAAGTTCAAGCTTTATTATGCTACACCACTGTCGTTCACCGGCAAGGAGATAACACCTGATGTGCTTATAAAGGACGGCAATAAGACCCTAGAGCGTTATATTGATTATATGGTGATGTATTTCTCAAACGTGAATGTTGGCACGGGCAAGATAACGGTTGAATTTTACGGCAATTATAAGGGTAAGCAGACCGCTTCATTTGTTATAAATCCTGCAAAACAGCAGATACAGGTGCTTGAAACAAGATACAAGGGCTTTTTTGTGGATTTTGTGCAGAAAGGATCTGCAACAGGCTATGAGGTCCAGTATGGCACAAGATCTGATTTTTCAAATGCTTCCACATACAGATCCACCACCAACAAGATGGATAAGATGACGGTACTTGGATTAGGGACTTCAAAGACATATTATGTAAGAGTTCGCTCTTATACTGTCAAGGGCGGAAAGACCTATTACGGCAATTGGTCAGACGCTAAAAGCATTGTGACGGCAAAGACTAATTTTGCAAACGCAAAGGTCAGCGGTATTTCTTCAAAAAGCTTTACCGGCAAGGCGATAACGCAGAAGATCACAGTAAAATACGGCTCAAAGACCCTTAAAAACGGCACAGACTATACTGTGAAATATTCTGCAAACACAAAGGTCGGCACCGCAAAGGTGACTATCACAGGCAAGGGCATTTACGGCGGAGTTATCACCAAAAGCTTTGCTATCTATCCTGCAAAGCAGGTGATACAGAAGCTTTACGGTACATATGCAGGTTTCTTTATAGACTATGCACAGAAAGGCTCTGCCACGGGATATGAAATATCATACTCACAGCGTTCCGACTTTAAGGGAGCAAAAAGCGTAAAGGTAACAAACAACCGCACCGATAAAAAGACAGTTTCTGGGCTTGCGAGATATCAAAAATATTACGTCCGTGTAAGAAGCTACACTGTCAAAGGCGGAAAGACTTATAACGGAGCGTGGTCCGATAAAAAATGGGTCTATACTCAATGATCCGACAGACGATAAAAATGCCCCTGATCATTTTCTGGTCAGGGGTATTTTTTTGTGCCTAGAAAAGTTCTGCTTTGTACTTGATAGAATCCTCCTCAGTTATCTCACGGATAACTCTGCATGGATTTCCTGCCGCAAGAGAATTTGGCGGTATGTCACGGGTGACAACGCTTCCTGCACCGATAACACAGCCCTCGCCTATGGTAACTCCGCCTGTGATGACAACATTGCTCGCTATCCAGCAGTTGGAGTGTATGGTGATAGGCTTGCCGTATTCATCATCATAAACAGTGCCGTCAGACTTTTTCTTCATGTTACGCTCCTGCCATCTGAATGGGTGAACAGGTGTGGCAATGGTGCAGTTGGGACCGAAAAACACGTTGTCGCCAATCGTCACAGGGCAGGTGTCAAGCACTGTCAGATTGAAGTTTGCATAGCAGCCTGAGCCGAACTTTGTGAAAACGCCATAGTCAAAATACACAGGGCCTTGGAGAAAAAATCCCTCGCCATGGTCGGGAAGAAGCTCGTCAAGGATAGCTTTTCTTCTCTCATCATCTTCATACAAACTGCTGTACTGCTGTGAAAGCTTGTGAGCCTTTGTCCTCAATTCTGCAAGCTCCTTGTCGGAGGAGTCATATATCTTGCCAGCAAGCATTTTTTCTTTTTCAGTCATTATAAAACGCCCTTTCTGCGTGTAGTTTCATTTGATTTTGTTGAGAGTATAGCACAAGTTTCGGGCTGTGTCAATAGTTTTTTGGGGTCGAGTGATAGAATAAAAAATGGTATACAAAAAGTGGAGAATGCTTATGGGCAAAGCACTCTCCACTTGATGAGTATACTATTTAAAAAGCTTGGCAGGGTAGAAAAAGTTATAGGTAAAATCCTTGCATATAATTTGTGTACATAAATGTGTCCTCGTCATCAGCGGTATTGTCACCAGCAGGCTTTTTTCTGCCACTAACGCAAGAAGCCAAAATTATCAGACCGCCTAGAACAATTGCAACGCTCACTCCAAGGACTACCAAAACCGCACAGAAAATTTTTACTATCATAAACACCGCTCCAATCATATTTCTCATACTTCGCCATAATTACTATTATGATTATATGCTGGTTTTGCCTGATAATCAATAAAAGCCGTGTAAAATGCAGATAAAAATCAAGTCAGTTTTTGTCTGTATAAAAAATCTTGTGGTAAAAATATTTTTCAAAACGTTTCATGATTTAACAATTTTAAACGAAGAAAATTATAGCTGTTAGCTTAGTATAAAACTGCACAAACTGAGCTTTTTGTAAATGGTTAGCATTGTATATTACACTGAAAATGTACGATTCTTGAAAAAATATACATAAGTATGGGGTAAATACTTGACTAGATTAAAATTTTGTGATAAAATTATTAACGTGAATAAGTGTAATTATGGTTACTTATATGAAATAAATATGGAAGAGGGAAAAATAATGGGAAAAATAGAACCCTTTAAACAAAAAGTATGGCTTGCGTCACCTACAATGCATGGTGAGGAGCTTGAATATGTTGCTGAGGCTTATAATACCAACTGGATGTCTACAGTCGGTAAGAATATAAATGAGGTCGAGAAGATAGCAGCGGAGAAGTCTGAAGTCAAGTATGCTGTTGGTCTTTCATGCTGCACGGCTGCGCTTCACTTGTGCTGTAAGCTTGCTGGCGAGAGGCTTTATGGCAAGCCTGCTATATCTCATGGCGCTCTTGAGGGCAGGAGAGTTTTTTGCAGCGACATGACCTTTGACGCTACTCTCAACCCAGTTGTTTACGAGGGCGGTATTCCTGTTTTTATCGACACTGACAGAGATACTTGGAACATGGATCCTGTAGCGCTTGAAAAGGCTTTTGAGATGTATCCTGAAGTCAAACTGGTAGTAAGCGCTGAGTTATACGGTTTTCCTGGAAGAATGGACGAGATCAAGAGAATATGCGAGAAGCATGGTGCGCTTTTGATCGAGGACGCTGCTGAAGCTATGGGTGCTACAATTGACGGCAGACAGTGTGGAAGCTTTGGCGATTATAGCGCTGTAAGCTACAATGGCAATAAGATAATAACAGGTTCTAGCGGCGGATGTTTGCTGACGAACAGCCTTGAAGATGCAAACAGGGCTCGTAAGTGGTCAACGCAGGCTCGTGAGAATGCGGCATGGTATCAGCATGAAGAGGTCGGGTACAACTATCGTATGTCGAATGTTATTGCAGGAGTCGTTCGTGGTCAGTATCCGTATCTTGAGGAGCATATTGCGCAGAAAAAAGCAATATACGAGAGATACGAAGAGGGTCTTAAAGGGCTTCCTGTTAAGATGAATCCTATCGTTGAGGGAACAGAGCCGAATTATTGGCTGTCTGCACTTATCATAGATAAAGACGCAATGTGCAAGCAGGTCAGAAATGACAGCGAGGCTTTGTACATCAAAGAAGCCGGCAAGACTTGTCCTACTGAAATTTTGGAAGCGATTGCGAGCATAAATGCAGAGGGAAGACCAATATGGAAGCCAATGCACATGCAGCCTATGTACAGAATGCACGAGTGCGTTGGTCGCAACGGCAGTATCAGATGCCGCACAAATGCTTATATTGCAGGCGGTGCAGAAGATGTAGGCGCTGATATCTTTGACAGAGGCGCTTGCCTGCCTAGCGATAATAAGATGACTGAGGAACAGCAGGAGAGAATTATTCGGGTTATCAGGAGTTGTTTTGAATAAGGAGAAACAGTTTGAAAAAGAGTAAGAAATTTGCTTTACTTACGGGTGCTGTTGTAGGTGCTACTGCAATTGCGGCTCATGTTATGAAGAAAAAAGCTGAGAAAACTACATATGAAGCAGATTTGATAGAGCCTATTGAAAAAAGAAAAATGGGCTTCTATGAGAAGTATGGCAAGAGAATTCTCGATATAGCCTGCGCTACGGCTGCTATAGTTGTTTTTTCTCCGCTATATTTGGACGTTGCAGCTCTTGTTAAACTGAAATTGGGAAGTCCGGTTCTATTTACTCAGGATCGTCCTGGTCTGATTGGCAAAGACGGCAAGGAAACGGTATTTAAAATGTACAAGTTTCGTACCATGACTGATGAACGTGATGAGAATGGTGAGCTTCTTCCAGATGATGTGAGACTTACGAAGTTTGGCAAGTGGCTGAGAAATACAAGTCTTGACGAACTTCCGGAGGCATTTAATATTCTAAATGGTACAATGTCTGTAATTGGTCCACGTCCACAATTAGTCAGAGATATGACCTTTATGACGAAAGAGCAAAGGGCTAGACATACTGCAAAACCAGGTTTGTCAGGTTTGGCTCAGGTAAATGGTCGTAACGGCATTTCATGGGAAGAAAAGCTTGAATGGGATAGAAAATACATTCAGAATGTAAGCTTTGCAGGTGATGTCAAGATCATAGTCGATACTGTGAAGAAAGCGTTTATAAAGCAAGAGGGTATAACTCAGGAAGATATGGCGACTGCTGAGGATTTTGGGGATTGGTTGCTGAGGACTGAGAAGGTAGCTGAGGTGGAGTATGAAGCGAAGCAGAAGCAGGCGAAAAGTATTTTGAATGGAAGTGAAACGTTGGAAAGTGAAAATATAAAAAAAGTTCTCGTTGTTGCTAGCGTCGTATCATTTATTGAGTGGTTCAATAAAGAAAATTTGGAATATTTAAAGAATAACTTGAATTGTGAAGTGCATGTTGCATGTAATTTTGATTATATGGACGATACAGATGAAACAAGGACTAGAGAGTATATTGCAAAGTTAAAAAAAGAAGGGTTTATTCTTCATAATATTCATTTAACTCTGAAGATTAATTGGAAATACTCTGACTTTTCACTCTACAAAGACATTTTCGGTTTTTCCATATGGGTTACAATCTCGTCTTTGGCACAGAGACTTGTATTTAATATTACGCCTTCTATACTGGGTACTGTGGCAAGCAGTGCTGCAATTGCATTGTTTGGAATTGTAGCAACTATTGAAGGATATACTTATACAATTACAACAGCCATAAACGGTATGTTTATGCCGAAAATTTCAAGAATATATGAACGCGGCGGAGAAAAAGACGAATTAATGCCGCTGATGTTAAGCGTCGGTAAATTTCAATACGCCATCAACGGTCTTATTGTAGCAGGATTTGCAGTTGTCGGGAAAGAATTCATAAACCTGTGGATGGGACCGACATACTTGGATGCTTATTATGGTATTTTGCTTGTTATCATACCGGGACTTTTCTTTAATTCCATGCAAATTGCCAACACGGCTATGATTGTAAGAAAAAAAGTGAACTTACAAGCATGGGTAAACTTAGGAATGGGAATGGTCAATGTTTTATTGTCTATCATTCTATCATCCTATTTCGGAGTAATTGGTGCTTGCATATCTATTTCAATCGCTTATATGTTACGGGCGGTGGTTTTGCTCTTTATTTATAAGAGAGTGTTAAAAATTGATATGGCAAGTTTTGTTGTAAATTGCTATTTCCGAATGGGTATCCCAATTATCATTACAATTATGCTTAGATTCTTAATGAATTCTTTATTGCCAAATGGAGGATGGCTTGTTTTGGCAGCAAAGGGCGTAGTGATTGTAGGAATATATGCTGTGGTAACATTGCTTTTAGGGCTAAACTCAGAAGAAAGGAACAAATTGTTAAGAAGAAAGGTTTAAGATGAGTATGTCACTTTTCACAAACAAAACCCTAATGATAACCGGAGGGACGGGATCATTTGGAAACGCAG
>ERZ791746.1937-NODE-1937-length-12677-cov-2.720488_pt1 | contig 12677 bp, 8 predicted proteins | sample MGYA00510038_ERZ791746 | MGnify/ENA primary metagenome ERZ791746 (study PRJEB30046, sample SAMN00792018) | human gut metagenome | study: EMG produced TPA metagenomics assembly of the A metagenome-wide association study of gut microbiota in type 2...
TGTCCCGCATTGGCTTTCAGTTCTTGCGCCATTTTGAGAAGCTCCTTAATCACTTCCTCGTTGGAGATAAGCCCACGGAGGTATTCAGCAAGCCGGGCATCAAGCATTTCACTGAATTTCTCGGCTTCAACCATTCTTTTTTTAGCATATTTCTTGATGTGTTCTTCAAGCAGCCGTTTGAGCAATTCGAGAGCAAAATTCTTCTCTTTCATCTCGGCTATCTCTTTCAGGAAATTCTCATCAAAGAGTGAAAATTCCGAGCCTTTTGTATTGAGAATTTCCACAATTCCCTCTGCCTTGATTGCAACTTTCAACAGTTGTGTGATGCGTTCGTCTATAATTTTACGGGTAATTTTATTGTTTCCCGAAAGGCGCAAGAGCAATGTCCGTACAGCTTCAAAATATGCTTCTTCAAAACGTTCTGCAGGGGTGAGCAAACTGCGGCAAAGCGAAGCAGCCTGTGACAAGCGTTTGCTTTCTTCCATAAAGACTTTTCTCGCCTCGGCAGGAACGGCATCCACAAGAATAATGTTACCATTTTCATCAGTTTGAGTGGTAGGTTCGGACGAGACAAGGTTATCCTTATCAAGCAACACGTTCACACCACCTCTAATGAGGTTAGCACGCTGCAGATTGGAACAATCGGAAAAAGAGGAATAATCGTAATCGTTCATACATTCCCGGCAACGCTTGAGTGCGGCGACGAACTGTTGATAGGCGGTTGTCTTGATGTTCGGGTCGCCGTAGTTTTTCTTGTCACGTCCTGTATAGTCGTGCATGGCCTTTTTGAGAGCCTTGGCAATGCCGATGTAGTCCACTACTAAACCGCCGCTCTTTTCGGGAAACACACGGTTTACACGGGCGATAGCCTGCATAAGATTATGTCCTTTCATCGGCTTGTAAACATACATTGTGGCAAGCGATGGAACATCAAAGCCTGTGAGCCACATATCGACTACGATAGCGATTTTTAGCGGTGAATTGTTATCTTTGAACTGGCGAGCCAGTTCTTCTTTACGTGCGGCAGAGCCAATGATGTCGTTCCATTCTACAGGGTCTTGGTTTCCTTGCGTCATAACTACGCAGATAATATCTTTCCATTGAGGACGAAGCTCCATCAACTTTTTATATATGTCTATACCAGTAGCACGGTCAATCGCTACTATCATGGCTTTTCCGGTGAGCAAGTCGGCACGGTTGTTTTCATAGTGATTTATGATGTCCTTGCAAAGTGTGTCGATGGTTTGTGGGGCTGAAAGCAAGGCGCGTAGCCGTGCATTTTCACTCTTTGAACGTTTGATGTCCTGTTCGTCAGCACCTTCTTCCGCCAGTTTATCATACTCGTCATCCAACAATTTGAGCGTGTCCTCGTCCAAATCCAATTTTACCAAACGACTCTCGTAATAGACAGGCACGGTAGCACCATCTTCCACGGCTTGGGTCATGTCGTAGATGTCAATGTAGTTGCCAAACACCTCTCTCGTGTCGTTGTCGTCTTGTTCAATAGGCGTACCGGTGAAGCCAATAAAAGCCGCATTGGGCAGGAGTTTGCGCACGATAGCCGCAAAGCCGAGTTTCAGTTCTCCAGTTTGTGTATCAATCTTTGTCTTGGTGTTTGATTGTGTGCGGTGGGCTTCGTCGCTAATCACAATCACATCCGAACGGCTGGTGATGAGCTTATCACGGTCTTTGAACTTTTGGATATTGGCAAAGATTATCCCGTGGCTCTTGCGCTTTTCGAGCAATTCATAGAGGTTTTCGCCATCAGTAGCTTTGATTGGTTTTTGGCGCAAATAGTCGCTGCACGATGCAAAAGTGCTGTGCAGTTGGTCGTTCAAGTCAAGACGGTCGGTTAGCACAAGCAAGGTCGCACTAAGCAGATTTTTCAAGAGTTGGTGGGCATAGAACACCATCGAAAGGCTCTTGCCCGAACCTTGTGTGTGCCAGAATACGCCGATTTTTCCATCATTGCGTTGCAGGGCTTGTTTGGTACATTCAAGGGCTTTCTTCACGGCAAAATACTGGTGATAGCCAGCGAGTATGCGTATCTTCTTATCGCCACCCATTGTAAGGGTAAAGTTAGCAATTATATCAATGACCCGATGCTTCTCAAATATGCCGTTGAAGAATGTTTCAAAGTCGGCAAACGCCGTGCTTTCATAGCTTCCATCCGTGGTTTTCCATTCCATATATCGGTCAAGCGGTGCGGTAATCGTGCCTACTCGTGTGTCTGCCATATCACTTATCACGAGCATTTGGCAAGCAGTGAAAAGTTGCGGAACAATGCGCATATAGTTCTGCAACTGTTGGTGGGCTTCCTCCGAGTTCGTCACTTCACGGGAAGGGGATTTCAACTCAACAACGGAGATTGGCAGTCCGTTGATGAATACCACTATGTCGGCACGTTTGGTGGATTTGCCATTTGTAACCGTCCATTGGTTGGCAACCACAAAAGAATTGTTGTTGATATTGTCTGTGTCGATTATCTTGATATGGTCGCTACGCAATGAGCCTTGAGCGGTTTTGAAGGTCACATCCAGCCCATTTTGCAGCCAATCGGTGAGGGTTATGTTTGCACTTACCAAAGGTTGGCTGAATTGTTCTCTGATTTTGCGGATGGCTTCATCCACGGCGGCGACTTTGTCCGCTCCGTTTATAGCCAACATTGCCTTACGCAATGCTCCCGGTATGGTGGAATCGGTAAGTTCCCTGCTGGTATCTGCGTCAAGTTCCGGGCTATAATGGTATTCATAGCCCATATCCTTGAACAATGAGATTATCGTTTGTTCGTATGAATCTTCTGTGAAATGAAACGTCTTAGGCATAATAGGTTGGCATTAAATTATCATTTATCCGGCGGTTCAGCTCGATTTTATAATCAATAGAGGAAAGAATCTCCGTAATACGTTTCTGTTCTTCAAGAGGAGGTAGTTTTAATGACAATCTCTTTAAATCATCAATAGTAATTTGAGATTGAGCTGAACCAGTATCTAAATACCTTAGATTTGATAATTTGTATTTATAGTAGAAATATAGTGGCTCCCATATCTTATTATCCCATTCAACTGGTATCGATAAATTCGTTAGGAAACAATCCTCGCTGGAAATTTTAACATCGCCTGTTCCACCTACGCCACGAGCAACCACAATGATAGTTCCTTTGCGACAATTATAAGTTGTTGCAAATCCTACATTTCTATATCCAGACCAAATTGGATATGAACCGTTATTTTGCTTTGGAGGTAGTTTCCCATATTTCATATTGGAAATATCTCCTAATTTATATTCTTTCCACTGTTCCATAAATGAGAATTTAGCGGTTAAAATTATTGATTTTTAGTTCACCTGACATCAGCTTTGGGAGAAGTGAATCTCGCAAAGTGGTCAATTTGTTATTTTGAATGTCATTCCGCGTTATAACCTCCTTCATTTTCAGATAGAGGTTATTAAATTCGGCTACAACATCAGGTGTTGGATATATTGTTTTAATCAAAGAGAAATCGTCATATCCCAATGATTGTCTAACACCGCCAATAGCTCTTAATGCGACCTCATCTTTAAATACCGCAGTCCTTTTATAAAAGTCAAAGAAATAGTGGTAATTCGGTTCACACTTAAAGACAACATAAACCGGGCTAACGCAGCCGACAAAATCATATTCGTTTAATCCAATAGAACCGATGTTGATACGAGCTGGATTATAGGCAAACGACAACGGATTAACTATCAAATATTTCGACAAGTTTTTGCTAAACACTTGCTTTGTGAAATATTCCTCTGATAGAACCAATTCACCTGAATTTACAGGAGAAAGAACGGTTACATCTTCTCGATTACCAACTTTCTCAGTAACTTGTTTCGTAACTTCGCCCAAGCAAACAACCCTCCAACCTTTTGGTATCATTCCAAGTTCCGAATCCACAAATTCGCCGTCCTTGAATGGCTCGAAATCCACAAACCACGACTTGAACAACGCCTGTGCCTGCTGCTCTAAATTATCATTTATCCGGCGGTTCAGCACGATTTTCATTTCAATATCCCAGAGCAATTTGCTTATTTGATTACGTTGCTCCTTACAAGGGCACATGAAAGCATAGTCTTCTATATTTGCTTTCGTTATCATCCTAACAGTAGTTCCTGTTTGGCACGACCGTATGTGACGAATGTAGGCAGGGGTTTTAAGAAGCCAATATATATAGTCGATTGGAAACTCAGGAGATTTGGGAACAACTTTATAGAGATTTGCGCCAAAAACCATTTTCTTCCCCTTGAATTTTTGAGGTACGATAGCTGGCATACCTAAAATTGGAAGATTGTCGGATTGTTGCCGTGTAGCTAAAACTATATCACCAGCTTCAACCGAATACCTTTCGGGAAATTCTCCTGCGTAAGGGCGCATTCCTTTTTCAAGGAATAATTCAGAATAAGACACACAGCCCATGCCAAGCAATAATGACTCTCCTTTTCCAAGATACTCCCCTTTATAGGCAAAGCCACTGACAATGCTTAGTATATCTGACAATTTGTATTCTTTCCACTGTTCCATAAATGAGAATTTAGCTATTGGTTTGACCATCTAATTTAGCTTCTATCTCCTTGATGGACGGCATTGTGCCTTCCACCTTTTCGGGATATAGCTTTTCAAGCTCATATTCGGATATTCCGAGGGGCTGACTGCTTGATTCAAGCGCATATTGAGCCAGAGTGTTGCTCTTTTGTTTGCAAATAAGCAATCCTATCGTAGGATTGTCACGCCCTTCTTTGCGGAGAAGGTGATTGCAAGCCACAACATAACCGCCTAACTGCCCGACATCGGCAAAGTCAAACTCGCCTATCTTAACCTCTACCACCACATAACAGGACAGTTTTAGGTTATAAAAGAGCAAATCGATAAATTTTTCTTTTTCAGCAATTTGCAAGCGATACTCTTTGCCTACATAAGCAAAGCCTGTACCAAGCTCCAGCAAAAAGTTTGTGATGTTGGTAAGCAATGCGTCTTTAAGGGCACGCTCGTTGTATTTTCCTCGTAATTTAGTAAAAGAGAAGTTATAAGGGTCACGTGTTATTTCCTGCGCTAAATCACTGTCTGTATTAAGAAGTGTACTCTTGAAATTGGTCTGCGCTTTGCCGCTGCGTTCATACAGGTCTGTTCCCAGCATATTGAGCAACATATCCCTGCTCCAACCATTTTCCAAAGTCTGGCGGACATAGAACAGAGCCTTGTCGGACTCGTCCGAGCATTTGTCGATTATATAGCGATGATGCCCCCAAGGTACAGAGAATAAATCCGATTGCAATCTTTCCACAAGCTGTGGAAGATTTGCCTTTTTAGATTCTTCCACAAGTTGTGGCAGAATTGTAATCTGTTGGTTATAAAGCGAGTAAAAGCGTTTTGCGTAGCGGATTGAGGTTTCAGATAGTCCTTCAACATTGGGTAACTCATGGCGCAAGTCACGGCTCAATGTGGCGTAAAACTTACTGCCATACTTGTTGTCCGCTTGCTTTTCCTCAATGTCTTTGCCAAGCTCCCAATAAAAACGGAGCATTTCATTGTTTACCTTTACAGCCGCCTTGATTTGGCTACTGCGATAACGCTTTACGAGTTCCTTGACCCATAGCGTGTAATCTTTATCTAATATGCCGATTGATTTATCCATAACCTTATTATATTTCGTTTATTGTCAGTTCGCCAGACATCAGCTTCGGGAGAAGCGCATCGCGAATATTCTCTAATTTAGTAATTTCCAATCGTCTATCAATGATAGATTGAAACAACGGATTTATTCGAGCGTTAATTTCCAACATATTCAGATTTGTAGGAATAGCAACTTCTGCATTTTCAAGGTCACCACGCCTTATATGCCCCATTGTTACAGCTTTATCTTTTGCAATGAGTTTGAATTTCTTTAAATGACGGTTTGTCCAATAATAAACAAACCACCGTGGATAGTTTTTCAACGGAGTAACTTTAAATAAATGTTGGTTTAATCCACATTTACCTCCACACCAAACATCAACCATAAGAGTTCCAGACCATGAGAATATAATATCCTCATTGTCTATAATGTAATCTGCATCTATGGAATCCGAACAGCGGTCGCTACAATCATCGCATTTACGTTGTCCCAATTCTTTTATTTTAAGTACTGGTAAACTTCGTTCAATATCAGTTGCCGGAAATTTCTGCATTGCCAACCCGTTTAGATAGACGGCTATATCAGTCAAACATCCCATAATAGAATCTTCAAGATATATGCTTCCACTGTCAAAGTAGTGGTCGAACAATGCCTGCGCCTGCTGCTCTAAATTATCATTTCCACGCTTATTTTTGGGAAATGATGTTCTTCTGCCGTATGTCGAACAACACCACATGCTAATTTATGAATTTACGGTGTGAGAGTTTTACGTTGCTTTGATTAACCATAGCATAGTGCATGGTCGTGTCAATCTTGACATGACCAAGCAACCGTTGCACTTGTTCGACAGGCATACCTTTGTCGATAGCCATTGTAGCCAATGTGCGCCGGAACTTATGAGGATGAACACGTACAATCTTAGCCGAGCGGCCAAGTTTGCGCAGACGTGTTTCCACGCCCGAAATACCCAAACGCTTGTGCGGCTTAGCCAATGAAACAAAGAGTGCCTTATTTCGGTCTTTGCGAGAAGCCAAGTATTGTTGCAGATGTATCTTTGCCCGGGCATTAAAGTAAACGATACGTTCCTTGTTCCCTTTGCCGAAAACAATACATTCACGCTCGTTGAAGTTGATGTCCTCACGGTTAAGTTTCACCAACTCGCCCACACGCATACCAGTGGAAGCCAATATGTCAATGATGGCAAGGTCGCGGATTTCGGTGCAACTGTCACGGAGCTGTTCGATATTCTCATCGCTCAATACCTCTTTTACTTGTGTTCCGGTCTTAACCTTGTGTATTCTGCGGACGGGGCTTTTGATGATGTAATCTTCTTCTTCAAGCCAAGCAAAGAATGAAGAAAATATCCGGCGGATGTTGTCGATAGTTACACGGCTTGACTTGTTCTTCCGCTGGAACACGGCAAGATAGGCCCTGATGTCCTCGGTGGTGTAATCTGTTACCTTTTTAGGCATCTTTTTGAACAACTGCCGAATGGTAGAGCCATAGTATTTGATAGTCGGAGTGGTGCAGCCCTCCACTTGTTTTGCAGACAAGAAGATGTCAAGCAGACGGTCATTCGACACTGCATTTTCATGCAATGTCTCGCCGTCCTCGGTAATAGTGTACTGGCTTACAACCTGAAGCAATACGCTATTAAGGTGAGCTACTTGTTCAAAACTTAACACTTCTGCCATTGCGGTGCTGATTTCTTGGATTAATTTCTCTTTCATATCTTCGTTATTTTTGGGTGAACATAACGAAGAGTAGAAGTTTTTTACTTAACGGTAAAGCCAATTCTTGCCAACTGCTTGCGGATTTCATTTTCAAGTGTATGCGATTGGGCGAACAAATCCGACAGTTCGGAAGTAAGCCTCTCCATCTTCTCTTGGAACGGTTCACCGTCATCCTCCACTTCCGCAATGCCAACGTAACGACCGGGAGTAAGGATAAAGTCTTGCTTTTCTATATCCTCAATGGTTGCAATTGCAGAGAAGCCTTTTTCAGTTTCCAGCGTTCCGGCACGGAACTGTTCAAAGGTTTCTGCAATCCGTCCGATGTCATTACCGTGGTCTTCGGTTTCTTCACCACACGACAGTTCACGGTGTGTACGGTCTTTCATATAGCCCATGTTGCGAGCGTCAATGAAAAGCGTCTTGCCCGGTTGAGCCTTTTTCTTCGTCAAGAACCAAAGGCAGCAAGGTATCTGCACATTATAAAACAACTGCGACGGCATAGCTACAATGCCCTCTACCAAATCTGCATTGACAATGTTTTTGCGGATTTCGCCCTCTGTGCCTTGCTGTGAGGAAAGCGAGCCGTTGGCAAGCACTAATCCGATGCGTCCGTTGTCCGCCAAGTGATAAAGCATATGCTGCATCCAAGCAAAGTTGGCGTTGCCCTCCGGCGGTATGCCATATTGCCAGCGAGGGTCGTCACGCAGTTGGTCGCCGCCCCATTTGGAAATGTTGAACGGTGGATTAGCCATGACGAAATCCGCTTTGAGGAACGGATGTTTGTCATCGTGGAATGAATCGCCGAAGCTGTCGCCAAAGTTAGCCTCAATGCCACAAATGGCAAGATTCATTTGTGCCAATTTCCATGTGTTGCTGTTGAGTTCCTGCCCGTAAACAGAAATTTGGTTGATATTACCTCGGTGACGTTCGATAAACTTACTACTCTGTACAAACATACCTCCCGAACCACAAGCCGGGTCAAAGATTTTTCCTTTGTAGGGTTGGATAACCTCAACAATGGTGCGGACAACACATGATGGAGTGTAGAACTCACCGCCTTTCTTACCTTCTTCACGAGCGAACTCTCCAAGGAAGTATTCATATACACGCCCGAGCACATCACGGGCTTCTGTTCCTGTGAAATGCAGGTTGTTTTCAAAAATATCAATTACATTGCCCAAGCGGCGTTTGTCGAGTTCTGGACGGGCATAGTTTTTCGGGAGAATGCTTTTAAGCTGCCTGTTCTCCTGCTCCAACGCTTCCATTGCTGTATCAATGACAACTCCTATTTCAGCAGTAAGCGAAGCCTTGACGATTTTATCCCAACGGGCATCTGTAGGAACAAAAAAGATGTTGTCACCGATATATTCATCAGGGTCTTCCTCAAAGCCGGCACCCTCTGCTACAAGTTCATCGTGCTTAACTTTGAAGCAGTCGTTGATGTATTTTAAGAATACAAGTCCGAGCACTACACTTTTGTATTCGGCAGCATCAAGGTTGCCGCGTAATTCGTTTGCTGAATCCCACAAAGTTTGCTCGATGGTCTTCTTTGCTACATCTTTTGTTTTTGCCTTTTTTGCCATGGTCGTATATAAAAGTAAAACTCCATCACTATCCCTGCGAGGCAGACCAAAGCCTATAAGACAGCGAAGGAGTTTCGTATGTTATTTATTCTTATTCTTCAGGTCATTAGCGCAGTTGCTTTTTCAGTCACAAAGGTAATGCCTTTTCGTGGATTTTCTTGTATAATTCAAAAAAAGTGTATGTATGCACAAAATATAAACACTTTGCGATGTAGGTTTGGTGTCTGCTTATTTCAGGATTGCTCATTAGTATTTTGGTAAGATTACTTCAGAAAACCACACTAAATTCTATAAATATACTATATTTGCGAAGGCTTGTATAATGAGCCCCAATTAATGTGGAACATAGAGCGCAGATAGCACTGGAATGTGAAAGAACAGCCTATATTGAAGTTCCAAGAGAGTTAAGAATTAATAAAAGCGTTAAATATTCGCCCTTCAGAATGTACCATTAAAGATTAAGGCCATATTTCTGATTTATTACATACAAGATATTGAGTAACAATCGGTTGTAAATACTTTTGTTGTGAAGGCCTCACAGGTGATCTGACGATTCCTGAAGGAGTGACAACAATCGGAAATGGTGCATTTTATAAATGTACAGGTTTTACAGGTAAACTGACGATTCCCAACAGTGTAACCACAATTGGAAGCGGGGTATTTCAGGGGTGTTCCGGTTTCACGGGTAATCTGACGATCCCTGAAGGAGTGACGAAAATTGGAGATAACGCATTTAATCTTTGTGAAGGCTTTACAGGTAATCTGACGATTCCTGAAGGAGTGACAACGATCGAGGAAGGTACATTTTCAGGCTGTACAGGTTTTACAGGCGAGTTGACAATTCCTAACAGTGTAACAACAATTGGGGATATGGCATTCAGTCATTGTTCTTGCCTTACAGGCGAGTTGACAATTCCTAACAGTGTAACAGCAATTGGGGATTTCGCATTTAGGGAATGTTTCGGTTTTACAGGTACATTAATAATTCCAGAAAATGTGACGACAATTGGGGAGTGGGCGTTTCAGGGGTGTTCCGGTTTTACGGGGAAACTGATAATTCCCAGAGGAATAACAACGATTGGGGATGCTGCGTTTCAGGGGTGTTCCGGTTTCACAGGTAATCTGACGATTCCTGAAGGAGTGACAACAATCGGAAATAATGCATTTTTCGGCTGTACCGGCATCACAAATGAACTGACGATTCCAAGCAGTGTGACGAAAATTGGAGATGACGCATTTTCCAATTGCGCGCTCTCTACAATTTATTGCAAGCCAATTACCCCGCCAAAAATCATAAAACCATTTTTGAATTCAACGTGTACTTTATATGTTCCTATGAATTCTGCGGAAGCTTACCGTACCGCATCAGGCTGGAACAGAATAACTTTTCAGGAAATCATCGAAACAGAATTTTAAGATACCAACACACAGAAACATGGAAATATTATTATTGACAGGAGAACGGAATACCGGAAAATCCGGCATAGTGTACGATATAGCCGACTGGCTTCAGCGCAGTCGCGGGTATACCATCGATCGTACGTTCAACGGAAATTCATTTATTGTCCCCAAACCGGCAGATAACTGTGATATCGAAATTTTATTAACAGGGAAAAAACAGATTTTGCTGCACGCTCCTACCGATGACGAAATGTGCATTGACAACTTATGTAATAATTTAGAGGCTTTAGCAAATGACAATATCAGCCCTAACATTCTGATAACTACATGCCGACGGTTTGATGACCAAATGCGGAGATATGAATGTGGCCAAATGGGATGGGTCCCGGCTACCTCTACATATGACTTACTTAATGATTCGCACGGTCGTCCTATTTTAGAGATTCCGTTACTACGTATCCGTTACGATGCTTTCGACCCGGTTAATGCATGGTATAAAGCGCATATCAATCGAAATGTGCAACAAATTTTACTCCATTCTCCATATGAGGTATAGGGGCGGATTACACGATTAGATAAAAGCAGCGGAAAATTTCCGCTGCTTTTATTTTCTTTACTTTATCTGAATAATTTTCTATTTCACAAAAATGCGGACAAATTGCGGACATACAGGGTAAATAAAAAGATAAACAGTTCGTATATTCGTATCGTTTATAAATCTATATTCCCTTAATTTTTGTCCCTATTTTGTCCCTCAATAAAACGCAAATCCCAGCCAATCAATCGATTGACAGGGATTTTAAGTACCCGGAGCCGGGATCGAACCGGCACGGATCGCTCCATTGGTGTTTGAGACCAACGCGTCTACCAATTCCGCCATCCGGGCAAAACAGTCTTCGACCGTTGCGGGTACAAAGATACACATTAATTCATTATCTGCAAGCGTCATTCAATAAAATGACACCAACTTCTTGACACAATCGCCAATTCTGCCCCACAAACTACTTTAAAAAGCCTTTTTAGTGCTAAATTTTCCTGAAATAGCCTCTATAAATAACTATTGGTAAATATTACCCACAATATAATCTGACACTGCACCAAAACTTCAAGAAAATATTTTCTTGATAATCGATCATGCGCCACAGGCTGGCAACTGATAATTTCCCCACAACCGCAATAGACTTTTTTTTGGGGGAGAGGGAGTTCCGAGAGTAAAACTTTTCCATACAGGATTTCATTCAATACATATATCGGACAAAAGCGCTTCAGGCCATGCTTTGTCGAGCTATCAACCCAACATTTTGACTAAGTCAACAGATTCATTTCCGCATAGCACGACAACAAGGTAAACTAACAAAAAAGGGAGCGTCAATGACGCTCCCTTTGACGACTCTCATGGAGTCGATAGCATTCAAATTACTCACCCAACAGGATCTCGAGGATCTTGATGGCAGCGGTAGCGATCGGTGTACCAGGGCCGAAGATAGCGGCAGCACCGGCCTTGTACAGATCGTCGTAGTCTTGGTGAGGGATGACACCACCAACGATAACCACGATATCTTCACGGCCCAATTTCTTGAGCTCTTCGATAATCTGAGGTACCAACGTCTTGTGGCCGGCAGCCAAAGATGATACACCTACGACGTGAACGTCATTTTCGACAGCCTGTTTAGCAGCCTCAGCCGGAGTCTGGAACAACGGACCCATATCCACATCGAATCCGATATCGGCATAACCGGTAGCAACCACTTTAGCACCACGGTCGTGACCATCCTGACCCAGTTTAGCGATCATGATACGAGGCTGACGACCCTCTTTCTTAGCAAATTTTTCGGCCAAAGCCTTAGCTTCGGCAAATTTAGCGTCGTCTTTCACTTCTGCTGAATATACACCTGAAATGGAACGAATAACGGCATTGTAACGGCCAACTACCTCTTCGCATGCGTCTGAGATCTCACCCAGCGTAGCACGAACTTTCGCAGCCTCTACAGCCAACTCCAGCAAGTTGCCTTTCTTGGTGCGAACACATTCGGTAATGGCAGCCAAAGCTGCTTTAACTTTCGCTTCGTCACGGTTAGCACGCAACTCTTTGAGTCGTTTGATCTGAGATTCGCGAACTGCAGTGTTGTCCACAGCCAGAATATCGATCGGATCCTCTTTGTCCAGGCGATAACGGTTGATACCGACAATGGTGTCGATACCTGAGTCGATACGAGCCTGTTTGCGGGCCGCAGCCTCTTCAATACGCATCTTAGGAATACCGGTTTCGATAGCTTTCGCCATACCACCCAACTTCTCAACCTCCTGAATCAATGCCCATGCTC
>ERZ791746.1945-NODE-1945-length-12654-cov-5.587031_pt1 | contig 12654 bp, 13 predicted proteins | sample MGYA00510038_ERZ791746 | MGnify/ENA primary metagenome ERZ791746 (study PRJEB30046, sample SAMN00792018) | human gut metagenome | study: EMG produced TPA metagenomics assembly of the A metagenome-wide association study of gut microbiota in type 2...
ACATTCTTTAAATGTTGGAAGTACTGTATCTTTTGCAGATAATATAACTTTATCTGTACCCCAATCTACTTTTAAATCTGGATCATTATAAATAATTCCACTTTCTAATTTTGGTGCATATAAATTATCTACTTTATAATGAACTTCTACATCATCTGTAAGTGTTACAAATCCATGTGCCATTCCTCTTGGCATAAAGATTTCTTTTTTATTATCTGCTGATAATTCTACAGAAATCCACTGACCATATGTAGGAGACCCTTTTCTGATATCAACTACTACATCAAGTAAAGTTCCTCGAAGTACACGTAAAAGTTTTGCTTGACTCATTGGATTTAATTGAAAATGAAGTCCACGTAATACACCTTTTTGAGCAGAATATGAATGATTATCTTGAACAAAAGTAACATCTATTCCAACATCTTTAAATGCTTTTTCTGAATATGTCTCCATAAACCAACCGCGGTTATCTCCATATACCTTTGGTTCTACAATATACACACCATCTAATTTAGTCTTTACAAGTTCCATGATATACCTCCATCTGCTATGGCTAAAAGATATTGACCATATTCATTTTTCGCAAGTGGTTTTGCTAATTCTTTTAGTTGCTCTTTATTTATATAACCTAAATTATATGCAATTTCTTCTGGACAAGCAATCTTAAGCCCTTGTCTATCTTGTACTGTTTCTACAAAAGAAGCTGCTTGCAATAATGACTCATGAGTTCCTGTATCAAGCCATGCATAGCCTCGCCCTAATGTTTCTACATTTAAATTGCCTTTTTCTAAATAAATTTTATTTAAATCTGTAATTTCTAATTCTCCACGAGCTGATGGTTTTATAGATTTTGCATATTCCACTACATTTTTATCATAAAAATATAATCCAGTTACAGCAAAGTTAGATTTTGGTTTTTCTGGTTTTTCCTCTAAACTAATTGCTTTTCGATTTTTATCAAACTCTACAATACCATAACGCTCTGGATCTTTTACATAATAAGCAAATACTGTTGCTCCATCATCTTTTTGTGTAGCATTTTTTACTAATTTAGATAAATCATGACCATAAAAAATATTATCTCCTAAAATAAGAGCACAACCTTCACCATTAATAAATTCTTCACCGATAATAAAAGCTTGAGCTAATCCATCTGGACTAGGCTGAACCTTATAAAAAATCTTGATACCCCATTGAGAACCATCACCTAATAAAGCTCTAAAACTTTCACTATCTCTAGGTGTTGTAATCACTAATATATCTTTTATACCCGCTAACATTAACGTAGATAAAGGATAATATATCATTGGTTTATCATAAATTGGCATTAATTGTTTACTTATTACTTTAGTAAGTGGATACAGTCTTGTTCCCGAACCACCTGCTAAAATTATTCCTTTTGTAATCACTATAAATATCACCTCTTAGAAAAAAACACTATCATATCTTAGAAAAATTTCTAATTATAAATTTCCATAATATAACTAAATTAATATATAATTTAGTTATATTATTTATTAAGATTTTTTCAAATAAAATCTTACGCAATATATCAATTACTACACAAATTATAAACACTATAATTACTTTTGTAATCATAAATATAATATAATTATCCATATTAATATAATTTATATTAGGATAAAAGTCACACCATAACCACTTTCTAATTAAAGGATTGTCATGTATTAAATAAACACCTAAAACTGTTCCCGATATTATATTTATAAAATTATTATAAAATGGTTTTAAATTTATAAAAAACATAAAAAATGTTATAGATAAAAATACGCTAATAAAATTAACCAATATCCATCCTTTTAAAAATATACTAATAAATAGTATCATTAATAACATTAAACTAATCATTCCCCAGGTTTTCGATAAACTAAATCTTTTTTGACTAAATGGGAATCGTCTTATATATCCTCCTACTATATACATAAAAATAAACTGTGATAAGGCATCATTCATAAAAGTTATTCCTTTTAATATTGAAGGAATAAAACTGTATAAAATAAATATCACTATTATTAAAGATAAATATTTTTTCTTATCTAATGAACATAAATACGGATTTAAATATGGTAAAAAACAACATAGAACTATATAACAACAAACAAACCAATTCACACTATATAATAAGGGGAATGCATATTTTATAAAATCTTTTATAGAGAATGTTATTAAGCCCATTCCGTAAAATATTATTGCTATTATCCAAGAATAAAAACATAATTCTATTATTAATAAGTATATTCTATACCAATTAATATTTTTCTTTATTGTAAAATATCCTGTAATTATAATAAATATACTATTACACATATATCCACCCCATCCTATCATTTGAGATAACATATATTGTGTAGAGTTCGTATCTAGATAATGCCATGTATATTAAAATGATGAAATATTATTAATATAATAGCTATAATACGTAATAATTCTATAGATGAATTTCTACAACTTTCATTTTTCATTTTTTCCACTTATATTATTCCTTTTATTTTAATAAGTATTTTATTTTTTATTATATTAATTTTTTCTCTTAATGTTTTCTTTCCGTATTTGTTTAATACATAAATAATTCCCTTTTCATTATAATCCTTCCAAAAAATCTTTCTTTTAATTGGCTTATTTAAAGGTTTTATTAAATGTGGTTGTAAGCATTTATATTTATCACTTAATACATAAGATATATCTGCCTTTATTTCTTCAAATATTTTAATTCCATCTTCCGTATGAAGTATAACTAAAGATGTTCCTTTTTTTGAATACATTTCTGGATGAGCATTCTCTATTCCCCAATAATCACCTATAGTAATATCACTAGTACTATCTATTGAACAATATGGACATTTATAACAAGATAACCTCATAATTATTCCATCATAAAATAACTTAGTATATTTTTTTATCAAAATCTCACTATTGTTAATTTTGACAAATGCAGTAGGATTTAACCAACCTTTTCGTTTATCTTTAAAATTAATATAACTAACTTTATTATTATATTTTTTTTCTAAAACTGAGATATATTTCTCCCAAATTAAACCACTAGCACTTCCATGACATATTATATCTACAAATATACATCTTGAAGATAAATTTATTCTATCTAAAAAACTTTTAAAACCTGCAATATGGCATCTCAAAGCAAAAATCATTATTTTTTTATTAATATTTGTTTTAAGATATTGAGTTATTTCTTTTAATATATTATTAGGATTACTTGAAATATATTTTGATCCACGAGCCATATTTAAATCTTCTAAATCAAAAAAAATTTTATATTCGACTTTATTATTATCATAATTATAAAAAGCACTAACTACTCCATATCCTTTACTGATAAAATTATTAGCTAATAAAGGAAATATAGCACCTGAAGAGCTATTATCTAGCTCTTTATCTAATTTATTTCTAGCCGCATATATTATAGCTTCTTTTAATATTTTTTTATTCACTTAATATGCCTCTACTTTTCTGATCATTTTTAAATACACAAACACTTATACATTGATAACATTTTATACATAACAATTTATTAATTTCAGGATATAAAAATCCCTCTTTATTTTCTTTCATAAATATAGCATTTTTAGGACAAATAGCCATACAAGCTGTACAGCCACAACATTCAGATAAAAATCTAAATAATATAGGATATTCTTTATTTTTATTTAACATTATGTTTTAACATTTACCTTTCTTAAGTTTATTTAATATAAAATTTTTAAAAAAACTCTTCTCTCTCTTATTTAATCCTATTATATATATTAAAATCATTGTTATAATTGTAGAACCTAATACATTATATATTAAGTCAAAAAAATTATTAGAATTTGAAAAAAATATTTTATCAATAAAATATACTAATAAAGTAATAACCATAATAGGAAATAATACATTTCTAGAAAATCTACTTATGGAAAAACTATATACTAACTTCAAATTTATTATTCGTAATGTCGAAACAATTATTGATACTAAAATACATATAATTAATGGATATATAGGATTTTTATCTATTTTTAATATTATATATGCCAAAGGCAAATTTAATATTAAATTTGCTAGCCCTGTTGAGAGCTGAAAATTACGAATTTTACCTGTAGCTTGAATTGTATTTCCTATTACATCTGTTATTTGAGTTAACAAAATATCAACTAATGTAAGAATAACAAAAATAATTGTATAGTCTGGTATATTAATTAACCATATCGATAAAATATATTTAATATTAAACATAAATGGCATAGCAATAAAAAATAACAAAAAATATGAAAATTTTGATGCTGAATCTATTAAATTTAATAATCCATTATGATCTCCTATTGTGTAAGATTTTATTATTTGAGGTGAAATTGCTTTCATAAAATTTTGTGCAAATAATAAAATTACATTACTTATTTGAAAAGCTATTCCTTTAGCAGCATTAATTGTTGGACCAAAAAATAAATTCATAATAATATTTATACCTTGATTTTTTAATAATACAGCTAATGCTCCTATAAGATTCCAATTAATAAAAGACAACATTTCCTTATAATTATCTTTTTCTCTACAAATTATTATTTTAAAGTTATTATAGCTTTTAATAACATAAATAATATAAAAAGTATTAACTAGTATACTCACTATAGTAAGTAATGTTGCATATATTATTAGTTTGTCATAATTAATAGTATATAAACCATATACTATTAATAATTTAAATATTCCTTCAAAAATAGATACTAAAGTATAAATTGATAAATTTTCATCTGCTACTAATAGTGCTATAAAAGGATATACTAAAATACTTACTATAAAAATTATTACTGATAATCTAAAAACTATAATTGCTGATGACATTCTCTCTAAAGGTATTACCATTTGATTTGATATAAACCAAATTCCGATTGTTTCAGCAATAAATATAGCTATTATTGAAATTACTATAGCTATAAACATATTTACAAAAAATAATTTATTTATTCTTTCCCAATCATTATTAACTAAGTTAGAGGCAAAATAACGTTGTGCAGCTACTGATAATGTCCCCGTAATAAAATTCAATAATCCTACAAAACCACTTATAACATTATAAATCCCATAGTCATTAACGCCTAATATATCTAAAACAACTCTTACTGTATATAAAGAAATTAATACTAAAAAAAACATACGGAAATATAAAGCTAATGTATTTTTTATTACTCGTTTTACATTGATTGCTCCATCCATTATAAATCTAATGACTCCCTTAGATAAAGTATAGATTTTGTCTTTAATTCTGATAATTTCATATTGATAATATTATAATCCCAAGAATATTCCACTTTATTAAAAAAAGATGTAGTATCTATTAAAACTTCTTTCAAATTTAATTCATTAATTAAGGACATTGCTTTATCTAGTATAAATTGAGTTGGATTAAATACTATTTTTTTATTAAAAATTAATCCAAATAATAATCCATGATACGTACATGTCATTATAATTTCTGCATATTTAAAATAACCTGCCCATTCAAATGGATTTAGCTCATCTTGATCTATTGTTTCATCACACCAATCATATATATCATTTAGACTATTAAGACATATAATTTTCAATCCATGTTCATCAGCATATTTTCTAGCTTCCTCTATTAATTTGTCAGTAAAAAAACTACCATATACTATTATATATTTATTTTGATTAGGTTTTACTATATTTTCATCATTTTTAAAATCATAAATTAATGTAGGATCTAATACAATTTCAGCTTTTTTATTAAGCACTTTTTCTACAATATCTTTTGAATTTTTATCTCTTACTGCTATTTTATATAAATTATTTATTCCCTGTTTTACATAATTAGGTATTTTATTATCTTTTTTAATTGTTCCAAAACTACTTGCATAAGAAATAATCTTAGTATTTTTAAATTTATTACCAAATAAAAACTCATCTTTTCCAAAAATATCTATCGAAAAATCCCATATAATATCACTTCCTAATACGATATTATCTAAACAAATATTAATTAATTCCTTTTCATTTTTAATTTTTATATGCGGAATCATATTATAATAATCTAAAAATTTTCGTCTATTATATATTTTTCTTATATTTATTACATTTTTTAAAGTTTTTTTATAAAAATGTGGATTTATACACCAATATTTCACAGAAAAATCTACTATACTATAATAATTAGCATAATGTTTTTGATTAAGATATCCTATTTGTTTAACCTCTATATTATTACTTAAAAGTTGTATTTTCTTCTGTAAAGCATATGCCTGCAAAAAAGTCCCATAATTAGGTACATTCCAAAAAGTATATATTCCTATCTTTTTCACATTAAATCTCCTACTCTAATTTATTCATATTTAATTTAAGTTTTATTAAATATTTATATATATGATAATCCACACTTGTACAATATTTCTCATGTTTATAAAAATATATCATATCATGCGGATTATTTTTAAAATATACATCACCTTTAGATTTTTTCTCATAATATTCTTTTAATGATTTAGTAAAATAATGATTTATTTGAATGGGAGGCTCTATTGATTTTGCTTTATGAATATCATATAATACAATTTCATCGAACATATTAACTGGTGGTAAAATTATTTTATAAATACTTCCCCAATGAATATGATGTAATATTTTATTATATTTACAATCAAATGGAAATATATATGATGTATTATAAAAACATTTTCCTACTGTATCATATTTAGGCCAACAAATATTAAAGTCTTCTATTAATAATTTATTCTCATTTCTCTTTATTAAACCTGATGAACAAAACATCTTCCAATAAATTAAAACTGATGGACGTTTCTTATCAAACTGCTTTAAAAAATCGTACACAGTTTCTGTCTTATTAGGAACAATAAACTCATCTAAATCAATAAACCCCAACCATTTAGTTTCTAAAGAAAATCTTTTTATACAATCATGATAAGCTTCTATCTGCCCTTGTTTTTTTGGCCATTCAATCAAAGTAACAATTCCTTCATTAATATATGAATTTAAAACTGATTTATAATCATCCTCAGAGAAATTGTTATACATATAAAAATGTTCTATTCCCACAATTTTATGAAACTCTATCCACTCTTTTATATACTTACTTTCATTTTTAAATATAGCACATATAGATACATTATATTTATTTTTCCTATTATCTTGCGGTCTTAAAAAGTACATTAATAATTTATAATAAAAACCTAATATTCTACTTAAAAATATTTTTAGTATATATTTTAAATTAACATCTTTAGCTCTATCAAATATAAAATATTTATCTTCTTTTATTTGCATACTTAAACCTCTTTAATATATTTATTGGCTTATATATCAATTTCTTTAATACTTTATATCCCACAAATAAATAAAGTTCCATCATTGAAAAAAATATACTTATATGACTATTAATATCATCAAATATATATGAAGACTTCTTTCTTCTAAGAATAAAATTTATATATAGTTCAGCTAAAAAATCTAATATATCCTTTTTCAAAGTAATAAATGTCATTTCTGATATAAAACCTTTTTGCATCAAATTAAATAATATCTTAGGATATTCTACAGCAAATGCATAAAATAAATTATATGTTCCTTTTTTCTCATGATTTTCAACATGTATTTCATTTAATAATTCTGTATTATCTATAATATATTTTTTATTATTTTTATTTAAAAATAATATATCTGTGTGAGGAAATAATTTATTATAATTTATTTTTCCTAATATCGATATATCTTTATTCCATATAGCTACTCCTGCTGACCATGAAGAATACCTTTTTAAGTGTAACATAAATTCATCAAAATTAGTAAAAACATTAATATTTTTATCACATTTCAATAAGACGCCATTTGAAAAATATACAACTGGCATTTCTTTCTGATATTGTTCAGCAAAATTAATAAAATATTTTACTGCTTCTGGCTTTAATTTCATACGATGATTAATAAATTTTATTAATTTTCCCCTTGCTAATTTAAATGCATCTATTTGATTCAAAAATCCACTTGATTCTGTTTCTTTATAAATTAAATTAGGATATATTTCCGTATATCTCTTTATAGTTGTTTTAAAATCTAAATTATTTCCATTATCAGTCACTATAACTTCATATTTATTTTTATCTATATTACTACAATAAATACTATCTATTACAGGCAATACCCATTCAGATATACCATTAGTAGGTATACATAATGATAAAATAATATTATCATTAAAATTTGTCATTTACCGCAAAACTCCTTTTTACCACTATTCCATTGTTCTACCATACAATTTATTCCTTCTCTTAACGAAGTTTTAGGATACCATTTTAAAATATTTATAGAATCTTTTATATCTAATATATTTATTGGCACATCCTGTTTTCTTGAAGCAATATATTTTCTTTTTATTTGATTACCTAATATTTTCTCTATCTCTCTAATAACATCATTAATAGATATTCCAATACCAGATCCTATATTAAAAACTTTTGTATCACCTTTATAATTCATCGCTTTTATAGCTGCATCAATTACATCATCAATAAAAATATAATCTCTTACAACATTCCCATCTCCCCATATTTCCAAAGTTTCATTTATATAATATTTGGCAATTATATTAGCAATCAATCCTTGTGAAGAAAATGGTTTTTGCCACTTTCCATAAGGATTCGCTATTCGTAAAATAGATATATCTATACCATACATTCGATGATAAAACTCTAAATACTTTTCTATCATTAGTTTTTGTATTCCATATGCAGAAATAGGATTTGTGTGATCTTTTATATTAATAGGTATATTATCTGGAATACCATATACTGTTCCTCCAGAAGAAAAAAATATTATTTTTTTTACATTTTCCCTAATACAAGCTTCTATAAGTCTTAATGTTGGATATACTGTATTTAATAAATCATTTATTGGATTATTAATACTAGGGTTTGATGTACTTATTAACTGATAAACACAATCTGCATTTTTAACAATATTATCAAAATTTTTTTCTTTAGAAAAATCTCCTTTTACAAATTGCATTTTATTTTTGAAAACATGTTCTTTGCTATGATTAAAAATATTATATCTTGTATATATTTTTAAATTATGTTCTTCTTTAGTTAATCGCTCACATAAATTTTTTCCTAAAAAACCAGTCCCACCAAATATAACAATATTCAAAATAAGAAACCTCCTTTCTAGTAAAATAATTTATTCCATTCTTCATCTTTATAGAATATTTCATTTAAATCTTTATTTAATAAATCTTTATTTTTTATAACAAAATTTTTATCTATTCTTCCATAATCAATATGCAATAATTTATCAATCTGTTCTTTTAAAAAACGATATTTTAATACTCTTGCTGGTATTCCTCCTACTATAGAATACGGCGGAACATCTTTTGTTACTATTGCTCCAGCGGCTATAACTGCTCCTTGTCCAATTTTTACTCCTGATAATATCATAGCACCATAACCAATCCATACATCATCTTCAACTATAATATTTCCTTTACTAATTGCTTCATATTTAACTTCTTTTAAGATTTTTACGTTAAATGGAAATGTGGATATTGTTTCTGTTCTATGATCTGCATCTAAAATAAATTTTACATTCTGAGCAATTGAGCATAAATTTCCTATTTTTAATTTAGACTTATTATTAAATGATATTACATTCAATTCTCCATATGAATATTTTCCTACAGTTACTAAACTGGTATCAAATATATTCATTGGTATAGTTTCATTGTTTTTATTATTATATCTCCATTTTTTACGAAATTTATTTAATTTTATTTGCTTAATAATATCTTTAATAATAGTATATCTTAATTGTGCTTTTAAATATTTAAACATAAATTTTCCTTCTATTAAAATTAACTTTTATTTACTTTTTCAATTGCTAATTTCAATTGTTCAAGATATTTATAACCATTAATCATATCTGGCTCAAGATATGCTCCCTCTGCCCATTCATTCCATGCAGTAACAAATAAATATTCTTGATTTTTATTTTTAGCTATTCTAGCTAATTGCTCTATATATTGCCCAAATTTTTCAGGAGTAGACCTTTGTACTACCCTTCCTTTATTTGCTCTTCTTGGTGTGTCATCAAAATCAACAAAACCACTTAAGAAAGTTTTTTCATCAGATTTTTTGGCATTAGTAATAATTTCTTGCCAACATTTATCATAATCATAAAACCTTATCGTCCCTGTTTTTGCCGCTATAATATCTTTTATTTTATATTTTATTTTATCTAATATATATTCAGGAGAAAAAGGACTATATCGTATTTTATATTCCAAATGATTTTTTTTATAATTTTCTCTTGTTGCACAAATAATACCATTAAATCCATTTTTTTTAGCTAATTTATCCCAATAATTAGACATTTTTTTTATTGTTTCAAAATCATTAAATGGCTGAAAAAAAGCAAAAACTGGCTTATCGTCAATTTTTATATACCTTTTGTCTTTAAAAAATTTTAATAAATATTCAAAATGTATTCTCCAATCTTCTTCTCCACCATATATTAATTCAGCTAATATACCATTATTATTCTCAGTATTTAAATTATTATCAAATTTAGGAGCCCAATCATTTGCAAATTTCTCTTTTTTCCATGTTCGCTTCCATGAACCATTATCCCAAATAAACATATAATTAATATCTATATCTTTATTATTTAATAATAGTTCTGCTGGTTTATATAATAATTTCTGATTCGATGAAAACCAATAGTGATATATTCCAAATCCATAAACTCCATAATTTCTTGCCAAATTAGCTTGCCAACGTATAGCATTAATATCATCTAGACTATAATAATTATTATTTAAAGGCACTCTAGGTTCTTTGTGATTTCTAAATAATGGTTTAGCTGTTTTTGTTGCTATCCAATCTGTAAATCCCTCTCCCCACCATTTATTATTTTCTTCTGTAATATGATATTGTGGTAAGTAATTAGCTATTATTTTTATATCTTTCATAAATTTAACTCCTTTAATATATCATCTTTATTTCATCTAATAAAACTTTTCCTAAACTACTCCACGAAAGTCTATTCATTTCATTCTTAGCATTTTGTATATATTTATTACATACATCTCTTTTTAATATTGCATATTCCATTGCTTCTTGTAATTCTTTAACATTATTAGACGAAACTAATATACCTGTTTCTTTATCCTTTACTTGTTCTTTTAATCCTCCTACATTTGTTGCTATTACTAATGATTTATTTATCATTGCAATATTGACAACACCTGATTGTGTAGCATCTATATAAGGCAAAACAGTAACAATATTATTTCCTGAAAAAAATTCATTTACTTCATTATCATCAATCCATCTATTCACTAATCTAAAATCTTTCAATTCTCTAAAAGCTTCTCTATATAAACTAAAATCTCCATTTCCTGCTACTGTCAATGTAATATTATTATATTTTTCTCTTAATCTTTTATACGCTTCTGCTAATATCAATAATCCTTTATATTTTTCAATTCTACCAAAAAACAAAAAATTAATTTTATCATTTTCATATATAATGCTCTGATCTTTTTTTACATCTTTATAATAATTAAAAACACCATGTGGTATTACACAAACCTGTTCATTTTTTTTCTTATAAAAATTAATTACATAATTTCTAAAGCACTCTGATAATATAACTATTTTATCTGCCTTTTTTAAATCATTTTTTTGCATAATCCATATTAATTTATTATCAAAAAATCCACCACTATGTGGTAATGGATCATGTATTGTAAAAACTTTTTTGGCTTTTGAACACATTTTATTTATAAAAGAATACCATGGATGAAAACATGGTATATATATTACATCTATATTATCTTTCTTTATTTCTTTTTTTAAAATAAATCTATCAAACAGGATAAATTTAATACTATTTACAATAAAACTATATTTATTATCATACGTATTAATTATATATAATTTATTTAATGGTAAGCTCTTCCATTTATTAATCATATGATTTTTAGAAGATATTATTGCTGATACTTTTGCACCATTTTCAATTAAAGCTTTTGTCATTTCATACGAATATAATGCTGTTCCACCTTTTCTACCTAAAAAGTTTACTAATATTTTCATTTATTTTTCTCCAATTATTTTAATAAATATTTTACTCTAATAATAACACAATTAAATAATAACATGCTGTTTGATGTCTAATCCATGAACCATAATCTGGTTCCATGAATGCTGATACCATAAAAAAAGCTGTCATTATTGTTATACTGAGAAATTTATTATCATCTAATACTTTCATAATACTAATATTTTTTATATAAAAATACACTAATATTATCTGATAAATTATAAACGGTATATAATATAATTTTCCTATAATTACTAAATCAATAGGAATTAATATTCTAATATAATTTATAATATAAAATATAAAATATATATATATATTATCTCCATCAATTAAATTTTTTATTAAAGAATCTGTTCCTACTTCTTCTAAATATGCATACCCTAAACTTCTTAAATATATGATTCGCTCATATTCCTCTGGAAATATATAACTTATAATAAATAAAAAAATTCCTATTACAAAAAAAATATATAATTGAGATATTATATACATCTTTTTTTTACTATA